>SPKZ01019954.1_pt1 | contig 12809 bp, 9 predicted proteins | sample 2456571 | NCBI WGS metagenome assembly SPKZ01 (sample SAMN11192286, study PRJNA482655) | marine metagenome | biome: ENVO:00000447; feature: ENVO:00000244|ENVO:00000211|ENVO:00000569|ENVO:00002023; material: ENVO:00002151; isolation source: ocean water from marine abyssalpelagic zone ...
ACGCACGTGCACTTATTGTTCATGCTGGAAATGCTAACGCATGTACTGGTAAGAATGGTACTGAGTTGGTCAAAGAAACTACTAAATTTGTAGCTACTTTACTTGATTGTCATAAAAATCAAGTATATATGGCAGGTACAGGAATCATCGGTCAAATAATCCCTGCATATCAAATAATTAACAAAATTGATGAATTATTCAATAATTTAACGGACGATGCATTTGAATTAGCATCAAATTGTATTATGACTACTGACACCTATTCAAAAGGAATATCAAAAATTGCAAAATTTGGAGAACAGAATGTAATTATCTCTGGTATTGCCAAAGGTTCTGGTATGATTGCTCCAGACATGGCAACTATGCTTTGTTTTATTTTCACTGATGCAAAAATAAATAGTGAAATTATTCAAAAACTACTTAATAGAGCGAATGTAAAAACATTCGCTAATATAAATGTAGATAGCGATACTTCTACTAATGATACGATTCTACTTTTTGCAACCGGTAAAATAGATTTAGAACAACCTATAACATCTGAAAATGATCTTCAACTAGAAGATTTTGAAAAAAAACTAACAGAGGTTATGCTATATTTAGCTCTTCAGATTGTAAAAGACGGAGAAGGAATATCTAAATTTATTACAGTAAATTGTTCAGGAGCAAAAGATGAAAACGATGCCCGTGCTATTGCTCTCTCAATTGCGGAATCACCATTAGTAAAAACAGCTATGGCAGGTAATAGTCCTAATTGGGGGAGAATCATTATGGCAATTGGTAAAGCTAAAAGAGATATAAATAAAAAAAAGTTAAAGGTACAGTTTGGACCTTATGTAATGGCAATAAATGGAGGTCCAGTTCCTACTGTAGATATGGATGCCGTCAAAAAATATCTCACCTGTAAAGAAATTTACATTTTTGTTGATGTAGGAATAGGTCAAAGGAGTTCTACAGTCTGGACATGTGATTTGACGCATGCATATATTGATATTAATGCTGACTATAAGTCATAGCTATTTTATATAATTATGAAGCAATATATTCAATTAATTTAAATGTAAATAATATCATTCATAGAGATATATCTCATTTTATAATTATCAATTAAATATCTAAAGTTAACTCATTATTTAAATTTAGTTGTTAATAATATAATTGGTTTTTAAAATTTGCAAGACTATTTTTAGTTATATATTATACTATAATAATCTAAATTTTCATAGTCGTATAATATATTATTATAAATTTTTGTTTGTATATTTGGATTTACTTAAGGTAGGCAACCTTTCATCCTTCAATACCTGTTTTCTATATGACTTCCAATCAAGAACAGCTAATTTTCCACCACCTTCTTTAAGTCTATCCATTACTCGAATACCAATGTATCTTTTAATATCCACAATACCCAAATTAGATATTATAATAGTAGGCTTAAAATAACCATATCGTTCATTTAATACTTCGAATAGCAAATATTCTTCACTTTCACTACCCTTTTGTAATCCAATTTCATCTAGAATAAGTAAATCAACTTCTCTAAGATCGTCAATCACCTCTTGTTCTGTTTTTTTTGAATTTATTCTATATGTCTCACGTATTTTTCTAAACATAGCTGAAATTGTCATAAAAGAAACAGTTTTTTCTCTTTTAATGAAATAATTAGCTATAGCACTAGCAAGATGGGTTTTACCAGTTCCTACTCCACCAGTCATAATCATGCCCGTTCCTTTTTCCATTACATAATCAAAATTGTTAATATAATTTTTTACCGTTGAAAGTGTATTGCGTTGCTGTTTAGTTATTGCTTTAAAGTTATCTATTGTTCTTGTTGTATAACGGGGTGGTATACCACTCCTACGAAATGAAGTAGCTATTCTAGCTTCATCATTCCTTTTTTGAAATTCTCTTTTCATGTAAAAATTATCCTTCCTTTGTATTTCAATTATCTCTAAATGACATTTAATACAACCAGAGATAAAAGATTTTTCTTTCCATATATGCTTAATTCTAAGATATTGAGTATTGTGCTTTGTACATTTTTGCATATCACCTTGATTATTCATAATATAAAGTCTTTACTTTTTTGATTAATCTGTTTGTAATTTTTAATTCAATATATATGTCATCAATCTATTTAATTACTTTTTGTTTAAAATTATTGATTTATGATTTTACCATATATATTTTTTAAATTCATGAAGTTTTTTAATTTGTGATAATTATTTTAATTGTAAATATATGATTTTATCTTGTATTAATATTATCAATGCAACATATTGAAAAAAATGATGTGATAATTAAAAAAAGCATATTAATATTAATCATAATAAGAAAGTTGTCAATTTTTCTCCCTGACTTTTTTCAATAACAGTGAGAATAATAAACTAAATTTGATTGTGATGTTAATTTCTTAATTTTTGTAACTTTTGTAATTTATTTATGATTATTATAAATTATAAGGTTATTAAAAAGGTTAGGGAGAAAAATATGTTTTAATTTTGAGTTATATTAAGGCTTTAGATGATTTCAGTGTACCTGACATCCCTGGAGTTCTGTACCTAGCATTCCTGTATTAATGGTTTATAAAATTTATTTTTCAATAAGTTATCCACAGTTAGTTGTTAAATGCATTCATAATAATCAAATTTTAAGTATATTTTTAAGGTTTATTTTTAAGTTCATCCGCTTTTGTTGTGAATTTTTATCTTTTATCTTCAATCGTACTTCTAACTCCTGTATTAATAAATACAAATATGATGTATGTACTTTCACCTCCTGTATTATCGTACTTTCAGACCCTGTATTAATGTATAGTTTTACACAGACTTCCTAACAATATTAGACATGCAAGTTTAATGTTTCATAGCTTATCTGAAAATATTCTATAAGCTTTTATTATTCGAGATAATCTAAGTAATGCAATAATGCATCTCTTTGGAAATTATAAAATTTTAGAATTAATAATCGGTCGTATCCATTGCCAATGGATCTGTAATTATGAGAGGTTTAAATTTTATTTACCTATGTATTTAGATTAATCGTGGTGAAATGAAGTGTAAATTTAATCTGTTGTTTGATAATCCAGGAGCCTTGTATATCATTCAGCTTTTATAGTTTATTATGGATCTCATAATTTACGAATGTATATAAGATATTAGGCATGTACCTTAATTTTAGTATATGAGATATCTAGTTTTAAGTATTGAGAACATTATATATTTCAAATTAATATTTATTGGACTATTAGTAAAAGGTTTCTTTGCAAAGAAGCAAATATAATTAATCAAATTTTAAACATCTCTAAAGTCCAACGCTCCATAGATTTAAAATAAGTTGCCTTAGATTTAACACCTTCCTTTAACAAAGATCTTATTACTAAAGTTACAGGCGAGAGTCTCAATAATATTGATGGAATGCTTATTAGGGTAACCAATAAACAGGAATGGGGGTATCATGTATAATACAAGAGTTACTTATCTAGGGCGGATCAATTTTACAATTGCCCATGAGATAGGTCATTATATGATGTACCGCGAGACTATTACATCGGATATAATTAACCGCTCTCAAAGTAATATTTTTTATAAAAATGGCAAACAAAGGGACATAGAAGCGGAAGCTGATAACTTCGCCTCTCATGTATTAATGTCCAACCGTGATTTTCGGGAGCAAATAGATGGTCACCCATTCAGCTTTGATATAATTAGCCATTGCGCCGACAGATATAGAGCATCACTGACGGCAGCAGTACTTAAGTGGTTCAATTTAACCGAACATAAGGCTATAGCGTTATTATCAGAAGATGGTATCATATGTTGGTTTAAATCAAATGATAGAGCCTTTCGATTTGGCAGATATTTTACTACTCGTGATATGTACAACAAGTTGCCTTTAGCTTCTATGGCAGTCAAAGGAAAATTTTCTTGTATTGCAAGAGATGGTGTCCGACATGATTCTAGAGTTTGGTTTGATAATGAGGATCTGATCGAGTACACCATCTATTCTAAGGAATATAGCCAAACTCTGACTGTGCTAGTCCTCGAGGACATCATAAAATTTGATCTTGCCGATAAGGTTGAAGAAGAGGATTTACTTTAAATTTAATTAATACTCGAAAATAGCAAGGACTTTTAGTCACTCGATCCTGAATGCCTTTTAAGGACTTTAAATATTCTAACCTAGTCATTTCATTCTATTAATCTATGAAAGAACCGGGAACAAGCCCTCTTAAGGGCTTTGAACACCATATTTAATTATTTCTTATCATACAACGGATGTTACAAAACTATCATCCCAAATGGTTTATCATAATTGGCAAATTAATTATCGTTTTATTTTTATGTTAAGGGTATATCCATACGATTATCATTGTTACCTTGCCAAATAAAGTTTGGCGATAATTGCCGACGACCATTTCTTATCTTAATTATAACATTGGATACTTTTAATGCTTTGCAAGTATCTTGTATGGTTTTTTTCGATAACCCTGTGCTATTTATTATTTCTTGTTGTGTTGCTACAACCTCATTTGTTTTCACATTTCTTTGTTCAGGCAACTAACTTAAAACCTGCATTTTTCTATTACCTACCGTATCTATAACATATATCATATGACCTAACCAAACCTTATTTCAACCAATATCTACATCTTTAATTTCATAATATTGTACATTTTTAAGATCCCCCCTGACTGAGGATCTATCATTTGTATAGTTCTAGCTTTAACGCTCTTTGTTGCTGTTGTTTTTTTTTTGCTTCTTGCCATACCCTCACTCCTGATATTATTAAGCATATAATAAATATGTTTATTAGATTCTTTAAAAATCTATATTTATCAAAAGCATATTTTACTAAAAAGTCTGTTTTACCTTTTAAAAATAAGGCTTTCATCTAAAAATACTGTTAATATTTTTTTCTAAAGATCTTCTATCATCTTTTAAGCAACTTATAAAGTATAGTCATCCTTATTAAAATAAGTGGGATAAATCCAGGAGAAGTGGTATGTAACTGTATTAGCATCAAGACATCTATATGGAAAATTTGTCTTATCGCTTAGATTTAAAATGTTTAGATATCACTGGTAAGATTCTGAAAAGAATATAAAAAATTCAGTGTTTTAATAATTTAATTTATTTTATATATCTAATAAATTAAATGTTGAATTTCAATGGGATAGTTATAGGCTAAATTCGGTTGTATAAAGGATTATTTGAAAAGAGTTTCATTGAATAGATTGAGGAGTAATTTATTATTGTGATTATAATTAAAGCAAATTAATATAAATCATCTCTAATTAATTAAAATCATAAGCTGATAACAGCGGGGGCAAGTAATTTTATTAATATATTAAAGTCGTATGCAAGAAAATTATATAGCATTGCCCAATAATTATTTTAAAATAAGTGGGATAAATATAAGATAAATAGCACTATTTGAAAAATATCGATAATTTATAGATCAGGAATGAATAATAGAAGTATCAGATATGATACATATTGCAATTCTATTAATCTCTTAATAGGATAAGCTTTCAAAATTAGATTCAATTGTAAATCTTAATTTTAAGATGCACAAAAATAATTTAATATAGGTACTGAAGTGTCAACTTCATTGGATATGATTTACATGTATGCCAAGTCACACGATATTTTTAATGTACAGTGATTTCCTTGTAAATTAAGGAGGTCCATTTATTTAATGTTCACGATATCAACAGATTCGCAAAAACTGGGGTTATAGGTATAGTAATATACGTACATTTTTAAGATGACTTTGGATAGAAATTACTGTCTTAAAAATAATCATTAGTGTATTTTTTGATGTATATGCAGATTAAGGATGCTATATGATGTTCATCAATACAGTTTCCAACAGAACCACAAAATATGATTTTTCTGATGTATAATTCAATAACCCTTTCTTAATTTAACCAAATGTTTCTGATTTATGGTTACTAGCACTTCTGCTTGTTTGATATCATCAATAACTCTAGCCTCACCTAATACCCCCCTTCTCTAATGAAATTATATTTCTAATATTAAATTCCACATTTTCACAATTGAATTTGCTAATAAAATTGCATTTTATTCCTTTGTTTTTTCTAAAATATCTGTAATTGCAGGAATATTTATCCAATACTGAATTTCATTTTTACTTAGACCTTTTGATGGATATTCATTATAAGTATGAATATTGAATGTCTCATCTAGAAATATAAGCCCATCAACTACCCTAAATTTAGGCGTTAATAATTTTATGTAGCATAATGTTAAATCAATAGGTAAATTGGAAAGCTTGAATAATGCATAGATATAATCAGTTGATCCTAAATTATTAGTTGGATCGAACTTATTATATGCGTTCAAAAAATCTTCTAAAGAAAATAATTTTTTATTATTATTCATTTTTATTTTCCCTAGAGATTTAGTTTTGTGCAAGCATTCTAGTTTTACCTTTACCGATAAATATTTTTCCATTTGGGCTAATATTTTTTGGTTTCCTTAACGTTTGGCCTAGAAATTTCATTATGATCCTGACCTGAACCTCTATATTGCTTCCATGTGCCATTACCATTATTAGTAGTGTACTGACTATATTTTCCAGGTTTTTCAATTATCGAATGTGCTCTACTTTCTGCCTCTTCTGAATGTTTTGGGGGTTTATTTCGGCTTTTTCTGAATTTCTTTCAGAAATTTGAAATTTAGCTTCATATTCTGTTAATCCCTTTTCCCAATCACCTTTGAACGTATCCGAAAAATAATATCACTATTAGTCAAAGTATTAGCTATAGAAGTTTGAGCTAAGAGACCAATTAATATACCTGTTAATATAATTTTATATATATTCATTTAAATACATTTGAATTTATGATTAAATATTCGTGTAGCCAGTTATTTTTATAAAGGATATTATATTTTATTGGGAATGCATAATTGTTTGAACTATTTTGAAAATGGGGGCAACCCCCCCCCTCACCCCATTTTTTTAATTATAAAGGTAAGCTACGAAAATGCCGACAAACATTATACCTATATCGTATATATTTATTTACATATACGATTTTTGGTTTCAATTAATTCCTAAATTTCATAGAATAAATATCCTTTTAAATAAAGATGTATTATCTAAAATCTAAACAAAATTATAAAATAACTTTTCCAGTTGGGAAAGATAAAATGATAGTCATTTAAAGCGGTTCAAGACACATCCTACGACCTTATAGCCTTTTTTTATCTAAGAAATGAAGTGGGCAGTTAGATTAGTGATCTAACTACCCGCCCCTTCTTAGTTTTTTATCTTTCATAAATTATAAGGAATTACTTTTCTTTCCTTACACCCTTAAATGGTGTTTTGTCCGATGTCTTGGTATCAATGAATCGTCCTGTTCTTGTGTTACGCCTCACCCAATGTCCGCTGGGGGGTTTGTGTTTGAGAACGCTTTTTCACAGCGCTATTTCTATGTCCATCACCCGATGGTGTGTTTCTAGCCATATTCATTTCCTATTATTAATAATAATATTTACAGTCAATTCACCAAAAAAGTCTAATCAAAATCTTATCAAGTAGTTGCATATAGGTTGCAATCTCTCGATAATCAGATACAAAAAGTTCGGTGAACCAAAAAAGTATATTATGGAACTATTTTAGTTCTTATCAAGTAGAAAAAGTTTATTATAGAATACTTCTTCTATAAATAATCAAAAGGCAATGGATTAGATGACCAACATATTAGGAGCTAAAAATTAAAGAGCCTCGCAAAAATAAAAATCTTATCCTAGAAAAGCTTGCGGAGAGGATAGGATTAGGGAAAGGCTATATCTAGGAGATTGAAAATAAAGGTATTAAACGACCATCTGCTGAAAAAATAGCATCCCTAGCTAAAGTTCTAGATGTCACAACAAATTATTTGATTATGGGAGAGCAAAGCACGGTGAGTGATGCACTTAAAAGAGATGTACAGTGCCGTAAATTAGGTCATTTAGATCCCAGTGACCAAGAAAAATCATGGATATAATAAAGACATGGAATGATGGCATTCTCTTCTTTATATTGTTGATGATTATCTGCTCTTGTTAATAAGATGGATACATTGAATATGTTGCCACCCGTTTTGTCTCATCTTTATACTTATCGCATGACATTAAATTTCTATAATTATATGCCGTGATGACTAAAATATATAAGTATTGAATGGACAAAGTGTATATTAATAATATTTATTTTGTTGATTAACAGGTTATGTATAAAATATCATTTATAGATATATTATTTAATGTATTTGGCATGGCTGATGTTATATTCATTAAGTTATAACCAATTGTGCGTAGAGGAATCTTATTTAATTTAGGACAAATAGCAGATGTAATATTATTTTGTGGGGAATATCCAAATTTTATATTGAGCGATTAGATCACATAAAAAGATACCTATAGATAAATTTTGATGAGATATTTATGATTTGGGTCATTGATTATTGGGCTTAATATCATAAATCAGACTATTATAAATTACTATTTTGATAGTGCCAGTTTTGAAGATAGTTGTAATAACCAAAGAAATGAACTACCTAAGCCTTATATTTAAGTGGTTCTTTGTGCACTATTAATTTATTATGTGCTATGACACGTTGTGTTATTTAATATAATATATACCTATGATATTTAGTATGAGTATTTAAAGGTATATTTGGATAATTGAGGGAAGGCTGGTAATGATTATATTTCTAGTTTCCATATACAAGAGTTTGTATGAACATTTATTGAGGTATATATGCAATTTTAGTTATTAGGGTCAATGTAAGTTTGCTTTAGTCTGAGTAATAGTAAACAGCAGTCTAGTATATATGGAGAATATAAGTGAAACGCCCCATCGATATTGATATCCCTAAAAAAGCAGAATATATAATTATTTGCAATAGTACTAATTTCTTGGAGTTGTTTAAAAAAATAGAAAAACGTTATAAAAATTGTTTCATTTTTGAATCTTTGGGCGAGGAAAGTTATTTATCAAGGTATTCTTTAATAGGCTTTGATCCAGATAGTATTTTCCATGCTAAAGAACATTGTCTTATGATCAATTGGAGATCTGGGATAAGTGAGATGTATCCTTGTGATAATCCTTATCAATTGCTTCGAGAGATCACACCTCAAGATGTTATCTCAAGAAATTATGTTGGTGGTTTAACGGGTTATTTAGGCTACGACTGTATTAATTTATTTGAGCCCAATCTTAATATTAAAAAAAGTGATAATTTTGATATGTTTAAGTTTGGTTTATATAAGGATGGCCTTATTTTAGATAAAATTACTAATGAGATCATTTATTTCTATTATCAAGTTAATAGAATTGATGAAATTAAGGATATCATAAATGAACCTTATTTAGGTAATGAACCAGTTAGCGTAAAGATGTTGGGTGATTCAATGAGTCGTAGTGAGCATGAAAATGCTGTTAACATTGGAAAAAGAAATATTATTGAGGGAAATATTTTTCAGTGTGAAATAGGCTTTAAATCAGAGTATGAAATCAATGGCGATTACCTTAATATATATGAGAAGTTGAGAGAAGTTAATCCATCACCACATATGTATTTTATAAAATTTAATGATGAAAGAATCATTGGTGCCAGTCCTGAATTATTGCTAAAAATTCAACAGGGTGAAATGGTAACTTATCCGCTTGCTGGTACCACCACTAGGGGGAGGACTCCAGAAGAAGATAAGGAGTTGGCGAGATGTTTATTAAAAGATAAAAAAGAAGTAGCTGAACATAACATGTTAGTAGATTTACATAGAAATGACCTGGGTCGTGTAGCTAAATTTGGCACTGTTAAAGTGCGTAGATTAATGGATGTTAAGAGATACAGTCATGTTCAACATATTTCAAGTGAGATTGTGGGAATAATGGATACATCAGAGGATATGTTCTCAGTTGTTGCCAGTAATTTTCCAGCAGGTACCTTATCTGGATCTCCTAAGATAGAAGCGATAAAAATTATAGATCTAATAGAAAAGGAGGGCAGGGGGCCTTACGGTGGTGGGGTTGGTACTTTCTCATTTAATGGAGACTGTACCTTTGCGATTCCTATTCGCACTCTATTTTGCAAAGGCAACCAAGCTTATGTCCAAACATGTGGCGGTAATGTTTATGACTCTACACCGATGAATGAGTATGAGGAGATCAAGAGTAAATTAGCTAGCACAGAAACAGTACTGAATATGTTTGCTGATGTATCTAGTAAAGGTAGTTCCATTTTGTGAATATTTATATAATAGATAATTATGGTTCATTTACCTATAATTTATATCAATATATTGGTGAATTGCTTTCAAGTAAGAGGGATCTAGGTAAGATATGTAGTTTTAATATTATTGTGAAACGCAATGATGAAGTTACTCTTACGGACGTAGAAAATACGAATCCTGATCGTATTATTATTTCTCCAGGTCCAGGTTCACCAGTTAATAAATCCTATTTTGGTATTTGCGAGATGGTTATTCGTAAATTGGGTTTAACGATACCTTTGTTAGGCGTATGTCTTGGTATGCAGGGAATTGTGCAAGCTTTTGGTGGCAATATAGTCAAGGCGATAGCACCAATTCATGGGAAGACAAGCCCGGTCTGTCATACTTCTGAAGAAATATTTAAGGGATTACCAAATCCTATTGAGGTAATGCGTTATCATTCGTTAGTTGTAGATAATGCTTGCTTACCTTCTTGCTTTAATATTACTGCAGTAGTAAGTGAATCATTTCAAAACCAAGAGAAGACTTTATCATCTTACTACGAAATCATGGCAATTAATCACAAGGACTATCCTATCTTTGGCGTTCAGTTTCATCCGGAGTCATTCTGGACTGAATGCGGTCAGGATATTCTTGAAAATTTTTTATTTAACCTAACTTTATCCTAAAAAATATAGATATAGTTTTATCATTTGATTGAATGATTCTGACCAAAATATGATCTTAAATATTTCCATTTAAAATGATTTAATGTTTGTATCTACAAATTTGGTTGCAATGCCATTTTATGAGTCTTTAAATAATTTTTTATCTTTATAAAGCCTTGAAAAATTACGCATAGCATTTATAATATTGGCGGTGCTTGTTCTCTAAGTTGTGATTCTACGAGTACAATATTATTTCCGTTTTAATAGAATTACATTCTATATTTTTTGGAATGTATATTACTTGAGAGAATTTGTACTTTTAAGTATATTCATCGAATTTTATGTATCATAGATAATGTTAATATTAATTCTGGTTATAATCAATTGACCTCTGGTCATCTTAATATGATCATACTAATATCTTAATGCCATTATCTTGTATAGGACAGGTGGGGGTATAACTATTTATAATAATGCATTGAGCAGAGCTTATTAAGTGTGGCTTTATTAAAAATAAGGTACATTTATTTGATTTTATAATTATATTTTTATTTTTAACCTTATATATGATATCGGTCGGTAATATTTTCGCTGAATTAGGTGAAGTAGAATTTCGATCTTATTCTGCTAAATTTTGGGCCACTTATCTGTTTATCCTTATATTTATTTATTGTTCTCTAATTCATAGTTTGAACGCAGAGATATAATTTTAAATTTTTATAAAATAAATTATTTTTAAGGATTTGCGAGAATATTAGAATGTCTATCATTATTAATGTAGAATATTTAAAATTATAAATAATAATTATAAGCATATGCATTTTAGGAAAGTGTATCATTTGGTTGTGATTGATATGAGAAGATGTTTTTTGATAATATGAATTATGAATTAGAAACATTAATTGAAGGTCGGTGATGATTATCATTTATTATATGTGTTCTATGAACTTTCTTAATTTAATATTAAATTAAGTAAATGTGATTAATAATATGCCAGGGTTAACTACAAAGATAATTCATGCTGACAGAAAAACTGATATAGAGCATGGAGCTATCCACAAGCCTATTCATACTTCTGTGGCTTATGGATATTCAGATTATCAGAAGTTGATTGATGTTTTTCAAGGTACCGAGGATGGTTACATATACAGTCGTCAATCTAATCCTACAACCACTCTATTAGAAAATAAAATCACTTTACTTGAAGATGGCTTTGCAACTGTGTGTTTTAGTACGGGTATGGCTGCCATTGGTTCGACATTATTTTCATTATTACGTAAAGATGATCACATAATTTCTAGTGTTCATCTATTTGGAAATACCAATAGTCTGCTTGAGACATTATCTATAATTGGGTGTGATGTAACTTTGGTTGATGCAACTAATATTAATAATGTAGAAAAGGCCATTAGACCTAGTACTAGATTAGTATTTATTGAAACCATTGCGAATCCTTGTACTCAAGTGGCTGATTTACCAAGGATTGGTATATTGTGTAAACGAATAGGTTTGCTTTATATAGTTGATAATACCCTAACATCAGGATATTTATTTCAACCCAAGAATGTAGAGGCTAGTCTTGTTATCAATTCTTTAACTAAAAATATCTCTGGGCATGGAAATGTTTTGGGTGGTTCTGTCACTGACACAGGTATTTTTAATTGGAATAAATTTCCAAATATTAATGATATTTATAAGGGAAAAATTCCCCAATATTGGGGAATTACGCAAATTAGAAAAAAAGGTCTTCGAGACTTTGGTGGTGCTCTACCTGCAGAATCAGCACATAAAATTTCTATTGGTGCCGAAACTCTTGTATTAAGACTTGACAGAACGAATAGAAATGCTTATGAACTAGCTCAATTTTTATCTAAACATCCTGCAGTATCTGACGTCTTTTATCCCGGTATAAGCACCC
>SPKZ01015687.1_pt1 | contig 12798 bp, 14 predicted proteins | sample 2456571 | NCBI WGS metagenome assembly SPKZ01 (sample SAMN11192286, study PRJNA482655) | marine metagenome | biome: ENVO:00000447; feature: ENVO:00000244|ENVO:00000211|ENVO:00000569|ENVO:00002023; material: ENVO:00002151; isolation source: ocean water from marine abyssalpelagic zone ...
CCTGTATCGCAGACGCCACCTACTTCGGGCGCCTGGCGGGCCGCCGCGTAGCCAGCGCCTCACCCGCCTAGGGAAAACGCGCAGTGGAAGCCCTGGTGGTCGGAGGCACGGGACCCACCGGGCCCCACATCGTGAAGGGTCTCCTCGCGCGCGGTTTCCGGGTGAGCATCCTGCACACCGGCAGCCACGAGAGCGAGGAGATCCCTCCCGAGGTCGAGCACATCCACACCGACCCCTCTTCCCGCGATGCAGTGGAGAAGGCCCTGGGCGGCCGGCGCTTCGACCTTGCGGTGGTCACCTACGGACGTCTGCGCGAGCTGGCCAGCCTGTTGGTGGGGCGCGTCGGACGACTGCTCTCGGTGGGAGGCACCCCCGTCTACCAGGGCTTCGCGAATTCCGATGCCGTCTGGCCCGAGGGCCTCCCGGTCCCCACCCGGGAGGACGCGCCCCTGGTGGGCCCCGACGAGCACCCCTACTTGCGCAAGATCCGAGAGACCGAAGAGATCCTCTTCGAGCTGCACCCCGAGGCCACCCACTTCCGCTACCCGCTGGTCTACGGACCCCGGCAGCACGTCCCCAGGGAGTGGCTGGTGGTGCGCCGCATCCTCGACGGGCGGCCCCACATCATCCTGCCCGACGGCGGCCTCTCCCTGCGCTCCTGCGGCTTCGCGGAGAACATCGCCCACGCGGTGCTCCTGGGGGTAGACGCGCCCGGGGTGGCGGCGGGCAAGACCTACAACGTGGGCGACGAGCAGACCGCCACACTGCGACAGTTCGTGGAGATCATCCGCCGTGCCCTCGACTCGGATCTCGAGATCATCCAGATGCCCGCAGAGCTCGCGATCTCGGCGCGGCCCCTGATGATGAATACGGTCACCGACCACCTCGTGACGGACATCGGGGCCATCCGGCAGGATCTCGGCTACCGCGATCGCGTCCCCATGAGCGAGGCGATCGCGCGCACCGCGCGCTGGCTCGCCGAGCACCCGGAGGAGCGGGGGGGCCGCGTCGAGCGGTCCATGCAGGACCCCTTCGACTACGCGGCCGAAGACCGGATCGTGGAGGCCTGGCGCAACGCGCGCGCTTCCGCGCTGGCGGTGGTTGCGGCCGTGGACCCGGGGTACCGCGCCCAGTTCGCGCGGAACTCGAAGCGCAGGACCCCGCGGCTGGGCACGCGGGTGCCGTGAGCTCTCCCTCCGAAGCCCGTTCCCCGATCTTCTACGGCTGGGTGATCGTCGCGGTCACCTTTCTCGTCCAGTTCGTGGCGGTGGGCACCACGATGTATTCCTTCGGCGTACTCCAGAAGCCCATGGTCGAGGATCTTGCCGGGGGCTCCCGCTTCGGCATCGGTTTCGCGCCCAGCGTGATGTTCGCTGTGGGGGCCATCACGGCGCCCTTCGTGGGGCGTTGGCTCGACCGCGGGTTCATCCGCCACGTGATGGTGATCGGGGCCGGGCTCCTCTCATTGGGCTTCGCGCTGCTCAGCCAGGTCGAGACGCTCTGGCAGTTGCTGCTCGTCTTTGCGTTGCCCCTGGGACTCGGGGTCTCCCTGATGGGCCACATCGCGGGTGCGGCGGTGGTCTCCAACTGGTTCACCCGGCGTCGCGGCCTGGCGCTGGGGGTCTCCCAGTTCAGCGTCTCCTTCTCCGGGGTGGTCGCGGCTTTCGCGACCTCCGCGCTCGTCGAGGCGCTGGGCTGGCGGGGAACCGTGGCGATCTTCGCGCTGCTGCCCCTGCTCGGGGTGGCCCCCGTGGTCTGGCGCTTCATCGTGGACCGGCCGGAGCAGCTGGGGCTGCGCACCGATGGCGACCTGCCGTCCAGCGAACCCGAGGCAATGAAGGCAGCGAGTATCCCCGAGGCGCCCTGGAGCAGCCGCCAGACGCTCTCGGAGCCACTCTTCTGGCTGGTCTGTGCGGGCTTCGCGCCCTGCTTCGCGATCACCAGCAGCATGGTGATGATCTTCTACTCGCTGGCGACCGATCGCGGCTTCACGGAGGGAGAGGCCGCCCAGGTGATGGCCTGCCTGGCCTGGACAGCCGCCCTCGGCAAGCCGGGCTTCGGCTGGCTGGTGGACCGCGTCCCGCTGCGCGCCGCGCTGCTGCTCTCGACGGGCACCCAGATCCTGGGGCTGCTGCTGATCCTCCAGGCTTCGAGCTTCGCGGAACTCCTGCTCGCCGCGATCGTCTATGGAAGCGGCTTCGGGGGCGTCGTGACCTTGCAGAGCGCATCCGTGGCCGCCTACTGGGGGCGTGATCTCTTCGGGCGCACGCTGGGACTCATGATGGCGGTGCTACTGCCCGTGCAGATCCTGGGGCTGCCGCTGGCCAACTGGCTCTTCGACCAGACAGGGAGCTACCAGAGCGCGCTGGCGGTCTTCCTCGGCGGTTACGCGCTGGTGGTGCTCGTGTTCTGGCGGATTCCAGCCCGGCGGGAAGCACCCGCTCCCGCCGCTGCCCACTGAGGCGACGGCGCTTCGCCGCAACGGCGCTCCGCCGCGTCTAGGCCTCGGTTTGCAGATCCTGCATCTCGACGATGTTGGGGATCTCGCCCTTCCCGTAGCCCGGCATGATCTGGTTGTACCCCTGGTAGGCGCCGATCAGGTCGAAGGTGCGCGGGTGGTAGTGCTGGAGGTAGAGAGTGCGCCGCGGCTCGGTGCCGGTGGGCCGGGGTCCCGCGTGCAGCCCGCAGCCGTAGTGGACCGTGGCATCGCCGGGCTCCGTCTCGATAGCCACCAGCGGGTAGCGCTCCGGCGTGATGTCCAACGGCCGGTTGTGGTAGGCCTTCCCCCAGCTCCCCGCCATCATGTGCAACTGGGAGCTCTCCGCGTTGGCGGCGTCGAGTTGGATGCCCGCCAGCACGCAGGGACAGGTGAGGTGGCAAGCCCCGAAACCGCAGTCGCTGTGGTAGGGGAGGTTCGCGAAACCCGTGGAATCCTCCTGCATGTCGGCTTGCTTGATGACCGCCAGGATGCCTTCGATGCGATCGGGAACCGGGACCGCTTCCTCGCCGGCAAGCGCGATCAACGACGTCACGCGCGGATGCTCGTAGAGCCCGGCGATGAGTTCCGACTTGTCGGAGAGATAGGTGAGGCGGTAGGGAAAACGCTCGCCGCTCTCGTTCGTCGACCACCAGGAGCTGAGCTCGCCCTCCACGGCCTCTCCCCGGATGCGCTCCACTTCCTCGCGAAGCGCGTCGATGAAGTTCGTCTCGAAGGCCCGCCGAACCACCAGGTAGCCCGTGGTACGCAGGAAGTGGCTCATCTCCTCGGGATCGTCATGAAGCTCGAAACTCCGATGCAGATCCAGCGGAGCGCCGCCGCGGTCGCGGAAGTCCACCGAGGCGGGGTCGTAGATGGGCCGCCCGGAGTACATGCAGCGGATCGCCGGCTCCCAGTCGTCCCAGCTGTCGAAGTCGCCCGCGATGAAGCGCACGGCGTTCGAGTACAGGAGCCCGTAGCGCGTGCGGAACTCGTAGAGATAGTCGAGCCAGGATTCGTGATCGACGATCTCGATCACCGTGCGGGCCTGGTCGGAGATACCGGCTTGGATCCCGACAGCGCCTCCCTCGCACACGTAGGTGTAGGCGCGCCCGTCTGGCAGCGCGATCGAGATGGGAGCGCGCCCCTCGACGTCCCACGCCACCTGCTCGTTCACCCCCCCCGCCAGCCGCGCCGGCAGTTCCTGCCGGTGGAAATCATCGAAGTCCACCGCCGGGAGCCCCTGGGTCCGGTAGGTCCCGAAGTTGGTGTCTCGCGCAATTTCCTGGGCGGACATGGGCGCCTCCTCGATGAGCGGTCGCCTATTGAGGGTACTCCTCCATCCACTCGCCGGAAAGTCACGAGCGCGGCGCCTACACGCCCACCTCCCGCAGCGCAGCCCGCACTTCCAGATCTGCGAGCGCGGCCTCGGCCCGGGCCAGGAAGGCGTCCGCGAAGACGCGTCGCCGCGGCGAGGCGTCCTCGGGGAAGGTCACGACCTGGCACGAGGCGGGAACCGTGTAGGCGCTCTGCACGCGATGCGCGAGCCAGGCCGTGTCGAAGTCGATCACCGAGCCGCCCAGGGAGGCGCGCAGATCGAGGTAGTGGCGCAGCAGCTCCGCCTCGTTTCCACGGCGCTCCTCGACATCCATCGACATCGTCATGAAGTAGCTGACGTCCCGCAGCGGCGTGCTGACGTTGATGATCCCCCAGTCCAGGAAGCCCGTACGGCCGTCGTCGTCGAAGAGGTTGCCGATGTGGGCGTCGCCGTGGATGACCGTCATGGGTCCCGGGTGCCACAGGGCGTGGAGCGCGTCGCGCTCGTCGATGTAGAGCTGTGCGAGTTCCGCGAAGACGTCCGTGAGGCGCTCCCGGCGGTGCGTGAGCGCGTATCGAAGACGCGTGGTCGCGTAGTCGGTGGGCGGATCGGGCTCGCGCACCCAGCCCGCCTCGCGCTCGCGCCGGGCGGGATCTTCGAAGCGCACGTGCAGCTGCGCGAGGTCCTCGAGGGCTGCAGCCGCGGCATCCACGCCTACGCTCTGGGGCCCCTCGGAGATCGTGCAGTGCCCGGCGACGAGATCCTCCATCAGGATCACGAAGGCGCCATCCCCCTCGTCGTAGCGGAGTCCGTGGATCTCGGGCACCCGCATCGCGAGCTGGGGCGCCAACCGTTCGTAGAAGAGGGCCTCCCGAAGTCCCATGCCGGTCCCTGCGATGGCCTGGCGTCGCACGGACTCGCTGGGGAGGAGCTTGCAGAAGAGCGTTTCCGGCGCACCTGACGACTCGCGGTAACGCACGGAAAGACGCGCATGAGCATTGGTGGCCTCGTGGCTCTCCACAAGCGTCGCTTCGGCGACGCGCACGCCCGGGTGACGCTCCGCGAGCGCCTCCTCGAGCCAGGCCGCGTCGATCTCGCCGGCCACGAGCGGAATCCCCTGCCCCATCTATCCCCTTCCATTTCTTGCATCGCGCTGGGCGCGCCGGCATCGACCCACCGGGCACGCGTGGCCCCGGGTGTTCAGGAAGCCTGAGGCGCGCGAGCCTCAACTCGAGAGGTCGAAGGGCTCCTTGGCGATCTTTCGGCAAATGGCGAGGTTCGAGGCGATGCTGGGCCGTGCCAGCTGCTTCTCCGCATAGGCGACCAGCGCGGGCCAGCGCGCGGCATCGGGCAGCCCCGCCACCAGCGACAAGTTGATGAGCTGGCAGCCCACCGCGATGTCCGCGATGGAGAGAGCGTCTCCCACCAGGAACTCGCGCCCGCTGATTTCCCCCTCGAGGTAGTCGAAATAGCGCGGGAGTTTCTCCTGCCAGGTCTTCCGGGCGGTGTCCACGTCGGGCTCCTTGCCCGCGAAGCGGGGGAACATGATGGGCCGGAAGATCCCCATGCCGATGGCACCGGCCATCTCGCTGTCCGCGTACTCCTCGTACCAGAGCGCCCGTGCCAGTTGGAAGGGCTCCTTGGGATAGAACGCGGGCTCCGGGTACTTCTGCTCCAAGTAGGCGCAGATCGCCGAGGAATCCGGGATCGTGCCGGGAACCCCTTCCTCGCCCACCTCGGTATCCCGCAAAACGGGAATGCGGTGGGCGGGACTGATTTCCTTGAACCAGTCCGGCATGGGCAGGATGTTCACAACTTCGGGCTGGAAGGGAACGCCCTTCTCGCCCAACAGCATCTCCACCTTCCGGTAGAAGGGGGAGAGCGGTGCACCGTACAGGATCAGGGCCATCGCAGAACCTCCTCGGACGGAACTCTCCGCCGGCTCCATGCTATCCGGGAAGACGCGCGGCAGCACCGGGGGACTCCCCGCGGACCCCTGCCGCGCGGGGCGCGGTCGGCGACCGTAACGCCCTGCCCCGCGCTTCCGCTAACCTCGCCCCTGCCGTGGCCGCTCCCCACCCGCAATCCGCGCACCGGCGCGACGAGAAGCCGCCTCCGAAGCGAGATCGGATTCCCGGATGCGCATAGGGGCCTCGATCCGGAGCTTCTACCCGCCCGGGAATGCTCGCGACGGGGCGCGCGGGATGATCGAACGCGCCGCGGCGGCCCGCGCGGCGGGGCTCGACTCCCTCTTCGTGGGCGACCACCACGCCACCCCGGCCCCCTACTTCCAGAACGTCCCCATGCTCGGCCGCCTCCTCGCGGAGTGGGGAGAGGCGCCCGCCGGCGCACTCTTCCTGCTGCCCCTCTGGGACCCGGTCCTGCTCGCCGAACAAATCGGCACGCTGGCGTCCCTCACCCCGGGGCGATTCATCGCCCAGTGCTGCGTGGGCGCGGATCCCGCGCAATTTCGCGCCATGGGCGCCGATCCGAGAAAGCGGGGAGCCGAGTTCGAGTGGCGCTTCGAACTTCTGCAGCGCCTGCTTGCCGGCGAGGCGACGCCGCGAAGCGCCGGCGGGGCACCGATCGCGATCCACCCCATCCCCGCGGAGCCCGTGGAATACTGGATCGGGGCCGAAGCTCCCGTCGCCATCGAGCGCGCCGCGCGGCTGGCCGACGCCTGGCTGCCTGGGCCCAACGTCCCGCTCGCCGAAGCCGCAGCGCAGCTCGACGCCTATCTCGAGCAGTGCGAGAGCCACGCTCGCACCCCGCGCTCGACCCCCATCCGCCGTAACATCCACGTGGCGGAAAGCGCGGGAGATCTCGAACAACGCGTTCGGCCCGCCCTCGAACGGGCCGGCCCCGGCGTCGATCCCCGCTGCGTGATCGTGGGGACCATCGACGAGGTCGCGGAAGGCTTCACGGAACTGGCAGCGGCGGGTTTCTCGGACGTGATCGTCCGGCACTTCCTCGACGAGCCCGGCGCCGTACTCGACTCCTACGGGCGCCTCGCCGACGTGCGCAAGCAGATCGCGGGGGTCGGCAGGGCACGCACGTGAGCGAATCCCAGCAAGCCCTCGACGGTGATCCGCACGTCCTCTACGGCGCCGAGGAAGGCGTGGCCACCATCACCCTCGATCGCCCCGAGAAACTGAATGCCGTCACCTTTTCGATGCAGACGGCCTTCGCGAAGGCACTGGACCGCGCGGAGGCCGATGCCTCGCTGCACGCCGTGGTCATCCGAGGCAACGGCCGGGCCTTTTGCGCGGGGGTCGACCTCGAGGATATGGCGCGCCACCACGGCGAGTTCGGCCACGAGGCGGATGCCGCCCGCATCCGCGCCGCCGCACTGCACTGGACGAAGCTCTGGAACCTCCGCAAGCCCGTCATCGTCCGGGCCCACGGCCACTGCGTGGGCTGGGGGCTCGAGATCGCCCTCAATGCGGATATCGTGCTGGCCTCCGAGGAGTGCCGCTTCCACTTCCCCTCGATTCGAATTGGCACGGGACTGCCGGACTCCGCGATGGCGATCTACCACCTGGGTCTCCAGTGGGCCAAGCGGATGCTGCTCACCGGGGACGCCATCGACGGGCGCACCGCCGAACGCATCGGCCTCGCGCTGATGGCACTGCCCGAAGCACGTCTGGACGACGAGGTCGAGATCTTGACGCGAAGCCTCTGCGAGGTGCCGGTGGATCTACTCGCCGAGAGCAAGGCGGTGCTCAACCGGGCCGTCGAGCTGATGGGCCGCACGCAGCTCCAGGAGTTCTCCGAAATCTCCAATGCCACCGCCCGCCGCGACCCGAGGGTCGACGCCTGGAATCGCAGCGTCACGAGCCAGGGCAGCCGGGCCACGCGGGACAGCGACCAAGCTTAGAATCGGCGACGTCGAGAAAGCCGGCCTTTGCGACTACGCGCCGAACTCAGGCATCACCCGCGTGCCGAAGAGTTCGATGGAGCGCCGCAGCTCGGCCTCGGGGAGCCCGCCCAGGTCGAACATCGCCAGGTGCAGATCCATCTGCAACTCGTCTGCGAGCGCGCCGAGTTGGTCGACCACCTGCGCGGGGCTCCCGCACATCGCGGGGCCATCGATCAAGCTCTCGACGTCGGTTTCGACCTCGGGTCCCTCCTTCTGGTCACGCAGCACACCCGCCAGCCAGTCGAGGTAGTTCGCGTAGTAGGGCCGCCAGAAAGTCTTGGCGTCCTGGGAGTCCCTGCACACGTAGGTGTGGACGCTGGTCGCCACGCGCGCCCGCTCGGGCGCGTGCCCCGCGGCCGCGATGCGCTGGCGGTAACGAGAAACCCGCGCGCTGAAGTGCGCGGCCGGACCGAAGATGGTAGGCACCATCAGGTGCAGGCCCAGGTCGGCGGCCAGGTCGAAGGAAGCGTCGGAACTCCCCGCCGCGATCCAGATGGGTGGATGCGGACGCTGCAGCGGGCGCGGCTGCACGGTCACCTCGCGCAGCGGCGGGCGAAAGCGGGGCGTGCAGGTCACCGCCTCCTCCTCGAGGACCCGTTTCACAAGGGCGACGGACTCGTCGTAGATCGCCCGGGAGTCCGCGAGCGACTGGCCGAAGACCTCGTAGGCGCGCGTGAAGCCCCCCCGCCCCATCACGATCTCGAGCCGCCCTCCCGAGAGCAGGTCGAGGGTCGCGTAGTCCTCCGCGAGACGGAGCGGATCGAGATGGGTTGCCAGCGTGACCGCGGTGGAAAGGCGCAGGCTCCGTGTGCGCTCCGCGATGGCCGCCAGCACGACCGGGGGCGAGGCCAGGATATAATCGCTGAAATGATGCTCGCCCAGGTGGACGGAATAGAAGCCCAGCGCTTCGGCGAGAACAGCCTGCTCGACGAAGCTGCGATGCCGCCCGGCCTGGTCGAGCTCGAAGCCGCCGCTGTGGGGATCGGGCAGGTGATCGCCCAGGCTCATCAGGCCGAAATCCACGCCCTGCACTCCTTCGCCCAGCCGCCCTGCAAGGCCCACCGACCGCTGCCCGAAACCGCCGGGCGCCGTGGAGTCTACGCTGGCCTCCCGACGAGCGCCTGCCGCAGACTGGCGGCCCACCGCGGAGAGAGATACCCAACGTGCGATGGCTGATCCGCTGCGCTTTGCTTCTCGTAACTGCCACATTGGCGCTTGGCGTCTATAGCTTCTTGAGCTTCGACGCCGCACGACCGTTGGCCGGCGAAGCCGGCAGCGTGCAGGTCGAGGGCCGCCGCGTCGCTTATTCGCTCAGTGGCCGGGGACCGACCGTGGTGATGCTAGCCAGCGCGGGCCGCTCGGCGAGTGATTTCAACGAACTCATCGCCGAATTAAGCGCGGCCGGCTACCGGAGCCTCGCCATCGAAGCGCCGGGCGTTGGCGACAGCGATCCCATCTCCGACCCCGAGGTCTCGCTCCACGATCTCGCCGCGAACGTGGCCGCCGTCGTCGACGCGGTGGGCCCTGCTTCGGAGACCCGCGTCTTCGTGCTGGGCCACGCCTTCGGGAACCGGGTCGCCCGAGCTTTCGCCAGCGCTTTCCCGGAGCGGGTGCGCGCCACCCTGTTGCTGGCCGCCGGCGGCCGCGTGCCTCCCGAGATCGACATCGAGAAGGCCTTCGAGACCATCTTCGCCGCAGCCTTGCCCGATTCCGTGCGGGTCCCCGTCATCCAGGGCGCTTTCTTCGCCGGCGACAACCCCGTCCCCGATCACTGGGTGAGCGGCTGGTACCCGTCGACCCTGCTCATCCAGACACGCGCCACCTCCCAGACTCCGGTGGAGAGTTGGTGGGACGCGGGAGGCGCGCCGATCCTGGTCCTGCAGCCGGGCGACGACGTGCTTGCCCCCCCGGGCAACGCGGAACTGCTGAGACAGGCCTTTCCCGAGCGTGTACGCGTCGTCGAGATCCCCAACGCGGGCCACGCTCTCTTGCCCGAACGGCCGGAGCGAGTTGCGCACCACGTGGTCGAATTCCTGGATGCCCGGAGTGGCGAACAGCCCCAGGGCTGAGCGCGCCCCGTTACCAGGGCATGGTGGCTCCACCGTTGGGTCGCAGCACCGTACCGGTCATGAATCGCCCGGCGTCCGAAGCCAGGTACAAAACCGCCAACGCGATGTCCCGTGGCTCTCCGGTGAGGCCCAGGGGAGACATCGTGGCGCGCGCGGCCAGCACCTCGCCATGCTTCTTCGGGTCGAGGCGTCCATCGGGACCCGAGGCGTGCCGCTCGTTCATGGGGGTATCGATGAAACCGGGCGCCACGGCATTGACGCGGACACCGAAGGGCCCCAGTTCCACCGCCACGCTGCGACTCAACTGGGCGACGGCGGCCTTGGAGGTCGCGTAGGGGACGAGGGTGGGGGTCGCCACGTCGATCGCCCCGGAGGCGAGGTTCACGATGCTCCCGGAGCCCTGGTCCACCATCACCCTGCCGGCCGCTTGGCAGCCGAAGAAGACACCCTTGAAGTTGACGGCGTGAACGCGATCGAGATCCTCCTCGGAGATCTCGAGAAAAGGCGCGTCGCTGATGATGCCCGCGTTGTTGACCATGACATCGATGCGTCCGTGGGCACTCTGGGTCGCCTCCACCAGTGCATCCACCTCGAGCCGCTGGGAGACATCCACGGCGCGGAACTCCGCGAGCCCACCCGCCTCGGCGATCTCCGCAGCGGTTCGTTCGCCCGTTTCGCGGTCTCGATCGGCGACCACCACCCGGGCGCCCGCCTCTGCGAGCATCGCGGCCGTGGCGCGTCCGATTCCCACGCCCCCTCCGGTGACGATGGCGGTGCGGCCAGAGAGCTCGAATTCGGCCTGGATCTCGGACATCTCGCTTCTGTCCCTCCCGGTGCGGCGGCATTGTACCCGGATTCTGCGACGCGCGATGCAGAGGGCTAGGCTCGGGCTCCGATTCGCCCGAGCGGCCCCAAGCGGGCGGGAGGATTCCCGTGAGCGAACCCGACACCGACTATTTCTCTTCGCTGCGCGGCGAGAAACACATGAGCCTCACCACCTTCCGTCGAAACGGTGAGCCCGTCGCTACCCCCATTTGGTTCGCCGAGGTCGCCGGCTGCCTCTACGTGCGCACGGCCGGACACTTCAAGAAACTCGAGCGGATCGCAGAAGATCCCTCGGTGACCGTGGCGCCGTGCACCGAGAACGGCGAGGTCACGGGCGCAGTGCTGACAGGCGTGGCGCGCATCCTGAGCGACAGCGATCCCGTCATCGAAGCCGCCGACGCCGCCCTGGACCGTAAGTACCCCGACGAGCGGCCCGCCATGACACAGCTACTCGCGGACAATGGCTGGCCGGGAATCTACGTCGAGGTCCGCGCCCCCGCCGCGAGCTGAGAGCACCCCTCCTGGGAAGCCGCGGCTCAACCCGCCCCGGCCTTGCGAGCAGCTGCCGGCGCCTATGGTAGAGTGCCGCGGATAACGCGAGCGCCGACCCGATCGGCACTCGACGCGCGCAATGGAGACCCCATGGACGAAGCCAAGCTGCGTGAACTCGTGGAACAGATGAGCTTTCCGAATGGCAAGAACCGGGACATGACGATCGACGAGATCGCCATCATCCAGCCAGGGCTGGGCCGCATCATGCCCGAGATCGGCGCGCGAACCTGGAAGCTCTACTACGCGGGCAAGGCCGAGAACTGGCCCAACGCCATGTACCAGTTCAAGGAGGCCAAGAAGCTCTTCGAGCTGGGCGCCTACACTCGGCCCAAGCACGAGGACGCCCTCGAGGAGTACCTGCGCGACCACTGGGCGCCCATCGGCAAGGCCATCGAGGCGCGGGATCTCGACGCCTTCATGAAGGCGATGGACGAAGCCGTCGACTCCGCGAACGCCTGGCACGAGAAGAAGGACAAGGGCTACATCCGCTGGAAGATGCCCACCGAGCCTCCGCCGGATCTCGACCTCACCCCCAGGGAGTAGCGACCCCGGGAGTTCGCACTCAGGCCGAGGAAAGCGCGGCCTTCCCCTCGGGCTGCTCTGCACGCTCCGAAGGGTCATCCAGCTCCAGCTGGATCGGGCAAGAGACGCTGACGTCCATCACCTGGGTGACGCGGCCTAGTGACAGCCAGGTCCCCACGCAGATCGAGATCTCGAGGATCTCCTCGTCTCGGAAGTGCTCACGCATCCGCCCGAAGAAGGCGTCATCCAGACTCGTGTGGTCGAGTGCAAACTTTTCCACGTACTCGATGGCGACGCGTTCCGCCGGGCTGAAGGCGTCGTGGGTCGCCCACTCGGAAACGGAGCGATAGAGATCTTCACTGAGTTCGTAGCGCGCGAACTGCGCGGCACGGGCGTCCAGTCAGACGTGGCACTCGTTGATTTGCGCCACGCGCATGCGCATCAACTCGCGCAGGCGAACGGGCAACTGGCTGTTCTCGTAGACTGCTCCCGCCAGCGCGGCGGCAGGCCCGCCCACGTGCGGGGCCAGTCCGAAAAGCCGCTCCGTCTCCTCGCCACTACCCGGGGTGAGTCGAACACGCGCCATGGCCTGAGCCTCCCCGAGGTCGCGACCGACAACCCGACCCCAGCCTCGCGAACAGCATAGGGAGTAGGCGGGCCCGCTGCCCAAATCCCCGTTGCGGCTCTCCTGTCGTCACGCTTCGCGGAATCGGGCCGCCCAAGAGCTTCGCGACGCATCCCGCACCGCTTCAAATCGACACGGGCGCGTGGCTTTCTACGACGGGCCCCCGGAAAGCCAGTGCGGCGCACGCGGTCTCGATTTTCTGACATTTCTTAAGATATGATTAACATATCAAATTGAAGTATTTAAGAAATTTATTGCTATTTCTAAAAATTCTATGTAATAATTCTTGTCTCCCCCTTTAGACTTTCTTGATTCGGGATTCGAAGGCCGGCGGGTGGAGCGCGGCCCTGACGAGCAATCCCAGGCAGTCGACGGGGCGGAGGTATCGAACGAACGGCAGCGGGAGGCGGAGTGATCATCAGGCAGCGGCTGTTAAGAATCTCGTGGCTGATCCTCACGCTCCTTCCGAGCGCCCCAGCGAGCGCCGCCCAG
>SPKZ01004367.1_pt1 | contig 12791 bp, 7 predicted proteins | sample 2456571 | NCBI WGS metagenome assembly SPKZ01 (sample SAMN11192286, study PRJNA482655) | marine metagenome | biome: ENVO:00000447; feature: ENVO:00000244|ENVO:00000211|ENVO:00000569|ENVO:00002023; material: ENVO:00002151; isolation source: ocean water from marine abyssalpelagic zone ...
CAGCGGCAGCGACGTAGGCGGCGACGAGGGCACGAAGCACGTGTCGCTGTCGATCTGTGAGGGTCGCCTGGGACACGAAAACCTCAACGAATTCGCTGGCCCATGCTTAGCAGACGAAACACTGCCCCACGAGGTCCGAGAGCATTCTGCCGCGCTCGGTGAGCCTCAGATCGCCGGCGTCGCTCTCGACGACGAGCCCGTCGGCGGCCAGACGCTCGATGGCCTCTGCGAAGAACGCGCGCGGCGAGTCCCCGAACCCCGCCCGGAAGCGCTCCGCGGAGAGTCCCTCGCGGCAGCGGAGCGCAAGGAAGACCGCCTCGCCCCTGGCAGTGGCCACGTCGTGGACCTCCGTCTCTTCGATGGCCGCCGCGCCCCGGTCGATGCACTCGAGGTACGCGGCCAGGTTGCGCGCGTTGCGCGTGCGGCTCCCGTGCGGCGAGCCGACGCCGGGCGGCTCGCTCGACCAGGCGCCAACACCGAGCCCGAGCACCGGATCCCGGGCCCAGTAACGCCGGTTGTGGATCGACTCCCGACCCGGCCTCGCGTAGTTGGTGAGCTCGTAGCGCTCGATACCGATCCCGGCGAGGGTGGTGTCGATCGCCTCGACCATGTCCGCAGCCAGATCGGAATCGGCCCGGGACAGCTGACCGCGCCGGTCTGCCAGCGCGAACGGCGTCCCCTCCTCGACGACGAGTTCGTAGATGGAGACGTGCTCGGGAGCGAAGGCCGCGGTCTCGTCGAGGTCGGCTTGCAGCTGCTCGAGCGCTTGCCCCGGCGCCGCGAACATCAGGTCGAGAGAGACGTTCTCGAAGCCGGCTTCGCGGCTGGCGGCGAGGGTCTTCCGGGCCTCGCCCGAGACGTGGGCCCGCCCGAGACGCTTGAGCACGCCGTCATCGAAGGACTGGACCCCGATCGAGACGCGGTTCACGCCGGCGGCCCGAAACCCGGGCAAGCGGTCGCGCTCGACGGTACTCGGATTCACTTCGAGGGTGAACTCAACACACTCCCCCCGATCGTCGAACTCGCGCCTCACGGCCTCAGCAATCGACGACACGGAGTCGGGGTGGAGGAGCGACGGAGTTCCCCCGCCCAGGTAGAGGCTCGTGAGATGCCGCCCGCTGAAAGCGTCGGCGCGAAGCCGAAGCTCGGCCAGCAGGGCGTCCAGGTAGCGGCGCTCCATCTCTTCGGACACGCCGCCACCCACGACTGCAAAGTCGCAGTACGGGCAGATGCGATCGCAAAACGGAACGTGGACGTAAACACCGATGGTCGGCTCGCTCACCCCGGGAAGATAGCCACCCCGAGCTGCTACGTTCGGCCGCATGGCGGGAAGCGAGGTCCACTTCGAGGTGCTTCCCAACGGCCTGACCCTGCTGCTCCAGCCGACGCAGCTCGCTCCCGTCGCCAACATCCAGATCTGGGCGCAGGTGGGCTCGGCGGACGAGGGTCCCGACGAGCAGGGCCTCGCGCACTTCCACGAGCACATGCTCTTCAAGGGAACCGGGAAGCGGGGCGTCGGGGACGTGGCCGCCGACGTCGAGGGCGCGGGCGGCCGCATCAACGCCTACACGACCTTCGACGTCACCGTCTACTACGCGACGCTTCCGAGTGAGTCCCTCGACACCGGCTTCGAGGTGCTGGTAGACGCAGTTCTCAACTCGAGCTTCGACGCCGACGAGATCCAGCGCGAGCGCGAGGTGGTGCTGGAGGAGATCCGCCGGGCCGAGGACTCTCCGGGGCACGTGCTGAGCGACGCGCTGTTCAGCACCGCCTACCAGCAGCACCCCTACCGGACGCCGATCCTCGGGGTGCCCGAGAGCGTCGAGGCCTTCGAGCGGGACCGGGTCCGCAGCTTCTTCGAGCGGTGGTACGCGCCCGACAACCTCGTCATCGCAGCCGCCGGCGACTTCGACGCCACGCGCTTCGCCGGCCAGATCCGGGCGGCCTTCGCCGGCGCCCAACCGAGAGGCGCGAAACGGAGCCGACCCGTCGAACCCGAGCAGACCGGCCTGCGCTCGACCGTCCTGCAGCGCTCCTTCGAAGGGGTTCGGGTAGACCTGGCCTGGCGCGCGGCACGATTCGCCGATCCAGACGCACCGCTCCTCGATCTGCTCTCGTTCGTCCTCGGGGGATGCGAGTCGAGCCGTCTCGGTGCCTCACTGATGGACAGGGACCAACTCGTCGACCGCATCGACTCGTCATCCTATTCGCCCCTCGATCCCGGGCTCTTCTCGGTGAACTTCGAGTCGGACGTCCCCCGAACCGGAGCCGCCATCGAGGGCGTCGTCCGAGAGGTGGAGCGACTTCGCGCCGAGCGGGTCTCCCTCGACGAACTCGAGCGGGCGCGTGCGAACTTCCTCGCCAACGAGCACTTCGAACGCGAGAACATTGCCGGCATCTCGAGCCGACTCGCCAGCTTCCACGTGCTCGGCGGCGACCACCGGGGGGACGAGCGCTACCTCGACACGATTCGAAACGCGACGCCGGAGCAGCTGATTCAGGCCGCACGCACGCACCTCGATCCCGAACAGCTCACCGTCGCCTCTGTCGTGCCGGAAGGCGAAGGCAGCGCCGTCGACGAAGCCTCGATTCGCGCGAGCGTGTCGAGCGGCATCGCTTCCACCCGAAAACGTTTTCAGCCTCCGGCTCGTTCGCACCGGGACGAACAGCAGATCGTGCACTCCTACGAGCTCGCCCACGGCGGTACGATCCACGTCGCGCCGCGCCGAGACGTTCCGGTCGTCGCAGCGCGGGCCGCCTTCCTGGGCGGCCTGCTCGCGGAGACCGGCGAGACCGCCGGGATCGGCTCCTTCCTCAGCTCCATCTGGACTCGCGGCACCCGCAACCGCTCGGCGGCAGACTTCGCCCGCGCGGTCGAGAGCCTCGCCGGTGAGGTCCATGGCTTCTCGGGCCGCAGCAGCCTCGGCTTCAACCTGGAGGCCACCCGTGACAAGTTCGAGCCCATCCTAGACCTCTTCGCGGAGGCACTCCTCGAACCCGGCTTCGACGGCGAGGAGTTGGAGCGCGAACGACGCGAGACTCTCGCGGTGATCGAGCGTCGCGCCGACCTTCTCGCTCAACTCGCCTATCTCCAGCTGTCCGAGATGCTCTTCCCGACTCACCCCTACCGCTTGCCCATGCTCGGGACCGCGGAGTCCGTCGGTCGGATCGACGTCGAGGCCCTGCGAGCCCACCACGAGCGACTGGTACGTCCGGAGAACCTCGTCTTCGCGGTTGCCGGCGATGTCGACCCGGACGCGATCGCCGAATCCATCTCCGCGCGAACGAGCGACCTCGAAGCGAAGGGCTTCGAGCGCCCCGTGCCGGCCTTCGACGAGCCGATCCGCGAGATCCGAGAGAGGCGCCTCGAAAAGCAGCGCTCCCAGGTCCACCTCGTCGTGGGCTTCCCGGGGCTCAGGGTGGACGATCCCGACCGGATCGCGCTCGACGTGCTCTCCCAGGTGCTGGCAGGCCAGGGGGGGCGTCTCTTCCTCGAACTGCGCGACAAGCGCAGCCTCGCATACAGCGTGAGTGCCATCAGCGTCGAGGGCGTCGCGCCGGGCTTCTTCAGCATCTACATCGCCACGGCCCCCGAGAAGGCTGAGGAGGCCCGCCGCGGGATTCTCGCCGAACTCGAGCAACTCGTGGAGACGGCCCCTGCCGAAGACGAACTCTCCCGCGCGCGACACTACCTCGCGGGCAGCTTCGCGATCGACGGCCAGCGCAACAGCAACCACGCCGGCCACATCGCGCTCGACGGACTCTACGGCCTGGGTCCCGAGGCCCACTACGCCTACGGGTCGAAGGTTGCGGCAGTCACCGCGGAAGACGTTCTGCACGTCGCTCGTCGCGTGCTGACTCTCGACGCCTACGCTCTCTCGTGGGTCGGCGACATGCGCTAGGAACCGAGCCCGGCGTTCCTTGACGGTCGCTCGCGGGCACGTCTACAGTCCAGCGTTTCCTGCACCCTACGGCCAGAGGGACCCGATCATGCTGAGGACCTCCCAGATGTGTCGGTCGCTGGCTGTACCCGTCTTCTGCGTTCTCCTCTTCTCCGCAACCGCCGACGCTGCACAGTACGCGGCATCGCCCGAGAGCGAGACGGAGAAACCGGGCGAATCGGAATCGGCATCGAGCGACACGAGTCTGTGGTCGCCCCCGCCCAAGAACGAGTACCCGATGGGCGAGCGCACCGCGAAGTGGGTGGCGATCGCCTTCGAAGCAATCTCGGCAGAGGACTTTGCGGCGGCACGCGATGCCCTGTCGAATCTCCGATTGCCCGCTCTCAATCCGCTCGAGCGTGCAACGACCTACCAGGCCTATGCGTATGCGATGTATGGAGACGGCAATCTCCCGAGGGCTGTGGACTACCTCGAGAAGGCGATCGCGGAGAACGCACTGGAGCCCAGCAAGAGCCTGAACATCCGTTTTCAGATCGCACAGCTGCATCTGGCCCAGCAGCAGTGGCAACAGGTCGTCGAGAGCCTGCGCATCTGGTTCTCGCTGAGCGACAAGCCAAATCCCGCCAGCTACTACCTGCTCGCCCTCGCCCACTTCCAGATGAAGGATCACGAGGCAGCCCTCGAGCCGGCGAAAAAAAGCGTAGAAATTTCGAACGAGCCCCAGGAGTCGTGGCTTCAGCTGCTTCTGGCCTTGCGACTGATTCGCAAGGAGTACACCGAAGCGATTCCGGTCATCGAGAGCCTGGTTCGCAGGTATCCCAAGAAGGATTACTGGATTCAGCTCTCGACGGTTCACGGCGCCCTCGGGAGCTTCAAAGAAGCACTGGTTCCACTGCAACTCGCTTACGAACAGGGGCTGCTCACGGAGAACGATGAGCTGCGTCGGCTCGGTCAGCTGCTGCTCTACCTCGAGCTTCCATACCGAGCCGCGCACGTCCTCACCCGGGGACTCGAGAAGGAGCTGATCGAAAGCGATTCGGACGTGTACGAGATGCTGAGCAATGCCTGGATCGCGGCGCGCGAGTTCGAGAACGCCGTCCCACCCCTGCAGAAGGCAGCCGAGCTGTCGGACAATGGCGACACCTTCGTACGCCTTGCCCAGGTCCAGATCCAGCGAGAGAAGTGGGCACCGGCGATCGAGGCCCTCCGGCGTGCCCTCGAGAAGGGAAACCTCGAGAACCCGGGAGAGGCGCATCTCTTGGTCGGCATCGCCCGCTACAGCCGCGAGCAGCCGCGCCAGGCGATTCCAGCCTTCCGGCGAGCCCTCAAGTACGACGAGACACGCGAAGAAGCCGACAACTGGCTCGCCCATATCGAGCGAGAGCTTCAGGCCGGCGAAGGAGCGTGACCCGTCAGCGGGCGAGTCGCACCTCCGGCTGCATCGTTGCTCGCGCAAGCGAGTCAGCCTCTGCGGGCCAGAGAATCGGTAGCCGCGGGACGAGGGCGTTCGCGATCTTGTCCTTCGGATCCGAAACGAGAGCTTCTGCGGTCGCGCGCAGCAGCCGATCCAGGCGGTTTGGGCCGAGGGCCTCCGCGACTTGAAGCGCCTCGCCCGCCCGCCCGAGGCGCAGCAGTGCCCACACGATCCGGCTTCGCGCAGCGGAGTTCTCGGGGCGTCGCTTCAACATCCGCCGATCCAGCCGGAGGGCGTGCTCGTAGAGTCCGAGCATCCCGTAGGTTTGTGAAAGCTTCGCCTGGGCCCCGGCGCGCTGGGTCCGGTCGCGGCCGCGCGCGGCCGCCTGCAGTGCCGTAAAGGTAAAGGGAACGACTCCCGTCGAGACCGCCCAGGGAAGGGCCGCCTCGATCACGCGGCTCGGCTCGAAGCCTCGCTCGGGATCGAAGGGAACTCGATTGCGAGCGTAGTAGGAGGTTACCCGCTCGAGGTTCGCTCGGTTGCGGTCGTTGACACGTAGGTAGACCGCGCTGCGCTGGCCGCGGAATACGGGCAGCCAACCCGGCGCTCCCTCGAGCAGGGCCGTCGAATACCAGACGGGTCGCGAGCCGCGAGGGAGCGCCGGCTCGCCAACTCCCATGAAGGCATCGATTTCGTAGCGGTCGAGCAGCGCCAAGAAACTCTCGTCGGCCTCCTGGCCGTGCCCCTCTCGAATCGCACGACTGGCCTCGATGACGGCAGGAGGCACGTTGAGTGTCCCGTTCACGAAAGTGCGCAGTTGGGGAGCGAGCCAGAAGCCAAGGAAGCCTCCGCAGAAGTACTCATTGAACAGATTGCCGACCAGTCCGGCGTCAGCCATGAACCACACCGCGTTGGCGTGGTACTTCTCGGGCGGGTAGGCGATCCGATAGCGTTCGACGAAACCATCAACGGGGACTCCGCGAGACACCATCGGCCAGGCGCCATAGAAGACGAACCCCGGAAGCACCGCCAGGGCCGCAAGCCGGGTGGCCACAGACCTGGCGAGCACAGGGGCTCCCGCGCGAGCGGCAGACGCGATCAAGAGCAACGGGAATACGCACATCCAGGTGAAGCGAACCGCGAACATCATGCTGGCGAGAGAGCCGAGCGCAAGAGCCACGAGTGTCAGATCCGCGGCTGGCTGCACGCTGTCTCGGCTGGCGAGGCGGCGCAAGATCCGAATCGCGAGCAGCGAAGTGGCTACGCAAAGTCCCCAGAAGAGAAGCCAGGTGAACGGGCTGGGGGGGATATCCGGAACGGGCCACGCGAACGGATCGATCGGCGCCCACTCATCAAGGACCATCGAGAGCGCAGGCGTCTCGCTGCCCGCCAGGAAGAAGGCCGCGTGTTGGTCGAAGCCGCTCGGGTTGAGCCCGGTTGCCACAAGCCCCAGAAGGGCCGTCACGAGAATCGCCAGACCGCGCCGTCTAGCGAGGGAGCGGCGGTCGCCCGACGAGGCAGCAGCTTGCACGAACCCGGCGAGAGCCGCTGTGAACAGCAGCACCGGCCCCATGAGAAAGCCACCGTGAAGGTTCGGCCACAGGCCCAGCAGCGCGATCGCCGCGGCCATGCGGGCTCGCGTCGGCCGCTCGGTACCCTCGAGTACGAGCCTGTAGAGGATGAGGGTGGCCAGGATCGTCGCCAGATGCGGGCGAAGCTGGACCAGCCGGTACGCGGCCATCGCTGCGAACACCGCGGTTCCCGCTGAAGCGCCCCACGCAGACGCGCCGACGCGTCGCAGCAACCACCACACGACGCCCAGGATTCCGGCGATCAGGAGGACATGGACCACACGCAGGCCCGTCAGGCCGACGGCCGACTCGACCGCCGCAAGAGTGACGTCGCTCAGCCAGGCTGCCGGCGCCGGCGGCCCCAACGCAGTGAATAGAAGCGGGTCCGCGGCGAGCCACGGGCCCTCTTGCGTATAGGCCTGTCCGAGCGCGAGGTGCCACCAGAGGTCATCCGTGAACAGCGGCTGACCGGCGGCCACCAACATGAGTCCAAGCACGACCAGCAGCGTCGCGTGAGACGCTACCTCGAATGCTCTCGCCAGGGGCTGCGGGCCGAACACGTTGCGCGCAGCTACTCGGGCTGCCAGCGGAATCGAAGACCGAGGTGCACCCGATAGGCCGACCGATCGAGCTCGTAGCTCCACATTCCCCTGGGTGGGAACCCCGGCATCGACCTCGTCCCAGTCGCGGAGACCTGAAGGAGGCGGTCACCGATAAAGCGGTAGTAGCGCACGCTACCCAGCAGCGAGAGCATGATGGGCCCGGCCCGTCTCGCGTCGACCTCGATGCCGAGGCCCCCACCCACGGCATCGTAGTGCTCGGTTCGAGTGCCTCGGGCGGCAAAGAGTTCGGCCGGGTCGCTTCGCTCTCCTCTGTCGATTGCATGATAGGCCGCTCCGGTCAGCCTGAGCCTCTCGCGCATGTACTCGGCCGACGCTCGAAGCCGCACACGCCGATCCCAGATCTCGAACTCGAAAGCGGCTCCAACGCCGCCTTCCCAGATGGGCGAGACCAGCTCGATGTTGGTGAAGCTCCCCTGACCGTCGATGAGCGTGGCCAGGGTTGGAAGCTGCTCCGGAAACCCCAGGGGCTCGCCTTCCTTCGTGACGTCCTTGTCACCCGCAAAGGTGTAGGTGGCACCGGCGTGCAGGAAGAATCTCGGCGAACCCGGAATTACCGAAAGCTCTGGCGCCATGACCTCGATGTCTCCGCCAAGCATGGGCCACAGGTGTATCCGGTGTCTGGCGTGAAACGGGCGAAGGGGGAGGCCGAAGAAGGCCCGCATCTCGCCGGAGGTCGATGCGCTCTGGCGGACGACGCCGCTGCGAATGATGAGGCTGGGAGACCACAGATTGCTTCCCCACTCGTCCGACTCGACGTCGGCCTCGGCAGTTGCCGGAACGTTGCCGAGCAGCGCAGGAAGCAGCAGGAAGAGGATTCGCTTGATGGGCCGCCCTCGAAGCGCCCCGCTCGTCGTCTCTCCTAGAGGCAATCGCCGCACTCGCATCGAGATAGATCCCGTTTCGCCGTCCTACGATCGACCGGGCGTCGTACGGCCAATACAGAGCGTTGACGCGGCGATAGTCCTAGCGTACCCATCGTCGATCCTGCCATGGCTGGAGCCGTGCCCCTTCGATCCCGTCCGTCGGACATCCTGCTGTTCTCTTCCCCGACCGTGCGCGGCCTCGCGCTCGTCCTTGCCCTCTGCGCAGGCGACACCGCTCCGGTCTGGGCTCAGCCGGTCACACCGCAGAGCGCAGAATCGCAGAACCAAGGGTCCGCCAGCCGGGCGCCCGCGGATGTCGAGGTCATCCGCGTCAGGGGAAAGACCGTGACCGCGATGGAGACGGAAGTCCCCTCCTCGGTCACCCAGTTCGACCCAGCCACGATCGCCGCGCTGGGTGCGCAGAACATCTCCGACCTTGCAAAGGTCACCCCCAACGTCGAGATCCGCTCCGCAGGCGCGACGACGGCGACATTCTTCATCCGAGGGGTCGGCCTCAGCGATTTCAACGCGAATGCCGCCGGGGCCGTGGCGATCTATCAGGACGATGTCGCGATGAATTCGCCGCCGCTTCAGCTCGGCCAACTCTTCGACCTCGCCGACGTACAGGTCTTGCGCGGGCCCCAGGGAGCGGGTCCAGGCCGCAACGCCTCGGCGGGCGCGATCCGGGTCGTTTCCCGCAAACCCACAGGCAGCTTCGCAGCCGCGCTGCGAGCGGATTTTTCGAGCTCGGGCGAGCACGACCGACCGGGTGCACTCTACGCGAACCGCGACTTCGAGGGCGCGCTCCAGATCCCGCTGGTGGACGAGGTTCTCTCCACGCGCTTCGCATTTCGGTTCAACCAGAAGGATCCCTTCTCCAGGAACGGCTGCTCGTTGAAATTCATTCCGAGCCAGGCGGAGCGAAACGCCAACTACCAAGACTGGGTAGGTCTACGCCCCTGCGGGCTCCTGAACAACCGCGAACCGATCCCGAACCCGGATTTTATCGTGTTGCCGGTCCCGAACCCGGAGATGCTACCGGGATGCGATTGCCCTCGGCAGCTAGCCCGGATCACCAAGGTCGAGCCCGTCAAGCCGCACAAGGTCAACGACGCGAACAACTGGGCGGCTCGTGGACAACTGCGTTACCAGCCCAAGAACCTCTGGGACACGCGGATGGACTTCCTGCTCAACTTCCACGGCAGCCGACTCGACCAGCTCTCGACCCTGGGCCAGGCCATCGGCACGGCCCAGGGATTCGGCGGATCGACGTATGGAGCCTACCGGGATCCCGACATCGTCGAGATGGAGAACCGGATGGTGTTCGACCAGGGACTTCCGCTGGTGGAGGCTCGCGCGCGCCTTGGGCGAGAATTGGCACGCAATCTCGACATCCGCCCATACCGTGGCGACTACAACCGCGTCGGCACGACACAGCTCGACACCTGGGGGACCTTCCTGCGCGGCGACTTCGAGATCGGTGACTCAATGGAATTCACCACCATCACCGCCTTCGACACCTACAACCGTAATCGCGACACGGACTCGGACTTCACGCCCCTGGATCTCTTCGAGTCGTTGTCACAAGACGAGGGCTGGCAGCTCACCCAGGATCTGCGCCTGACCGGGGAGTTCGAGGAGCAGTCCCTCCGCTGGAACCTGGGTGGCTTCTATCTCCAGGAAAACCTCCGATCCGTAACCGAACAGATCTTCTCCCGAGGCGGGTCGAATCACGCGTTCTCCACCTTCGAGCAGGGAACCTGGAGCTTCGGCGTGTACGCGGGCTTCGAGTGGGACTTTCTCGAGGACTTCACCGTTGAGCTCGGCGGCCGCTACAACTGGGAGCAAAAGGACTTCGATTTCAACCTGAAGCGCGGATGCGACCGGGACGGGGCGGACCTCAGCAGGTGTTCGCGAACCCAGCTCGACAACCGGATCTGGCAGGCCCCGACCGGCACTCTCAGTCTCACCTATCGCTTCACTCCGGAAGTCGCTGCTTATTCCAAGCTGAGCCGCGGCTGGAAGGGCGGGCACTTCAATGGCTCCGCCAACCTGCTGGAAGCCATCGAACCGGCTGAGCCCGAGACGATCACGGCGGTCGAATCCGGCTTTCGGGCGCGGGTGCTCGACGGGCGCCTCGACCTGTCCGGGGCGTTCTTCTACTACCGCTACCAGGACTATCAGGTCTTCCTCTTCGAGAACAACGTCGGCGCGCCTCCGCTGCTGAAGATCATCAACGCCAACGATGCCGAGAACTACGGCGCTGAGCTCACCGTGGTCGCCCGACCGATCGAAGATCTGGTGCCGGACCTCTTCGATGGCCTGCGACTCGAAGCGACGATCGGCTGGTTGCGGAGCGAGTTCCTGGACTTCACCAATACGAAGATCCAGATCGAAGCATTTGCGACACCTATCCGGGAAACGATCGACTTCACGGGCAACCCCCTCATCAATTCACCGGAGTGGAAGGTCGTGCTACGCGGGGAGTGGGCGTTCGATCTTGGCCGCTTCGGCAACCTGATCCCTCGCTACGACGGGGTCTGGACAGACGACATATACTTCGACCCGACCAAGGGGCGAGGCGTTCCGGATGCAAACGGCGACAGGCTGCCAGAGTACGCCGTTGGACAGCGTGCACACTGGCTCCACAACCTGCGACTCGCCTACCAGGCGCCGGGCGGCCACATGGAGGTCGCGGTCTGGCTGCGCAATCTCGAAGACAAGGTCGTAAAGACCTACGCGTTCGATGCGTCGCGATTCTCCTCACTCGTGGTCAACTTCGTGGGCGCGCCCCGAACCTACGGCCTCAGCATGTCCTTCAAGTTCTGACTCTGCCCTGATTCTGGAAGGGCGTCGCTCAAGGAATCTGGTAGCCGAGCGCACGCAGCTGGTTCAGCTGCATCTCGTCGATTTCGAGAGATTCCGCTTCGGGCCAGGCCGTCTTCGAATCTTGGAGGTAGGCCCGAGCGCGCTGCCGCAGCCGCTCAAGGTCCTCCGGCAGCTCGGCAGCCCGGTTCACCAGCTCCCGGGGATCGAGACTCCGGTCGAATAGCCGCTCCGTTGCGCGGCCGGTGCCGCCAGGCTCCGGCGTGTAGACGTAGCGAAGTGGCCCTTCGGTGAGCGCAACAGTGGGCACGGGTCGCTCGTCGCGCTGACCCCAGTTGCGATCCAAGTGCGCCAGACCCAGACGGCCCGGGGCCTGCGGCTGCTCGCCAGCTGCGGCAGCGAGGATCTCGGGGACCAGGGATTGCCCGTCGACGCCGTTCATGGGCGGAAGCCCGAGCAGGTCGAGCAGTGTGGGCCATATGTCGATGTTGCGAGTTCGAACATCGACGACGACGCCCGGCTCCAGCCGGAACGGGAAGCTCAAGATGAAGGGGACTTCGGTCGTCTCGCGATAGACGAAACGACCGTGCCCCTCGAGCCCCCGCTCGCCGAAGGCCTCGCCGTGATCGGAGGCAATCGCAATCACGGTGTTCTCGAGGTAGCCGGATTCGGCCAGCTGCGCGAGGAAATGATCGAGTACGCTGTTCAGCCGCAGGATGGCGTTGTCGTAGACATCGACGTACTCGCTGCCAAAGACCGCGTGGTCGTCGTCGTAGATGTACTCGTGAACGTCCATCAGATGCAGAGAGAGGAAAAAGCGCTCGCTTCCATAACTTCGCAAGAACTCGATGGCGGCGTCGATCGTGTCGAGGTCTGTCGCGAACTTCTGAATCGTGGGGTTCGTGATTCGGACGGACGGCGGCACGGGCCGCGCCCCGGGCCGTTCGTAGAAGTCGAAGCCCTGGCCGAACCCAAAGTACGGAGCCACCCAGCCATTGCGATAGATCGAGGTCGTGCGGAATCCGGCCTCCGAGAGGATTTCGGCTGGCATCGTTGCACCCGCCGAGAGGACATGCTCGAAGCGAAGCACGCCTGTCCGGCCTGGCCACATGCCGGTCCAGAGCGAGGCCATCGAGGTCTTGGTCCACGAGGACTGGGCGATGTGGTTGGCAAACCGTACACCGCGTGAGGCGAGTAGATCCAGAACGGGGCTCGTCTCTCGCTCATAACCGTATGCACCGAGATGATCGGCACGCAAGGTGTCGATCAGAATGAACAGGACATTCACGTCTGCCCTCTCGAGCAGCGCCGTCGCGTCCTCGAGGCTTCCCAACGGCCTCGGATCGGCGTCGCCAAGCTGGACGTCGACGAACGTCGACCCCCAGAGAAGAAGCACGACCGAGGCAGCAGCAATCCACGGCCAGCGTTGCGAGAGCAGCTTGGACATCGCCGCGATACTAGAACCCATTCTCACGGCCCGCCCGGTCACGCGGGCTGATGAAAGCAGCTACTCTCAAGCGCCCATGCGATTTCTGGCGAGATGTCCGGTACTTCTGTGCGTACTGCTCGCGTACCTGGCCTGCTCGCCTTCC
>SPKZ01016057.1_pt1 | contig 12786 bp, 11 predicted proteins | sample 2456571 | NCBI WGS metagenome assembly SPKZ01 (sample SAMN11192286, study PRJNA482655) | marine metagenome | biome: ENVO:00000447; feature: ENVO:00000244|ENVO:00000211|ENVO:00000569|ENVO:00002023; material: ENVO:00002151; isolation source: ocean water from marine abyssalpelagic zone ...
GGGTCGTTCGCGTCGTTCGGGTCCAGGCGAGGGATGGAGGGGTCGTTCGGGGTGGGGCTGCGGAGATTGCTTTGCGAGGGCCGTTGAAGGTGTCGAAGGCGCGGACTGTATTTTGGGTGGGATTTTTTCAACGAACTTAGTTTTAAGGAAAGCAATCGCTTGTCGCGAGACGTCGTATTCGGCATCTCGTTTAGAAACAGAGGGTTTCGAAGTTAACACCTTCGAAAGAGTAGGATATTGTATATTAGAGAAGGAAAGGGTCGAAACCCACCTTTTATTATTAAGCAACGAAGTCTTAAATTTCTGTTCATCCGAACCCAATTTATATTGCGCCATTATTTGTATGACCCGTGTTTTCGGGTCTTTTACTTTTTCCCATGAATCGGAAATAAAATCCGGATTTTTCTTTTCCATTTCTTCCAACACGGACCAAATAAATTGATGAGTAATAAGAGTTCCGATCCCAAAAGGAGGATTTTCACCGCACAAAACTGACGCTTTCGATTCAACAACCTGCCGGAGAGCCCCTACAAATGCTTCCAAGACATCTTCTAAAAGTTTGTCTCTGTCTTGTCTTATATTCTTAGAAATATAAGCCCAAAACCCCAAAAAATCAGCCATTTTCGATAATCCTAACGAACTTATAATGCTATGTTTGATATAGGTCAGCCATTCTACCGTATAATTCTCATATTTATTGAAAATAAAAAGGGCGACGGCGTCATTCATAATGGTGTCTCCAATAAATTCAAGTTGTTCGTAGTTGTCAAAAGGAGACACCATTTTACTAGTAAAAGCCCGTTTAAAAACAGGAAGACCTGTTTCATCTGTCAAAATGTCAATAGTTTCGGTGTTCAGTCCGCTATGATCCTTCAAAAGACCCTTCACAAAATCTGGGAAATCAATCTTCGAGATTTTTTGTTCCTGCTCGCTCATTCTTTTATTGTGTCAACACAATAAAAATAAGGCGTGTATACCTTAAAAGAGTAATGATCCCCGGGTTTTATATCGCCGGCCATCCCTGGTTACATCCCATAGGAGTATACAAAGTAGGGTTTACACGGGATTTACGACGTCGCCTCCACGATTCCGGGTATATTCTCTGTTTTTCGCCGGGAGACTGGAAGTATGTAGCCACGTTCGAAACCGAAACCGGCGAAGACGCCGAACGTATCGAAAGTTTTGTCAAGGAATACTACCGAGACGCCCGTCCTTGGGGCAACGAACTGGTGAAAGATACTGCCGATAATATTATTTCGATCGCTTCCCAGTTAGTTTCGGTATTGGCAATCCACGCCACCAAAAAACTCGCCCCCTCCTATCTGCGTCCTCCTTCTCGCGCCTTAGTCGTCGGCGAGGATTCCAACCTTTCTTTTCGAGCCCAACTCGCCACGATTGCCCCTTTTCTCAAACCCTCTTCTACGGACATCTTTCCAGTGTTGGAAAAAGACTCATTGGTCGCGTGTCCCGAAATTGACCCGTTCCAAGAAGAAGCGCGACCCTATCAAGACGCCGCAGTAATTAGTTGCGTAAACGACTTAAAAGGGTCTTCCCGGTCGATTCTCCATATGGCATGCCGCTGCGGTAAAACCAAAGTGGCTTACGAAGTGATTCAAACTTATTTGGCCGGTCACAAAAAGGTTTTATTCCTCGTTCCGGGCCTCGCACTCCTGCGGCAAACTGCCCAAAAACTTGTTTCGTATGGGCTGGGAGCCCCTCTCCTCCTAGTAGGGAGCGACCCTATTCCGGTAAGGTTAGGAAGTACTCAGGCTTTAATGACCACCAACTGGAAAAATATAGAAGTTTTTACTGGAATGGCAGGAGCGGCTCTCGTAATAAGCACGTATCAGTCGTCAGCCGTCCCGGCCGACACTTTCGATTTAGTCGTGTTTGACGAAGCCCACCGTGTGTGCGGGGAGATGACCGAACGAGTATTCAACTATGTCCTCCTCAACCATACGCGAAGCCACCATCTTTTTATGACGGCTACCCCTCGGTACGATGGTGAAATTTCGATGAACCAGCGGGCGAGATTTGGGGGAGTGGCGTACCGGTACCACCTGCGCGAAGGGATCAACGCTGGATACGTCAACAATTTCAGGCTTGAATTAGTCGTCGCCCCCGGCGGGGAAGACGGCCCTTTCGGTTCCGTCGACTGTTTGGCTTGGCAGATTAAAACTGCTATGGAAACCTATGGGGTTAAAAAAATGTTAATATTTTGTAAAAATATTTCTCATATTATTTCTCTCTCCGAAAAAGTCCAATCAATCGGAGGTAATTTCACGTGCTACTCGGCCCATTCCCGAATGGCCCCCAAAATTAGGTCGCAAATTATCCACCAGTTCGGCGATACACCAACCCCGGCGCTCATGTTTAACTGCCGCCTGTTCCAAGAAGGCGTCGAATTCCCCGATCTCAACGCCATTTTTTTCGCCGCTCCCCGCCATAGCCCCATTGAGATCATCCAAAGCCTTTGCCGGCCTCTTAACAAAAAAAAAAGTAAACCTCCTTCGGTTATCTTTATTCCTCTCCCCTACGATAAAAATTCTTCTTTCGACAGTTTACCCAACCTTAGACGCTACAGTACAATTGTCCCTTTTATCGATGCATTGTTAGCCGAAGACCCGGATTTCTACGATCATTTGCTCGGTGTAGGGAAACCTTATCCTTTTGGATGTTTTCCAGTTTTAGGGAAATACGCGCTCGACAAAAAGATTAATCGGCAGGAAATTCTCGACGCCGTCAAAAGAGTGGTCCGTTATGGCCCGGGAAGTCGGCGAGGCTCTGACCGGCTTCTGTTTCCGGGGCGTATTCCTTGGGAAAGAGGGTTTCGAGAACTCGAACGAATTGTCTGCCAATGCGGGCGGTACCCGAAAACAGTCGATGCGGGTGAAATTTCTCCCGGAGTAATAATTCCCTTTCATCGATGGTACCGGTGGGCGGTGAAAGCGTATTTAGCCGGAAAGAATCTCCAACTTCATACTCTTTTGGGAAATACTTTTACCCCTTTCTTGATTGATTTGATTGCGTGTTTTTGCGGGTTTACTCCCGATCCAATAGTCTTTTTAGAACCATATCAGATTAACCAACTCGAAACTCTTGAGGGGTGGCACCTTTTTGGCGTTAAAGGGCCTTACCCCTGGGACGAATGCATCCAGTTCCTGGAAACGTGGCTTGAAACCCACGCCGGCGTACCTCCGATGGTCGAAATAAATCGGGGGGGGTATGTGTGTCTCGAAGCGACTTGGATGGAACGGCTGTCCGGGGCGTTGACTTGTGTTAACCAGGGGGACGGGCGGGCCCGGAAAGGGGGGCTCCCCGGTTCCGGGTTTACTGTGTCCGAACACAAACAGGCAGACCTGGATCGAATTTGTGCCCGGTTCGGTTTGCAGTGGAGAAAAGAGCGCAATTCGCAGGGGGAACTTTTAGTAACGGCTCAAGGAAAGTACGTCGGGCCCCCGAGTTTTATCCAAAATGCCCATAAAAAGTTCAAACGCCGGTTTCGGGCAGTTGGGAGAACGGACCCCTATTTCGAAAAATATTTTCCTGGCTATCACCCCCAAGCCATCAAGTATCTTTACCAAGAACGACCGGACGTTTACAAAAAAAAATTGATGCCGCCCAAGTGGCGGAATGTCAAACCAAAAAAACAAAAACGATGACGTTGTACACTAAAAAGAATCTTTGCGTTTTAGAAGAGAGTTAGAAGAATCGCATAAACGCCCTTTTCAGAAAGGGGGTGGCTGTTAACCATTAGGTCCCTTGATTGGTAATCCGCAGTGTAACAAAGATCACAATTTCATCAAGAGTAAACTGTGAATTAAGTCGTGTATTTCTTCTTTCGGAAAGAAGAATTTTTTTTACAACTTAATTCAAGGTTTCCAAAGAATTGGAAATATCTTTTATTTTAATGGTTGACCGGTTCGCCGAGTCCGCGAACCGTCCTGCACTTTTTCCGATGTTTAGAATATAAGCCTCGACGACGCAAACCAAACATTTTTTGGCTTTCTGGGAAACTCGAAAGTCTTTTCCGGTCGAAGTTTTAAACACCCGAACAACGCCTGCACGCGAAATAGACGACTGTTTGTCGCGAAGAGATATCGCTTGAATCATAGTAAGATTAATCCCCCAATTTTTTCTCCCGTGTTCTATTACATAGAGGATAGTATCATCTCGAGTCGTCTTTCGATTATTTTTAATCAAATCAAGGCGACACGCTTCGGCCAATTCTTTGATCAAAGTTTCACTAGTATCTCGCAAAACCAAAGACGCTTTCTTTGACACGCGTACGTTTTTTTTGGTATCAATTGATGTTTTAGCCCCTTGTTTTATAAGTTTTTTGATAGATTCTATCGAAATAGAATCGCGTTTAAGACGTCTTTTTTTACGTTCGGCCATTATTGTCTATACGGAGTGTTCTTAACCTATTACGCTACTTACACAAAAAAAAGAACAGATCTTTATTATAAAGTTGGGGAGTTCGGAGAAATTGGTTATTTACTTTAGAATCCATTTCAAAAAGAAACGCTAAAGGAATTAAAATTTCGGCTTCTCCGCCGTGCGTTCGGATTTTTCGGCTGAGATGATCTTTATATTGATAATGGAATGATCGGGTACTCCCCAGCGCCGTTCTTTTATCGCCAAAAACTTCCAACACTCCTTGTTCGTTTTTTCGACACCGGGTGATTCCCGGCAGCCCTTTCAAAATGTCCCAAACCGCTTGCCGATCTTGTCGTAATGTGTGTACCGTAACGTAAGAACCGAACCCTAAATGGTGGATCATATGGGCATCTTTAATGGCGATGCCTACCTGGCAAGAAAGATTTTTTTGAGAAACGATGTCTTCGATGAAGTGGAAGTTAGTTTTCAAGTTCATTCCGTGGTCGGCGGTCACCCCGACGCGTCCTTGGAGTTTTAGTCGGCCGAGTTCTCGGTCGATCGCTTCGTAATAATGTTGGGAAACTTTAGATGTCGGCGAATTCAGATGTTGAACGTAGTCGGTCGTTGAAATATAAACCAGGCTCGGTTCAAACCCTAAAAATTTTCCGAGTTTTAAAATCTCGTAAGCAAGTTTGAGACAATACACACTCGCTTCAGGGGTGTAAATATGGGGAGGGGTTCCTGCTTCGGTGATCGCCCCTTCCAAGCCTTTATGTTCCAACGCTTTCAGGCTCGGCGAATTGTGGTCCCCCAAATCTTCTATGGCTACGATGAGGGAGTTGGCATGGACCCCTTTCCCCAATAAATTGACGAGTTTCTTTTTGGCGGTGACAACCAATACAGGGTTTCCTTTCTGGCTCGCACAGGACAAAATCGTTTCACATTTCACCGCACTCTCGTTTATAAGAGGGGTTTCCACCAGTTCCTCTAATCCTTTTTTTTCGGATTTTAACACCGTATTAGCCACGACGCCGTGGATTGAAGGGCCTACACCCGTGATGATGGAAACATTATTAGTGTTAGTAACAGTAGGGAGAAAGGCGTGCGCGTCTCTATAACTTCCAGACCAAAAATGAGGCATTTTGGATCCTGCCAAATGGGCCGGGCTGGTTCCGTCTAGACAGACGCCTATGACGGGCGGTTCACCTTTTTGGGGGAGATCGTAATATACATCGTTGCATTTAATTTGATTCGACGGTTGAAACCACGACATTTTTTTCTGTATTAATTCTAATTTGATTTCTTTTAAATAAAATGAAATTAAAAAATAAAAGTTAAAATTATTAATTAAATGTTGATTCGGATTTATTGCTCGGAGTGCGGTTTTTTGAATGTCGACATGGAGGGCGCCTTGCCGGTCGCGCGGAACGAGTGTATGTTCTGTCTGAAAGGGTTGTCCCCCGAAGGAAGGCTCGAAAACCTTAATATTACAATAGAATATTTCCAGCATTTTGCGGTCCGAAAGGGGGCGTCTTCCAAAGCAATAAAAACGGACATTGGAATTTTAGAGAAAAATGGGTGTACGATTCGGGGAGTTATCCAAAGGATAAAGAAGAAAGAATGCGAAATACCTTTCCAAGACGACCACATTACCGGTCTCCTAAAACAAGTACTTAAAAAGGATTTGACACCCGAAAAAATCGGTCTCGAAAAAGGTTTGCACAATACCCGACGAGGGTTGGCGACCCTGCGCCAAGAATTCGAAAGGAAGTATGCGGAAGAACTCGCACTTCCTCAACGTATTTGAAAGAGAGAAAAATATTTTTCATCCCTTTATATATATATGGAACCGAAGAAGAGGGTAAAAAAAAAATTTAGAGAATATAAAGAAGCGACACCCGGCGCCGCCGGGACGCGCAAAGCGCGTGTTTACCGCCATTACCAGGCTATGCGTAAAACCCAAACCTTAGAATATGTGAAACGAATGGAACAAAAATGGTTTTCGTTTATTCATGGCAAACTAACTCTTCAAGAAGCCTTTGAGAAACTAGGGACATACGTAGACTGTTCAGACCCCGACACTGCCTTTCCCAACGTCGAGCATGGTTTCCAAACAGCCGAGGCGATCCGGCGAGACGGCCATCCGGACTGGTTTCAACTCGTCGGCCTTATCCACGATTTGGGAAAACTGATGTTTTTGTGGGGAACCCCCGAAGACGGCCAGTGCGGATCTGCCGAAGGACCGCAATGGGGTCTCAGCGGAGACACGTGGGTTGTCGGGTGTCGCATCCCCGACACGACAGTTTTCCCGGACCTTAATAAAACTAATGGGGATAGGGAAGACTCTCTGTTAAGTTCGTCTCTCGGGATTTATAAGAAAAACTGTGGGTTGGCAAGGTTGAAATTCGCTTTTGGACACGACGAGTATCTTTACCGCGTGTTGAAAAATGCCGGAAGCGCGATTCCGGAAGAGGGTCTCCAAATGATTCGTCTCCATTCGTGTTATCCGCTCCACCAGCATGCTTCGTATGAAAGGTTTCTCGCGTCTGGCGATCGTGAAATACTAGACTGGGTTAGAAAGTTTAATCACTATGACCTGTATACAAAGACCGACACACGCCCCGATATTCAAAACCTGTGGTCCTATTATAACTCTTTAATTGAAAAATACTGTCCGGGACACTTAGATTGGTAAATTATATAAATACAATTAAAAAAAATGTTGAACGTATGAAATGCCATCTCTTAAAAAAAGAACGAATACTTTATGTGTTGTCTCATTTCTTATTATTCTTTTAGGAATTGGATTGTACTGCATTTTTAAACCTCCAACTCCGCCAGAACACGTTCAAACACTTCCTGAGTCCCAAATAAGAACTTCGATCGACAATTTAATCCCTCCTAGAAACCCATCCTTGTCGGATGACAATATTGAACTGATTGATACTTAATGAGTTAACTATTAATACGTGTTTAAAAAATGGCAATACCCACCGAATTAGTGTATGTAGGAGACCGAAGTAGTTCAATGGAATCGTTGGGTGACTCTCCTTGGAAAGGGGCTATGGAATGGGCCAATATGCAAGCAGACGAGGCGCAAAAAAATAGTCACGAATCCCGTATAACTTTAGTTGCTTTTGATGATATTGCCGAAAGAGTTCTAAATGCAGTTCCTACAAAAAATTGGAAAACTCTTAAAGAAGACCAAGTACAAGAATGGTTTACCCCAAGAGGATGTACGCGGCTTTACGACACTGTTATCGAAGAACTAGAACTTCTTCAGAAAAGAAAAAAAAATCGGGGGGGAGGGGAATGCCATGCCGTGTTTGCGGTGTTTACGGACGGCGAAGATAACGTAAGTGATGCCGACAACACCGATATGAATTTCGCAGTGATGAAGGCGCGCGCTGAAGGGGTTGCCTGTTTTTTCTTGGCGGCCAACCAAGACGCAATCGCTTCAGGCCTCAAATACGGCTTTGACTCCAACCAGTGTTTAACCACCGGAGACGATCCGACTTCCTCGTCGAGTGCTTACGAAGCCTTGTCTTCCGTTTTTACCCGCACTCTGGGTACCTCCTCCTCAACTGCAGCGTTTACTCCGGTAGAACGAGTTAAGTCGGCTCCCCTCCATTATAAACGGCGAAAATGATATGCTTTACTTTAATTACTGCGACACGGCTGGAAGCGTCTTCGAGAAGTTGGACTATATCTTTCCTTCCAAAAGTTTTCGAATCACTTCCACTTTAGAGAAATAGTCGCTTTAATAAATGAGTATTAACAAAGAAACCTTTCGCACTTTTATAGAACAAATATTGAAGTCTACAAGGCCCGAATTTACTTTGACCTCCAATGCGGTGACATGTCTCCACACCCATATAGAAAACTATTTGGTTGATATAGTGTCTGCTGCCGAAAAGTGCCGGATTCATTCTGGGAGACCTACTATGGATGCCGAAGATGTCCGGTTGGCTCTTGCTTTAAAAAAAAGAGTTGTCCCTTTTTGTTTGAAAAAAGAATGAAATTTAAATACGGATAGTCCACTTTCAATCGGAAGTGTCACCATACTCTCCTTCGCTATCGTCCGACCACACCGCCCAATCGTGGCGAAGACGTCCTTTTTTCCATAAATAACAAAAAAAGAAGCATTCGGCAAAACTCCATTCGGCTTGGCGAGACCCCTTAATCATTCGCCGGTGCATCGGAAACATACAGGAATCCAACAGTTGATTTGTCGAAACATCGAGATTGAATCCACACACGTGACTCCCTCCATCAATATAAAAATTAGTCAATTCTTCCAGCATCAACTCCAACGTTTCCGTAGCCAGCAATTCAGCCACCGGATGTCTTGGTCGCATATTAAGAATTTTATGAACCAAGACTGTCGGAATTGTAGGTGGAAAACTATTTATATAATTCAGATCCAAAACCATGAAATCACTTAAAATGTGTATATGTATACACAACAGATAATTTAAATCAATTCACTGGAGTTAAAAAGATGTGGGGGATATCTAACGATGCCGGTCACATGCCAATGGAAAAATGAAACACAACGATGTCAGAAAAACGCTCTAGGTGACGGAAACGGCGGAGAATCTATTTTCTGCATCCGTCACGGCGGTGGAGGACCCAGAATTGCCGGGGCTCCAGGCACAAAGTACATGACCGGGATCCGCGCCCCCCCGTTGCCGGTGCCGATAAAAGATAGCCTCCTTAAGAAGGATATTTGAATAAATTCAATATTTTATTCTTGATAATAGATAAATAATGGAAGTCTTAGTAAATTCAGACGGAACCCGAAACCGAGAATATAGACCGTATATTGATCAAGAAGAAAGCCGGCGGAGTCTCAATCTTTATAACCCGTATGTGCCCCTCCATTACGGACTTTACGATTCAACTCAACCCCCCTGTGAAAGTTTTCAAAGTAATTATTGGCAAATGAGACCGCTCTGGGGGCGTCCTGGACCTGCAGTTGTTCCTATCGGCAATCTCCAAAACCAGTACGCGTACGTGTCGCGGGCCAACCTTATTCCTTCAGGATTTGGAAACTAAAAATACACGAGTTCTACTTGATTCAGAACCCATTTGAGGACGACGAGACTCCTAAAATTGGTTCAAACTTTAAGGAATATATCTAGCCTTTATAAAGAGAAAATTCTTTAACCTTTGCTTTCGACAAAGAGATCTTGTATCAATTCCTCTCTCAAAACCCGGAGAGGAATTTGGCTCTGCTTTCATTTTTAATTAACAACAATAGCCCCAGTCCCGCATTTGGTCGTCTGGCCGAACATAATCCGCGCCGAAAACCCTTCCATGTCGTCCTGTTCGGAAAAAATGGCCGAAGTGAAAAGGTTGTCGATTGTGGTTTCAAAAGCCGCTTTAGCGATAGGCCCGACTTCTTCTCGGGCGATCCCGTCTCTCCGAACGGCTGTAAGGTTACCCTGGTGGCACATGGTATCGGCGAGGAGCGGGACGTGACGGGCGTTTATATAACTCCCGTCGAAACTCAAAACCCGGGTCACCTCTTCGACCAAAAACCGCCGGGCGGCTTCGACGCCGAGGACTTCCCAGATTTCGCGGACATTATTCGAAATCGTACGGGTAGAGTCAACCAGTGGAGATCCTAACAACCCCAACAAGTTCGAACCAAGCGTTTCTACGCCCCATATAGTATTCCGCGCATCTACGTGGGTAGCCGAAGCGCGGACAATTTTTGGAATGCCCTGAATTTTAATTGTAATGAGAAAGTGCGACACGACGTCGCGTACAATAAAAAAATCATAATTTTCTTTCGTAACACACTCGCCTTGAATAATGTTCTGGCTTATTTTCTGAACCATCGAATCGTTAATATTGGGGATAATATGGATTTCACTGATGGCAAAAGGCGATGGTAAACAAATAAATCGTCCCTCTCCTTCTAAGTTTATTTTGTTAACAATTTCCGAAAGCGAAAGTTCGTACATAATAAGTTTTTTCCTATCAAACTTAAGTTGGTAAATCCATTTACCAAACTTTGCGTTGAAAATTCCTAGGCGGAGGGACAGCGTCCCCCACCAAGGAAGGACATAGGAAGGGTAGTCACTGAAATCGGCAGGCGATTTCATTTCGCCGGGAAGAGGACCGTCCCCGGCGTAATACAGTTGAGGAGGGGTTTCGAGAACATCATTAAGAGTAAGTTCTTGAATAGAACGCGCTGTTTTTTGCGCTTCAGTCTTGCCGGATTTAACCATAAAAATAGTACACGAGGCGGCAGTCAAGTTTTTGGTCAAGTTGAGCAACTCGACAAACCGCGGCACACCGAGTGAAGCGTCTTTCAATGACATTCCGGCAAAATGGAAAAAACTCAACACAAGTTGGGTTGTAATTTCCCCCATCGAACTGGCAAGATGTTGGCCTACCATATCCCCCTCGGGAGACTTGGCCCGGTGGAAGCGGTCGGAAATTGTTCGGCAAAAAGAAGGAATGGATTCAAGGGGGAGCCTGATTTTGTCCAAAAGTTTTTCAAGAACCGCCACAATATTCGCCAGGGCTTGACGGTGGGCTTTGGTCTGAAAATCGGGAAGGCCGATAATGAAAGAAGACACCATCGCTTCAATCATAGCGGGGGTTAATTTGTAGCGAGGGGGAGGGGGGTAGAGGTGCGACGATACTCGGGCAGCCGTGTGGCTGGGGTCGATAAAAAAAGGGAACCCTACCGACGGGTCTGACAAAGGGATGGCGAGATAGCGCGGATCCATCCCGTCGGCCCCGTAGACTATTTGGAAAATCCGCCCTCGGGCGTCGCGTACGGTTCCGTCGATATAAACTTGGAGGTCGCAAACTTTCTGTACAATTCTTTTTTGTATATATCCCGTTTCGGACGTTTTACAAGCCGTGTCGATGATTCCGCTTCGACCGCTCATCGCGGCGAAAAAGGCTTCGTGGGGTTGTTGGCCCGTCAGGTAGTTCCCGTAAATAAACCCCCGCGCAGCCGGGCTTGAATTTCCGGGGGCAAAAAAAGGGAGCGACCGGGTTTGGTTGGCAAGAGTCAGATCGGCCCGCTTCCCCCCCACATTCTGCTGACCTATAAATGCGGCAATTTGAGTTGCGTTGACGTCCTGGCCCTTCCCGCCACACTTTTTCATAATGGTGGCCGCGTTTTGTGCACCTCCGACCAAAGAGTTGTTAACGATTTGCGGGGCAAGACTCATCGTCGAGTTGAGTTCGGCGTTGAGTTTTTGTTCTAATCGCCCGTCGGCTCGGGGACGGTCGAGGAGGATTCGGTACTGGGCATCCATTTCGGTTAAAATTTTTCGGATTTTATGCGGCTCCGTAATATAGCAATCCTCGAGACCCATACTAAATCCGAGGTTTGGAGAAATGATGTCGGTGACGATTTGGACATGGGAAATGAAATTTTGAGCAGTTTCTGGACCGTATTCGAGCCACAATACGTGAACAATCGAGTTTTCTTTAGCGCCGATGCTGTTTTTGCACAGTGGCGCACTTTCGGGGAGTATAATACCATTTTGGATGGTTACGTCTGGCCGTTTTTTCTTGTACGAAAAAGTAGACGGCAGAAGGGCAGAGAAAAGGAGTTTCCCGGGAATATCCCCTTTCGGGGAATGGACTTTTGTGACCCCGTCGAAAACGATGTCGGCGGGGAAAAACCGGTACGCACGGGCGTAGAATTCCTTGGTGTCAAAATCGATGGCCGCGGTTACCAGGGCGTCGCAAAACTGGTCGTGCGGAATTCGAGAGTGCGGTTGGGTAAGAAGGAATGCCGTGACGAGGCCGTCTTGGACGATTCCGCAAATTGGGGCGTTTCGTTGGCACGTTACAATATGTTCGGCGGCACTCATTACTGTCATACATTCGGCGGTTGCAGGAATATTTTGGGGCACATGGATGTTGGCTTCGTCCGGAAGCCTCCCCTGGGTTTCCCACAGGGGCCTGACTGTACCTTAAGCCGCCTCAGGATCGGTTGTCCTTCACTGGCGACCAACACCCGTTCAGTCGATGGGGGCCTGTCTTATCCTACCGTATTTTAATCGGACTTAGACAGTAACCTGGCGGGTTGTCCAATTTCCAGTATTGTTTACCAACCCCCTTACGGGGGCTCCGCTTTAAGCGGTGGGTACGGCCGTTAACCGTGGTCCCTCTGGCCCGTTTCCGGGCTGAGGTGGTAACTGGAACTCCCAGCACATCCGGTGTCCCCACCGGTGTGCTGGTCTTGGGTTGACGCGTCGGGCGACGCAACCAAGTCAGGAGTTTCCCGAACCGCGAGGTGTTTCGCACATAAATTGATATATTCCTTGTCCAAAGGAGTTTGGGTTGAAATGCAGTATTCCCTTACCTTTTCTAAATGATTTTCCGTTTGTTCCTTGTTTATGAACCGGTTTTTGCGGAGATTTTCTA
>SPKZ01012250.1_pt1 | contig 12781 bp, 4 predicted proteins | sample 2456571 | NCBI WGS metagenome assembly SPKZ01 (sample SAMN11192286, study PRJNA482655) | marine metagenome | biome: ENVO:00000447; feature: ENVO:00000244|ENVO:00000211|ENVO:00000569|ENVO:00002023; material: ENVO:00002151; isolation source: ocean water from marine abyssalpelagic zone ...
CAAAGTTGATGTTCACGACAATAGGCCTGCTGGCTAACATTGGCATTTCGCCATTGCGCAAGATGATCACGCCAAAATTGATGATTTTGATTGTTTTTTTCATTGTAGGTCATTCTATTTTCCTCATGTGTATGGGACGAGGAAATTACGCGGGAAGTGATCCGATAAAATAAGTACGTAGGTTGGTTAAGCGCTTACGAATCACTTTATGATAACTTTTTCAAGTACGTTTAACGCTTCATCAAATTCAAAACTACTCACTAAGTCATGTATCGTACTAAACTCATCAAAATATGTAGTACCTTGACTTAAATTATACAACTGTTTTGAAATATTTTCTGAAGAAGCATCTTCACTATCCAAAGACATTTTTAAATCATTCATTGCCTTTTTAAAGGCTTCAAAATCAAATTCACAGGTGTTTGTCTGTTCCACTGTTGTTTCTTGTAATTTGTCGTATATATTGTTCAGCTTTTGAATTAGGTCAGAAACTAAGGCATTAGTTTTATTTAGCCATAACTGTATTTTTTGTTTGTTCTTAACCGCCACTTCCAAATCATTGGAAACTTTTGATAAAGTATAAGCACCGATATAACTCGCACTAGACTTTAGGGTGTGAGCCAAACGAAACAAATTGTCCCAATTTCCCTCATCAAAGGAGGTTTGTAACGATGTTGCTGTTTTCTTATTCGTTTTATAGAAATCGTCTACTAACTCTAAATAAAATTGACGTTTTCCCTGTAACTTTTTAATAGCCTTGTCAACATCCAGCTTGGCAGAGTTCCGTAAGACTTGTATAAGTGCTTGATCGGCGCTGGATCTATTATCTTCTATATTGTTTTTCTGTGAAACTTGGGGGATACGTATCTTCTTGGGGGTTAGATATTTAGCAAGCTCAGCAAATAATATTTCTAGCTCTATAGGTTTTGTAATATGCCCATTCATGCCTGCATCCAAACTCTTTGCGACGTCAGACTCCATAGCGTGCGCCGTCATTGCAATAATAGGTATGTCTGTCATTTTTAGCGATTTACGGATCTCAACAGTCGCACTTAATCCATCTAATTCAGGCATTTGAATATCCATTAAAATTAAATCATAATGTTTTTGTTGTAGCATTTCAATCGCAATCACACCATTTTCTGCAGTATCAAGGTTCACCTTTGTATCCGCTAAAAATCCTTTTGCCACCTGTTGGTTAATCAAATTATCCTCAGCGAGTAATATCGTAAAAGTAGATAAGTCTGGCACTTCCACACTATCAATCTCATCACGTAAATCAGGCAAGGAAGAGCTGCCATCAACTGCCATATAAATAGCATCTAAAATACTGGAATAATTGATCGGTTTTTCAAGAAGGAGTTGTATATTGGTATTTGCTATTTGAATTCGTGCCTCATCTTTATCATAGGCTGACACCATTAGTATCTTAGGCACTTTACCCTTTAATTTAGCAATCTGATTCGCTGCTTCAACCCCATCCATCACGGGCATTTTCCAGTCCATAAAGATAATGTCGTATTGCTGATCTTCAGATTCAGCCGCTTTGACAGCATTAACCGCCTCTTTACCATTTTCTACAGTATCAGCTGAAATTCCAAAAGAATCTAATACATTAATAAGTGCTTTTCTGGCCAAGAATATATCATCAGCCACCAATACTTTTAGATCAGAAAAATAGTCTTTAGATTTAATTTCTTTGTCTGCGACTTTTTGGTCAGCTTTTTCAGATACTGTGGTAAAACTAAAAGTTGATCCAAAACCAAGTTCACTTTCACATTTTATTTGGCCCCCCATTAACTCTGTTAATTGCTTACTGATTGCCAGACCTAAACCAGTACCGCCATATTTTCTGGTAATAGATTCATCTATCTGTGAAAAAGATTTAAACAAGCTTGTTTGCTGTTTTAAACTCATGCCTATTCCAGTATCCACTACTGAATAGCATAGATGATCACACCCATCAATATCGTCCAGTTTATTTATTTGGATAGAAATTGAACCAGATTTTGTAAACTTAACCGCATTTGAAGTCAAATTAATAATAATTTGCTTTAAACGCAGCGGATCTCCCTTAAGGATTTTAGGAACATCAGTGTCAATATTTAACACTAACTCCAGATTTTTATCATGAACTTTCTGAGCGCATACATTTACTACACTTTCTAATATTTTCTCAAGATCGAAGGTAATATTTTCCAACATCATCATATTAGCTTCAATCTTTGAGAAATCTAATATATCGTTAATTAAACCCAGCAACGATTCAGAAGAATCAAGAATTTTACTTAAAAAGTCCTCCATCTCATCATTTGGTCTGGTTCTCAATGCCAGGCGACTAAGACCAATTACCGCATTCATTGGCGTGCGTATTTCATGGCTCATATTTGCTAAGAAATTGGATTTTGCGTTGGTACTCTCTTCTGCTTTTAACTTTGCTTCAGCTAATTCAACAGTACGTTCGGCGACTCTTCGTTCAAGATTTTCATAAAGTAAAGCATTATCAATTGAGATTGCTGATTGTGTGGCTAAAATATCCAACACTTGTAATCGCTCAGAGGTGAATGCTGAATCCACAAGATTATTTTCTAAATACAGTATACCAACTAAAGTATTTTGCTTGAGTATTGGACTACAGATCACCGATTTAGGCTGATGAATGATGATATAATTGTCTTGTGAAAATTGCTGATCTTCAGCAGCATTTTCTAGTACCAATTGTCGTTTTGTTCTTGCCACATAGGTAATGATAGATTCAGGTAATAACGGCTGCTTATTTTCATCAACTAAACCTGCGCTTTTCTTGACAATAATACTGCGTGGTTCTGCTTCCCCATGCGCATCAATATACCATTTTTGATCACTATAGGTCAGCAAATAAGCTTTTTGCGCACCGGCTAATTCTAAAATACTCGTAATTAATTGCTCAATCAAGCGTTCAAAGACTATTTCACCGGACATAACTTGAGAGGCTTTAAGCACTGCCTCAAGTTCAAGTTCATTGTGGTCGCTTTTGTATTGAACGAGTGATTCGCCATGATTGCTCAAAAAACAATGAGGATACTGGCTGTCTAACATCTCAGCTTTTGCCTTTGCCCCCCATTGTAAATAGCCGTAATATGCCTCTTGCAAATAAGCATTTGAAAATTTTTCTTTACCGAGATTCCGTAAATGTTGAGCCGCTAATTCATTTGCTATAGCTGTATGCTGTTTAAAACCGTATTTATCAGCGGAATTAATCGCTAGATTATATTCTGCTATAGCCTTAACTGAATTGCCACTCAACTGTTCTATCTCAGCCTTTATCAAATGATATTTATGGGCGAAATTATCAGGACAATGATCAGCCCACTGTTTAAATTTGGTAAGGTTGTCGCCAAGAAGTTGCATATATTGTTGACACTCTTTTCCATTAACTTTTGAATACAAGGCTGTAAGAATAAGAGAGTGGAAAAAACAATGCTCAGCAATAGACATCCAACCAAAAGTAAACTTAAGTGTTTTTTCTGCTTGAACGGCCATTAATAACGCTTCATCATAACGCTGAAACAGATAGGCGATAACCATTTTATTAAAGTAATAATTATTCAAACTCAACGTATGTTGAGCTTGTTCCATATCGTTTAACAATTTTTTTTCATCAAAACTGTCATAATCGAAAGTTTGCGTATCACTACATAGCCCTTGTAATAATTTTGTCGATTGATACAAAATTTGGTATACCTCAAGTGCACTGGTATCAGCAACTTTTTCTATAACAGGAAAGTTCATCTCACAGTATTTAAGCAACTGCTCTATTGGTAAACCAGAGAGCTGTGTGAGCATTAAAATATGGAATGCACTGTAAGTTGTAAAAATCAAGTCACCTGACTCTAATCCGGCAGCCAATGCTGTTCTTAAAAGATCAATATTCTTGGGTAAATGAATACTCCAGGGACTATTGGTGACCCCGAACATGGTATAAACTTTACATTTCAGGGCTAAATTTTGCTTTTTCTCAACAAGATCAACGGCCAGTTGACCAAATTCATATCCTTGTTGGTATGCTTGATCTTGTGCGGTCAACATAGTCCCATAATTTACGTAACCAAAAGGTGATTCAGGGCTATTTCCATATTGAATAGATTGGGTGATCAGCTTCAAAACACACAGGGTACTCATAGGAAAATTAACATTTAACGCCGCCGGCCAACAGATACAAAGAAGTTCATTGAACAATTCATATGTTTTATCACTCATATCCGGTAAATCGATTAAACTTTGAATCGTGTTATCTTGCAAATAAGCATTAATAATTGTCTTTTGAACATCAATTTCTTTGCCCAATTCTTCTGAGGTCTCTGGCCAATAAACCCCCAAAATCCTTATCGCTTGACAAGCATAATCTAAAGAATCAATAAATAACCCTTGATTCGAATAAATTTGCGTTTGTAGACAATGTACCTGTGCTTTATCCTCGGGTATTTTAATATATTTGATAAGGTCATCGCATCGAGACAGTGCTACTTGATTGTTACCAATCAAAAATTGACATTCTGCAAACTCTAAATTCAAGGTTGTACTCAACTCAATATGCTGTAACCAGATTTTATCACCTAAACACTCCATGCCAATTTGAAGTAAATCAATTGCCCCTTGATAAGCATTCGCGGTTTTGGCTTTTTGCGCTGCCTTGAGATTCAGCTGAGCCAATTCAAATCTCTCGGCTTGATCACCAATCATACCAAAGGCTTGATTAAGGTGATTAACAACGCTGAATAATTGTATTACACCTTCTTCTTCATCACGCAGCAAGCGTCCTAAATGTAAGTGCAATTGGGTTTGTTTAGCTGTTGACAAAGAGTCATAAGCAGCTTGTTGAACCTGATCATGCACAAAACAAAAATTAACTTCAAGATCATAATAATCTTCATCATTATTAAGTAGAGTAAAATTATCATCCAACGGCAAGATCAGTCCAAATTCCATCGCAGTTAACAAAGCCTGGGCTTGTTGTTGCCATGTGAACTCACATACAGAAATCAGTGTTTTCATACCAAATTTATCACCGATAATCGCCGCAATTTGTAGAATTTGATAACATTCTTCAGGTAATGAGTTTAATTTATGAGCCATTAACGCAGCAACATTGTCACTGACCTGCCATGCGTTAAGTTTTTCTAACTGCCATTCCCAGTAACCTTGGTTTTCATTAAAAGTGATTAATGATCTATCCACCCATGAGATCAATAACTGATTGATATAAAACGGGTTACCTAGTGTTTTATTAAAGCACAACTCAGCCAAGGCATCACTAAGGTTAATATCACCGTGCACAGTGTCCCAAACCAATCGCTCAACATCTCCTAAAACTAATGGCTTTATTTCAATATTTACAGGGGGATCACCAGCTTCTCTCAAAGCATGTTTAAAAAAACTTAAAGGATGACAGGGCTCAACTTCATTGTCACGATAAGCACCAATAATTAACAAGTACTTAATTTTTTCATGTGAGATAAAGTTTTCTAACAGTTGTAATGAGGCACTATCTGCCCATTGCAGATCATCAATGAATAACACAATTGGACGGTCTTCAGAGCAAAAAGCTTTAATAAACTGTGTAAAAACACGATTAAAACGTCTTTTAGATTCAGACGCAGCCAATTTTGCGACATTAGGTTGAGGACCAATAATCAACGCTACGCTTGGGATCAAATCAATCATGATCTGTCCGTTACCACCCAACTCTGCCAACAATTTCTGTTTAAATACCGCAATCTTATGATCGTTTTCACAAAGAAGTTGTTCAACCATTTGATTGATACTTTGAAGTAACGGCCCATAAGTGTTGGTTCGATTGTATTGATCAAATTTACCCGAGACAAAAAAACCTCGCCTGTCCAAAATAGGCTTTTGCAGTTGATGAACTAACGCAGACTTTCCAATACCTGAATGACCGCTAATCAAAACCAATTTAGAACTACCTTGGCTAGCCTGCTCAAACAGGTTCAACAATTCATCAATCGGCTTTTCGCGCCCATATAATTTTTGAGGTATTTGAAACCGAGAGGAAACATCATTCTGGGCGATAGCAAAGACTTCTACCTTTTGAGTCTTTTGCAGCTGATCCAGACAATTAAGTAAATCGTCTTTAATGTTATGACTGCTTTGATAACGGTTCTCAGCATTCTTCTCAAGCAGTTTCATAATAATATCAGAAAGCACCACAGGAACATGGTTATTAATTTCATGGGGGCTTTGTGGCTTAATTGCGATATGCGCATGAATAATTTCTAATCGCTCACCACCATTACAAGGTAACTTTTGTGTCAATAATTGATACAAGGTCGCGCCAAAAGAATAATAATCAGTTCTATAATCCACCGTTCTGTTCATTCTTCCTGTTTGCTCAGGGGAGATATAGGCAATAGAAGGGTTCTTTAAAGCCGAAGAAGGAGCTCTCAATAGATGTGTTTTGGTGACAGTAGCGTGTTTAAATCCTCTTACCTGTAATTTTTCCGCTTTACTGTTCCAAAGCAGATTATATGGATTAATAAAGTGATGAACCACTTGCTTACCGTGGATCCAAGAAAGCGTATCTATAATACTTAGGGCAATTTTCAAGATAGTTTCTATAGCAAGTAACTGATCATTCATTAAACTGACCAACGTCTCACCATGAAAATCTTCAAAAATGATCGCCATACGATGATTAACTTTGACCTCCTCTATCAAGTGCATAATATTGTCAACAGGCTTGAGTTTTTTTAGTACATTAACTTCATTACGAAAACAGGCAAGTTGTTCTGAGCCCGGATATTCAACATTAAGTACTTTAATGCTAACAGGCTTTTGGTCTATATTTCGGTGACCGCTGTAATAAAGAGAGTTACCCTGCTCAATTGCTTGGTTATCGAATTTATATCCCTTCACTTTTATCATTGTGTATAACCTATTTTATATTTTAGCGTTAGGAATTCAGACACCCAAGGGTTTAATCCATAAATGGATGACGAAATCATGTGAGGAAAAAATGAAATTATTTTATTGTAATGGTGAAAGTTGTTAACAATAAAGAAGAGTGCAATCAAGTTATAAATGAAAAACCTGTAAACCAAAAGTCGGGTTGATTCACAGGTTGAATTTTTACCGTTAAAGGGTACAACTATCTCATTTCATAATTGCTTTTGCTGTTTGCTGGCCAGAAATAGTGGCTGATTCAATGCAACCCATATTAAAGCCATTGTCTATCCAATCACCCGTTAAATAAAGATTATTAAAACCTGAATCGTCTGTTTTCAAACGAAATATACTCGTTCCTGTGGTAGATTGAACATAACGTTCACTAGGATCAATATTCGCCCGATAATATTGAAAATTTACACGTTCTTCACCAATTATATCTTCAGGTGCATACAAAAGTTGCCAATTGAATTCATCACATTCTGTCTGACTATCTGGCCAAAACAATCCAATCCATTCATCGCAAAAATCAATCATATTATCTTTCACTATTTGATTTTGTGCTATAGGATATTGTGGATCTGCTTTATCTGGGACTGGTTGTGTTGGGGTATAGACACCACAGAAATAACCAATATCTTTAGGTGCCGTTTCAGCAGACCAGGTTCCTTGTTTTATCAGATAACTGACATCTGCCCATGAATAAATGGTTTGGGTTGTGTAGCCAAGACATTCTGGCGATTCACCTATGTCTTCAAACATGGTGTTACCCATTTCACGGATCGTCTCTGTCCCCCAAACTGCAATGGATTGCGTAGCAACAGTAGAAATATTTTCAGTCATTGCTTTAAAGTCAGAATTTAGGTTGAGTAGATCAGGGCAAATTTTAGCCAAACCAGCGACAGAAATGTTGAGAATAACACGATCAAAATCTTGCCCAGCTTCAAGAACTACACGATCTTCATCTTGATTGGGATTAATCTCTGACCAATCAGACCATGCTGACTCCAGATTGATATTATGACCTATCAGAAGTGCAGCTATTCCATCTTCGATTTGATCATAAAGTGGGGTAGATGGCCAGCAAGGCATAAGTTTTTTATCTTTACCTACTTCAATCTCAATAAGGGGATTATATTCTTCAGATGGATTCTTCAGCCGTACCTGCTGATTCATCTTAATTTGGCTGATTATGTTGCCGTCACTCCCGCTTATTGCCTTTAATTCAGTAACTTCATGGAAAAACTTGAACTTTATACCCCGATTTTTTAATACTTCATAATAAGGAGCAAACATAACATCGCCTGTACCGGCTTGCATTAGATAAATATAATCTTCATTTGAATTTGAGTGTTTTATCGCATATAAACATGCTCGCAAAAAAGTGCCTGCTTCAAAGTTAGGTTTTTCTAAATCACCATTTTCATACGCAAGAAATACAGTATAAAGACAAACTACAATTGGCCCATTTATAGTAATCTCTCTAGCGCCGTACTTTTCTAGCCATTCAATGAAGTTTAATTTATTAGTATTATCGAGTATTAGTTGGGTAATAGGATTTTGCGGAGCCAATAGCAATGGTTCGCTTAATAAACCAATAATTATTGTTAATCCAAAATCTAGCAACAATACTACACGGGTCAATTTTAAACTTAATTCTGGACACGACTCCTCTATTTCCTTAGCTATGGTGAGGATGTCGTTTAAAATAATAGAGCGAAATTCCTTGAGTCTTTCAATTACACTATTATAATTTTCTATCGTATAATCAAAGTTATGCAAGTCTTCATATAATTTTTTAAGTGCTTCAAATGCCGTCTTCAGGTTTTTATATTGTCTAAACTCACCAATTTTTTCAAATATTTTATCAAAATAAGAAGAAGTTCTTGGTGCTGGTTGAGGTATATCTTTATCAATGTGTGAAAACATCTTACCAATTAATGGTTTAATATTATTCATTAAATCATGTAGATCAATGTCCCATGTTGTCCATTGTTCATTACCATTTTTATCGAACAACTTTTGAGCCGTCCCAGTGCTATTTTCTCCATGAAAAGCCTCTTCAAAGTTGCTGATAGCATACTCTTCTGGACGATTCAGTTCTTCATAACACGCCTTCATTGCTTTAATAGATTTAGCATAAAACCCTAACCAAACATGAATAACATGTTCCTCAATACGATCATGATTATCCATGTTTCGTCCGCTGGTTGCTTTACCACCATTGCGCCAACCCAATTGATATAAAGTGATATCATATTTTGATTGCCAATCTGCCTCATTGGACAACTCAAAAGCAGCAGTAATTCCCGATACACCACCACCTAAGATCACTATTTTTTCAACTTTATTAGTCATATAAATCCCTATTTTTTATTTTTATACCTAATCATTTAGATATATAGTCTGAAACCCGTCATGTAAAGAAATTAGAGTAACCATTTAATAATAGGCTAACATTTCCATAATTAGCAATAACAAACTGAAAATTATAGACATTTCAATAAAGACAACCAATGTTAATTATATTAAAACGTTGAACCGAAAAAATGCGTCCATAGCTTTTCAACTAAAGCCCAGTAACTTTACGCTCTGGCTCTACTTTAATTAAAAATGGTAGTTTGCTTCAATCGCTATTTGGCGACCTTTTTCTAATTGATGAGCAAATGCCCCACCAGGTGCCAAAGGGATAAGTGTTGTGTATGTATTGTATTTTTGGTCAAATACATTGCGTAATACTAAACCAACGCGAAAATCATTCTCGTTATTTTGCAGTTCAATGCGATAATCCACCAAACCAAAGGCTTTTTGCATTGTCTGTATTTCATTATCAGAGGCTGTCGTGTGCTTGCCCTTATAGCTGTATACCAGTAGTTGACGTAAATCATATCCTTCATGCAACAAAAATATATACTCAAAAGATAATGAACCTGTAAATTTAGGAACAAAAGGAACGGTATTATTAGTCCAGTCACAAAATACTTGCCCAGTTAACAAAGCATCAGTACGGCTACAATTAGCTTGTGGGAAATGATCGTAATAAAAATCAAGATATTCCATATTGGTATAAATAGTCATATTATCAGTTGCCTGCCAGGTTAGTTCGACGTCTATACCACGTGAAATTGCACTAGGGGCATTGGTCACGACTAAACCAATCCCGCCATTAAACATACCCACCTGAAGATTTTCATATTTTCCATAAAATGCTGCAACATTAAGACGTAAAGATTGCCAATCATTCTTAATACCAATTTCGAAAACTTCAGCTTTTTCGTCTTTAAACTCTGCTTCCTCAGGATTATTGCCCTCATAATATAGATCAAAACCTCCCGCTTTTGCGCCATTAGCAAATGAACTATAAAGCATCGAATTGATATTAAATTGATATTTCATCGTCAAATTAAACATTCCGTGAGATTCGCTACGCTTTAAGTCATTAAACTTATGTAAAGAGCCAAGTCCTCCAGACAAGAAGTCATAGCTAAATATATGTTCAGGAACAAGTATTGGTTGCTCCAAACCAGCCGTTGTATTTACATAGGTTGTCGGGTTAGCTAAATATTCAGAATTAAATAATAATGACATATCTGGCAACCAACGCACATCAGTTAACTCACCAATGCTAGGGTTATGTTGCATGTCAGCTGTGCCCTGCCACTGCTTGGCTTTTTTGTCGATTTCAACATAACGAGATGCTAACGAAACTGACAGTTTGTCGGTTATCTGATAATTAATATTTCCCAATACAGCCCATTGCCTACTATCCTGATCTAAGCCTAAAGGACGGGAAAAAGGTGAGACTAGCGGTTCAAATATTTCAGAAGGTAGACTAAAAATTGAAGACATTAGCAATGGCATGTTAAATTCAGCAAAAAATTCACTGTCCAAATAATCTTTTTGATAATAGAGACCTACCATATAATCAAGGTGATCGTTAATATCAACGGCAAGACGGAACTCTTGTGAAAACTGCTTGTAGTCTTCAGTAAGATTGGAATTGATCATGGAAACATGGGTCCAGTCTGAATCGTAATTTTGATGGTAATCATACTCACTCAAACCTGTTACTGAGGTGAATGTGACATCGTCGAGAATATATTCAATTTCAAGCGCTGTTTCTTCTGATTTTGTTTCCCAAAAGGTATCAAGTATGTCGAAAATAGCACTATTACCAACATTTAATTTGCCATCATTTAAACCTGTGTAAATAGAGTTTTTCCAAGGGTTGCCTTTAGCATCTACATGCTTAAAGACATCCATTGGGTAACCATCCAAACGATAATCACTTTGCTCATGACGCAGAAATACTGATAATTCTTCATTAGGTTGCCATAGGGCACTTACGCGAAAAGCTTGATCTTGAGTAATAGGCTCGTCTTTACCACTAAAAGTATTAGGAGCAATACCGTTATCCTCACGAAATTTTCCTGCTATACGCATAGATAATTCCTGTGAAATTGGCAAATTAACTGCGGCATTTATAAGTCGTTCTTGATATTTAAATTCATAAACTGATGTAATATGTCCACTAAATTCACCATCCGGTCGTTTTGTGATCATACTAATAGCACCACCGATAGAGCTGTTACCGTATAACGTTACCTGAGGACCTTTCAATACTTCAATACGTTCCATATCAAAAAAACCTGAACGTTGCTGGTTCATTCTTCCCCGATAAATACCATCAACATAAGTACCAACGGCCTGTTCAAAGGATTGATTATCTCCAGATGAAACTCCACGCAAACTCAGACGACTTTGGATTGCCAGCCTAGGCTGTTCCAGCCCAGCCACATAGGTACTTAGTTCGTAAATATCATCAATGCCACGATCCATAATATTTTGTTCCGAAACAGCAACAATACCCATAGGGACAGATTGCATTGATTCTACTTTTTTACGAGCTGTTACTGTGATGACTTCAATTTCTTCTCTTTTTGCTTCTATTTTTTCTTCTATCTCTGTAGCATAGAGAGGTTGACTAAAAATTATAGCAACCCCAATAACAAAGTACCTGCAGTTATAGATATAATAATTTAGTTTTCTTTGGCTATTTAGTTTTCTGTACATTCTAATTTGTCCTTTAAATCTAAAAATAAGGTTGCTGTTTAGGAACGCAACCTAAGGCTTTTGATATAGCTTGATAGTATTTTTCCTCTTTTTCCTTTTCATTATGAATAACAATATGAAGCAAGAGGATTATCAGTAGGGAAAGGTGTAAGAGTTGATGTACTAATTACAACTGCAGTTTGACACGGGCCAATACAATCTCGTCATCAAAGGGCTTTTGAATATAATCACAAGCGCCTAAACTAAAACCTTTTTGCTCATCATCAACGTCAGTGAGACCTGTAATAAAAATGACAGGAATAGCACATGTTCTATCATCGTTTTTAAGCTGGGTTATTACCTCAAAACCACTCCTCCCCATCATCACAACATCGAGCAATATTAGATTTGGTTGATGTTTTACCGCTAGCTCCAATGCCTTATTACCACTTAACGTGGCCTTAATATCAGCTTCATCACTGAGAATTTCCCTCAGTATTTTTATATTATTTGAGCAGTCATCAATAATTAATATTTTTGGCCTTACATTTAGCATTATATTCTCCTTAAAAAACACATTAATCAATTTGCATTACTATTTATCCTATCTCTATCAGCGATTCATCTTTTATCGTTAAAATCACTGATAAAAGGCACCATTACTATTTTTTACTAATGAGACCTACAATAGACTCTATTATTTTTTGATTACTCGCTTGATCAGACTGGTATTTCTCTAAATCAACGGTTGATTCACCCTTACTTAACTTAAAATTACGCTCCGTAG
>SPKZ01011087.1_pt1 | contig 12779 bp, 10 predicted proteins | sample 2456571 | NCBI WGS metagenome assembly SPKZ01 (sample SAMN11192286, study PRJNA482655) | marine metagenome | biome: ENVO:00000447; feature: ENVO:00000244|ENVO:00000211|ENVO:00000569|ENVO:00002023; material: ENVO:00002151; isolation source: ocean water from marine abyssalpelagic zone ...
AGATGTCAATTCGACCCTTAATGGGCTTCGACCTCTGTTTACTACAAATTATATCCATATCCACATCTGACCCTGTTTAGCGTTTAGCATATCTGACCCGAACATATCAACTCTATATAAAAAAAAATCCATCTTCGTTAAATCATTTCCATCTTCGTTAAATCATTTACCCAAAGGTTTTATCACACAACTCTTTCACTATCTTCTTCGAGTATTTAGAGGCGCTATATTGAAATTCTTTAATGACCTGCTATTCTTCGCCAAGGAATCTACTAATTATCTCAAGAATAATTTGCTTTGTGAATGAGAAGTTTCTTTTAGAGTTTCCGCTGTAAAACATTTCAACAACCATTTAGAACTTCTCTTTTATTAACTACATATCGTACGAAGAGAAAATCGGTTATTCCAAACCATTTATAACAGCGTAAATGAATGGTATATAATTATTGTATTTCTAAAACAACATCTCACGTAAACGCTTCTTTATTATATCCGGTATTTTAAATATTTCATCAGCCATCTCATCTTTTATGAATTATAAGTCTGTATCAGGTATTTCACTTCCACAAAATATTGATGCCCAAATATGTTTATCAAAAGTCTTAAAAACAGTATATTGATTGTAATTATAATTAGAACTTTTCAGTGTTCCAAACTATTATAAGTTACAACTAAATAGAATACAACACTCCTCACAATATAACTAGTCAATACCCTCTCTCACCAGTTTAGAACCACATTCACAAGTAAATTTAACAACTAACGGACTATCATCTAACATACTTTTAAATATTGTATCCATTTATATAGAAAAAAAATATATTTTATTAATTCTTATTTACACATCAAAATGAGCACACAGATAAATTACTGGCCAAAAAACATTTCAGGCATTGAACTGTTTAAAGACGTCCAACTATATCTGAATGAATAAAAAATAACACACGAACAATTCATCAATTACTAAGAAAAGCTTTATAAAATCAACTTCTGCTAAAACAATTCAGACAAGTGCGAATGTTGTAACGACCTTTCAATCAACTGCACACTTTCATGTGATTTCTTTTAGAAAAATATTATTCTGAAGTATTATATAGTTTGTGCTCACAACTGGTTATTATGCGGTAAATTGAAAACCTTTCACGTAGATTGCTTCCAAAAACCACCAAGATAGTCTGGGGTAGCCGCCAAATCTATACACTGATATTTTTATTTTAATTTTTTTTTAGCATATAAATATGAACGACAACATCTACACCTAAACAAATAATCTTAGCGACGACGACTACACTGAATTAATTTCTGAGATAATTGAATATGAAGAAATAGAGATCAAAGGAACTATTTATAAAATTACCTTCGATCATTGCGACTCTGTTTATATAGGTTAAACACGTCAAACACAACCAATGTCCCGTATTAAAAACCATTTCTAACTAACCGGTTCTCACTGTAGCAGCAGTGTCTGGCAACATATATTTGAGTGTCGATGTTATGTTCAACACCCACTAGATTCTTCAAAAGACTTTGAATGGTTCACCCATATCGATCTCCCCACCATCGATATTCTGGAAGAAGAATATATGACCAAACAACAACTAAACAACATTGAGAAATAATATATCTAGGAAAGTGTTAGGAAAAATCCTGATCAAGTCTTAAACAAGAAATTAAGGTATAAATGAATTACTTAATTCTTGCTTTTTTTTCGCTTAATAAAACAAGCAATGGCAATTCTCTTACCAGTATTTTACGAAGCGCTCTACTAGGTCAACAAGACCGCATTTCCCGTCATTAATGATTTGTCGGAGTAAATAGATGTTAAACTGTTTGGAAAGGACCCAGACATTGCGAGAGAAGAAAGTAGACTCGTTCAAGAGAAGGTTGATAAATGGACAGGTGTTATTGACAACGCATAAGAAGAGTTACTGAAAACATTTGGAATAGACGTTCAATTCAAAGACGAAGAAGAAGAAGAAGAAGAACAAGCAAACTTCAACCTCCCACCAATTGATGAACGAGATCAAAACCCTGAAAGAGAGGTGTTCAAACCTCCAGCGAGGAAATAGGTGTCCGATTCTGCCCCGGTATTATTCAACCCATTTGGTCAAGAGCAAGAGAGTGAACAGCAACAATTAAAAGGATTACTCGACGAGATTTGAATAAGTTTAAAAAAAATTTTTTTTGTCTTTCACAATTCAGTTATAGTAAACTCTTGGTTATAGAGTGAATATGACACACCACCACCATAGTTATTTATAACAAGGTCAAGATGAATATAATTAAAAGGTCCCGCATTCGGATCTATAAAAAACTCAAAGGATAAAGAAGGATACTAAAACTAGCTTGCAGTGTTATTGTATATAACAATCTATTGAGGAGGTGTATAAGCAATTCCAGGATGAACAAGAGCAGTTATGAAATCGTCTTATGATTGTCCCGAAGTATCGTACCACAACGTGAACCGCGCTTCAAACCTATACCAAGTCAACACTTCTGGCTCAGTTACAATAGATATAAACCTTCCAGTTGATACATCCACCGTCCATTCAGCTCCTGAAACAATATTGGTTTCCTCATGTGTTGAGTTTCTCCACCTAATTGGATTCGAATTGAAGTAGTCAAGACCACCATTCGTATAATTGTTATACCAACGGAAAACATTCTTCTATGCACCCGTAGTTTCTCCAGAAATTAATTAGATAACTTCCCTTTTCTATTTATCGGTTAAACCATTATTACTCAATATCATTATACTTTACTTTTTAATATAAAAAAAAGAAGTTAACTCACTGTCTTAAATAAACCATCAAAGACTCTAAAACTAATCCTACATCCCCTCCACCAGTTTACATTTTTATTCCAGACGTTTCTCCAGATTAATTTAAAATAGGTATACAAAACATTATGTTGACATGATCGTTTGGTAATATATAAACACTCTCCTATCCAACAAGGTTTATTCCATCATGTTAGATTTCAAATAACTAAATAATGTTAGAAAGTTATGTTTATCCCGGGTTATGAAGCAACATCCTTATATTTATTTCCTGTTTACCCTCTTCATGACAATTTAAATCTATAAGGTTTTATAACCCCACATTTGCTCTGATATTTTATGAATTCATCACAACATCTGTAAGACCATTAAATGTTATATTTGTATGCTAACCCAAGGCAATATTACCAATAGACTGTTTATGTAAGAATCCAGATTCGTCATGAGCTGAAACGATCTAATTATATTAATCTTTCTACCTCTATGATAGAGATTGTTTCCCAATAATCATTTAGCTTACTTTTTAGTATAAAAAAAAAGAACAAAATAAGAGTTCATCTAAATTCAAATATTATCTCTGGTTGTTCCCCAGGCCATTTTAATTTCTTACCCACAGAGTCTGTAAAGAAATATGTTAACTGAGGAGTACCCTTTTTCAGTCTCATATAGATAGGTGTATCAAATATTTATGTCTACTATTCTAAGATATCCGCGGAAATTGGGATCTATAAACGTCTATTAAACAGAGACTCACTAGCAAAGTATGCTTGTTCTATATTAAAGTAAATGAAGTTAGTATGGATTAATCCTGCCAACACGTTTAGCGAATATTAATTCCAAAAGGTGAAGTCTGTAACATTCGTTCCTTGATCCTCATACTCATTGACCCATTAAGCACTGCTGTTGAAATTAACCATATTATAAGTTAAAGAACCTTCTGCCGACCTCACAATAATCTTTTTAAAGTTCTCCTCCCTCAATAACTTGTTTATTCTGTCTACATCGTAATGTCCTTCCTTTAAAACAATATAATCTCCAATACCGGTCCCGTAATACATTTTAGTTTGGTCAGGAGTATTCACATAATTGTTTTTTAAACCTATTTGTTTTATTCCAACATACTCATGAACATGTCCCTAATGACTTGTTAAATTTACGACTTTCTCATCACTTTCAAACTTTGAGTTAACAAATTCAAATTTATCGTGTATTTTCGAGGTGTTTGTCGAAATCATTATCTTTCTACTTCTTTTTAATATATAAAAAAGAAAGTGTAACAAATATGGAATCAAAGAATAAAATTATAACAAATCTAAAGAAGTGTTCAAACATAGCAATAATTGGACAAAGCCAATCCGGTAAAACAAAACTAATGCTTGACTGTATTATAAATGAGTGGGATGTTTTGAATGTGTTTATATTTAGTGATTCTGCTCGTTTTGATGAGTAGTACAAACCATTTCTCACAAAGCAAATGAAAGCGATAAAAAAACATAACGCTAACAATAAGGATGATTAAAAGAAACCTCTTCAGGTTTGGAGAGAGCCAGATCATGAGTTTATTTCATACCAATTTTAATAACAAACTGATAAAAGAATACACAACAATAATACAGATAAATAGGGTGACAAAAAGGTTATAAACCGACTACTCTTCATTTATGATGATTGCATGAACCATGAAGCATTTGCATCACAGACGAGTCAACTTACTAAATTCGCATCAAAATGTAGACATGCATATATAACTCAATTGTTCCTTATTTAAAGATTCACAACTCTTCCGACAATAATAAGATCAAATTGTGAGGTATGGTTCTATGGGAAGTGTCAGAGTTATCCTGATCAATAGATTAAGGAGGTAACCAATAAGAATAATAGAAAGGAGTTTGAACAGTATTACCACAACAATATAATCATTTGTAAATATAAGTTCCTAAAGATAGATAATATAGATAATGAAATCATTCTAATCACCAAAGATCGTGAATGTTCTGATGTTGGAGGAATAATGAACATAATTATTTGATAATGAACATAATTATTTGACAGTTTTTCTGGTCATTTTTTTTAGCGTATAAAAGAAGAGTTATGATACACGAATTTTAGGATAAAGAAGGACGTTTATACAAAGTTAACGAATAGTTAGCATAATATAAGATTAAGCAAATGTTTGAAACCTTTAAATTAGGTAATAACAAAGAATTAATACCAATGTTTAAGAGAACTTTAAGATATAATTTATAACAGTTTATTAAATATGGACCGATGTATATGGAATAACTTGACATAATACATAATAATTTCCTTGATCAATTGAGGAAAGGACTTGGTGTCTTCGATAATAGAAATATAATCGATTAGATTGTAGTATCACAAAGACAAACAGCAGAAGGAGCCATTGTTCAATAATCCTAAAGAGAAAAGGCACTTGGGTAAAGAATTCAAGTAGCAAGAGAAAAGAAAAAGAGAATTGAGGAAAGGGGGGAAGAGGAAGCATTGTTATAAGAGGGAAGAAAGTTTCCAGCCCTTAGTCCTGAACAGATTGAATAACAGCAGAAGTTGATTTTGAAAGAGCAAGCATAAAAGGAAGATGTTGTTAAAAATGTTTTAGAAGAAATGCTTGATTAATTAGAATCTGGTGAATCTCATGTGAAAGAAGAAGAAATGAAAGAAGAAGAGTTGACTAAAAAGTCAGCATCATTATAGACAAAAGTACCCGATCCAAAAACTCCTCCCAAACTTGGAGAAAAAACTAAGTCTGTTTCTATAACACTTGAAGTAGAGGAGACAAAAGCCTCAACCGGTGGAATTGAAGGAGATCTATTTAAATCCCTGAATAAACTTGACCCAAAGAATAGAGAAAAAGATGTTAGGATAAATGAGGATGATCTAGATACTTTCATTGAAGAGAGTTTTAAAATTAAGTTCTCGGATGAGAGGAAGAAGAAATTCTTGAAATCCTTGAATGAATAATAAAGATCATAAACTGTTAGAAATAATACTGATGAGGCTGTTAAAAAATTCGATTAAATAACACTTTCTAATGATGACGACGAGAAGAAGAAGTTGATCGATAATTTACTGAAACAGATATTAGGTGATAAGAATAAAACTTAAAAAAAACCCGACGCTAAACAGTGGAGAGAGATAGATTGGTCTTAAATAGATTTCGATGATAAAAATAATGAAGAGACGATTCACCTTTAGAACGCTCTTAATAAATCTAAGGATGCAGGAAAGATAAATACATCACTTGGAATGTTAATCGTGTAGAACCTAATCAGTGAAAACCTAAAGCTATTCCCTTGAGATTTATGATTTATAACTTATTTTTTTTTAGATATATAAATGGAGTGGTTAACATTGGGTATAACCATTTTTACATTCTTGTTCGGACTTGTTGTAAAATATTTTATGCAAGACTAAAAACAATAGAAACAACTGCTTGCTATAATAAACTAGACAACAGACAGTATCAACACTTCAATGAAAAGTAATGCTTCTCTAATACTCAAGGTTAAGAAGTCAATGAAGAAAAATATAAAGAAACACGGTTCTCAAATTCATCTAAGCACAGATTCTGGGCAAGACAGCAGTGACGATGAATAGTTTATGCCGGACACTCTTCAAATAATATAAAGGTTAAATCCTACGAGGAGAAAGTTTTAAAAGAAAATGAATGAAAATAGAGTTTGAACAAAAATGAATACAGTTTTTTTTTCACTATTAAAAGAGGAAAAATATAATGATTAAAGAAGAAAGAAAAACACAAGTGTTACCGTCATTCTATGAAATGACTTTTGACAAACAGGAATAAGTTCAATTTAGTACGTAGCCAAATAGTGGACAAAATTTAAATCCAGGAGAGTCGGTACAGTTTACTCAAAGTTTAGGAAATCATATAGTAACTGATGTTGAGTTTATGTTTAAAGTTCGTGAAGCTGGAGGAGGAAATTAGGTTACTGCACAAAGAGTGTTAGAATTAACTTGTCATGCAATCAGTTCCATCGATATTTCGATCGGAGGACATACTATATTTGAGATTGGGACTAATGCAAGTCATATTATTGAGTATGAAGCAGCTGGATCAAAAGATAAAGCTAGATTTGGATTGCTTGATGATAACTTTGTTTCAGGTGGTTAACTTGATGCCGATTTAAAATTTGATGTTTATGCAGAGGCTGACCATGCAGATTTTAATACTGCACTTAGAAGATGGTTGAAACAAGGATTATATAGTAAGAGTAAGAGTGATAGGGGTTTAGTTGCCTTTAAGTTGAGTCATTTCATTAAAGATATGAGAATTCCTGTGTTTGCTTTTAAACAGTAAGAACTTAAGTGTACCATTCAATTGAAAAATGGTAATATTGAAAGATAAATTGGACCAAATTGTGCTAATATTAATCCTTTCAAGAATCCTGCATAAGGTGCTAACAGTGGTGCAAGTGTTGAAGGATGGGGTTTAAAGTATGCTCTAATGACGGTTTTTGCAGTCGAGATTTCATAAACAAAGGTTGAGGCAGAGTTATAGAAAGGTGCAATGTACTTCGAAACTTTTAAAATAAATAACTCATAACAAAGTATTACTGCCGGTGAAACGGTTGACATTACCTCAAGTGGTTCCATTCTTAAGAAATTGGTTATGATTGAGGAAGCTCCTAAAGAAGCGTTGTATGCTATAGTAGTGAATAGTGCGGCTAATGCAATCACGCTTGCTAAAGAGTTTTCACAACTACCTCTAACAGGGAATTTGACTGCTGGAGAGATTAATTACACTAAAATGGCGGGTGATTCGGTTAAAAAGGTGAGTCCATATCAAGAACTTTACCTATAGATGAGTTCAGGAAGTCCTCTTCCAAACAATACCAGTTATAAGAGTGTTGGTGATGAAGCATAGTTTTCTCAAATGTATTCTGATTATGCTAACTCTGTTGAATGTCCTGTGGATCCTATTACTTGGAGATATCTTAAGGGGGCAGTCGTGTTTAACTTTGAGGATAGTATTCCTAATCAATTCAGTTCCCTCATTCTTCAATCAAGCGGAGCAAATTCAGCAGGTAAAACATTAAAATGTAATATATAGAAGTTGTTCACTCCTGTACTTCAAAGTAGACATTATTTCTACAACTATGTGGTTGAAATTAATAGAGCTGACAGAGATGGAGTTGAGAAGATTATTTGAATAGTTTAGTTTATTTTTTTTTAATAACTTTTTGTACATAAAATGAGTAAGCAATAAACGAGTGAAACTTTAGAATAGATAAAGAATAACCTAAGTGAACTAGAGTGTTCGATATCTGAGCTTTTCGTAAAAAGAATTAATTCATCTTCGGATTGCAAAGTTTCATGGGAAAAAGAGATGAAATAATGGTCTTAGATAAGGAGTTATATGAAGAAGGTAACAGAGTTTGAATTGATTTTAAAATAAATAAGAGTTGCAAACAAGAAATTTATAAAAGAAATGGATGGACAGTTTTAGAACACAATTGAGTGAAGATAATGAAGATGCTTTGCTTTATTTTTTTGTAATAACTTTTTACATATAAAATGAGTAAGCAATAAACGAGAGAAATGAGTAAACAATAAACGAGAGAAATGAGTAACACACAAAACATTAAAACAGATTTTATCATAATCTCTGCTGGAACAAAATGTAAACAAAGTAAGTTTAATAAAAACGTTATAAATATTAGTATTTCAAAGAAGGTATATAATCTTGTCGATAAAATTGAGAAGGCTAATTGCTTAACTGAACATTATTATAGTAGTTTGTTCAATACTGAATTTAAAGGATAGAGATATTATTATTTAAAGTTTTATAGTTTCGATGAAGTTCCTGAACAATTTCTTTTGATGAAAGATACTAAATTTAAGGTTCAGGAGTAGAATAGAAAAGGTATTATTAATATGAACTGGATTAAAAAAGTTGAGAGAACTTGTATCGTAGAATTTGATCTATGACGTGTTGTAGATTTATTTTTTTTCTTATAAAGTATGGTGTAGAAAATGGAAAAGCTTTGTATTGTATGTTACAAGAATAATTTGTGGTGTAGAAACTCTGGAATTATTGGTAAGTGTGTCAACAAATGTGTGTATAGTATTTGTGTTGAGTGCTAGGTTTTATCGTTCCACGGTTTCAAATGTTTGTTATGTAGAGAAACAAGGTTTACCCTTCTTAAGGATGTCACTCGTAATATGGCAGCAAAGCCTATATAATATTTAGATGATTGTATGTAAGGTGTTAAGGTCAATTTCTGTGACTCGGAAGATCCAATCTCTGTTTAAGGTATTGTTGATTTGTTTAGATGTATTCTTGATGAGTTGAATAGATAAAAGAAGAAATAGTTGTATAAAAAACATGTTAGAATATTTAATCGATCAATTCTTCTAACCACAAGATAGATTCTCATGCATAAAAAATATGGTGCTGAATGTTTGTATATGTTTGAAGAGTTGCTTTTATGTTTTTATGAGTTTTAGAAGTTGTTTGTGGGTGAGTTTATGGAAAATGTTAGTAAATCGTTTTAGAAAAGTTAGACTGTTCAAGAGGCGTGAGATATTGGCTTGTTTTTTTTATATAAGAAAGAGAGTATCTAATTTATAGTTATAAGGTATAATATATAAAAAATGGAAAGTAATAATATATTGAATAATTTTAAGGAAGAGGGTGAAAGATTAGAATTTTAAAAAAGTTTGGTCATCGGATCTGGCACACATAAAGGTAAAACTTATGGAGAAATGATTGAAGACGAAAAACTTAATTAATACAGTTAATTTATTGTTAGTCAGGGAAATCGGGGTTAATTGGTCAATTAAGATCTTATATAATTTAGTGATTTTGTTAGAGATAATACTGAATTAAAGAATGTTGAATTATCAGAGGAGTTGGCTTTAGCGAGGAGAAATGTAAATATTAGGTTTTAGAGATCAACTGAACAATTTAAGTCGAAGAATGATTTCTTGTTTTCAATTTAAAAACAATTTTTGAGATTGAATTAAAAATATGGTGCAAGCATGTCTCATGAAGTATCGTTCAATATTTAGAAAGCTGACGGAACTCTGGGTTAGTCTTCGGGTAAGTTTTACGCAATTAACTTTGAATATTTTAAGAAGGCTCTGGCCGACATAACGTCAAAGATTGGTTATGAAACAGCCTTGTTCGGTGATTTTAAATTGGTCGAGGCTAAGATTAATTCTCTTGAATTTAATAAGATTGAACGTTCCCCAATTGGTATGGGTTCAGAAACATTAGAAATAGATGAGATAACTACAGAAGATTATTTTATTCCTTCTTCAGGTGATTGTTTTATGAAGTGTGTGAATAAAATTTATCAGACTTAGAATGAAACTGAATTGGATTAATCAGTTATTGATTGTGGTTTGAAAGAGTTGAATAACATTTACAATAAAATTTAACAACGTAAACGTTATACTTCTGGTTAGTTCGCTAAAAAAGATGTTCCAGCCTTTTGTAGAAATGTTAGAGATGGGAGTTTCACTGTTGGTGGAGTTGATTTAAAATTTAACATTAATTTTGTTTTGACGAGTATAAGAAAGGCGGAAAAAACAAGAGGTTCAACGGTTAGACATGCAAAATCGGTATTCGACAAAACTGTTCCACAGATGTTTATTTACCTCACAAATGAGCATTACATAGTTTTATTAAAAAACTTAAGAAGCGTTTGCGCACATTTGGATACTGGGTTCTTTAAATAGAAGGAGAGAACTGTGTTAGATCTTAAAACTAGAGTTGTGAATAATAAGCCAAATGTTTTGATTGATGTTGTTGACATTAACGCAGATGTTTGGATTTGGGATTGTGAAACTTATATGGTTGGAGATGTGAGTGTTCCGTATGCTGTTGGATTTAAATAGATGGGGAATATGATGGATTTCGATGAGTTAGTTGAATATCCTGAGGAGATGGAGGAGAGCGTTTACATAGAGGAAGGTTCTGACTGTATTTAAAAAATGATTAAAAAGATTGAATAGAGCTCTGGTAAAAAGGTTTGCTATATGAAGGATGGAAAGAAGCTTTGGAAGAAAAGAAATGTAATTATTTATGCTCATAATTCAGCAGCTTTTGACACAATAATCACTATGAGTACTCAGACTGGGTTAAAGTATAATAGTTTAATTGAGGCAAATGGTAGAATCTTAAGTCTTAAATTATAAAGTGAAAGTGATGATAAACAAAATTGTTAGATATAAATGTTGGATACCTTCTCCTTCGTTTGTAAGTCGTTGAATAGTTGGTGTAAGAATACTAAATGTCCTGAGTTGTTCACTAAAGGTTGTTTTGACCATGAGCTTATTAATAGTTTGGATGATGTTAATACTTATAGAGAATAGTGGAAACCGTATTTAATAAAAGATGTTTTGTCTTTAGATTGGTGTTGGAATGTGTTTACCGGTTCGGTGGCTAAAGTGTGTTTTAAATTCTTTAAGGAAATGGGGTTGGAGGGTGAAAAGGTTATTGATATAAGGACTTGCATAAGCGCTGCATCATATAGCTGGAAGTGTTTCACACAGTTTAATCCTTCATTCTCTATTTTCGAAAGTAAATTCACAAGGAATTTTATGAGACGATCGTTATTAGGTGGTAGAACTACAAGCTATGTTTAGAATAATGACGTGAGAAGTTTAGAGGGATAGTAAAAAATTGATGAGTCTGCCATATGTTTAGATGCTAATAGTCTTTATCCTTCTGCAATGGTTTAGATAGACTCCTTCCCAAAGCTTTAAAATGTTTAACCGTTCAATCCTAAATATCTCTAGAAGAATATTGATGATGAGAGCAAGAAATTTATTGTTGAATGTACAATGATTATTCCAGAAAGCATGAAGTTTGTTTGCACAGCCAACAGAAAGTATGAGTTAGGTGAATATACGAATGATGGGTGTTTCTATACTAAGGGTGTGTTTGAGAAGCAGGTTTTGAATGATTAGGATATACGGTAGTTGATTAAGTTTGGCGGGAGTATTAAAAATGTTACGAGAGGAATGTACTTCCCAGAGACTGAGGAATCTCCATTCAAAGTATTTGTTGAGACACATTATAATCTTAGGAAATAGTTGAAGCTCGAGGGTGGTGATACCCCAATGACTGATGCAATTAAGTTGATATTGAATTCGTTGTATGGTAAGACTTGTTCAAAAGAAATAACTGTAAAGTAGTAAGTTACCACGGAGAAGAAGTTTAAGAAGGATTTATATGATGACTCTGTTGTGTCTTGGAAGAAGATTGGAAATACTGATTATGTGTACTTCACAAAGAAGTAGAAAGAAAGTAAATCTTTATATCCAATGCATTATGGTATTTATATCTTGTCGGAGAGTAAGATAATTATGAATGATTTGATTTACCAGCTTGGTGGACATAAAGAGGAAATTGTGATGTACACTGATACTGATAGTGTTTATATTAAAAATAAGTACTTTAAGAGGTTGGATGGTGGGTTGGATTCGAAGGGGAATAAGCTAATGAGTAATGAGCTTGGTGCTTTTAAGAATGATTATGGTGAAGGTAAGTATATTGAGAATTTTATTAGTTTAGGTCCTAAAATTAAATACTCTATGTTGAATTCGGGTAAAGAGATCTTTACGTGGAAAGGAATGTGTGGAAGAAAGTTGACAAAGTAGATGTATGAAGAGACAATGAAGAATGGTTAGTGTGTTGAAAAAATGATTATTAATTAGTGGAATAAGAGTATTGAGAGCGGTGTTGATACAAGATCTTCAATTGAGAAGGCTATTGGTAATAGAATGTTTTTGAGCAGGAAGTGTGATAAGGTTGGTGATGGTTATACTCATTTGGTTGATGGATGTAGTTGGTATAATATTAAGAGTGAATGATTTAACGAAGATGGATTTTTTTTTATATAGAGTTGATATGTTAGGGTCAGATATGCTAAACGCTAAACAGGGTCAGATGTGGATATGGATATAATTTGTAGTAAACAGAGGTCGAAGCCCATTAAGGGTCGAATTGACATCT
>SPKZ01008568.1_pt1 | contig 12768 bp, 19 predicted proteins | sample 2456571 | NCBI WGS metagenome assembly SPKZ01 (sample SAMN11192286, study PRJNA482655) | marine metagenome | biome: ENVO:00000447; feature: ENVO:00000244|ENVO:00000211|ENVO:00000569|ENVO:00002023; material: ENVO:00002151; isolation source: ocean water from marine abyssalpelagic zone ...
CACAATGCTCTCTTTGATTACTGCATGGTGGGAAGTAATCTGGGTATTCAGATGGAAGCCATCAGGTGCACATTCCTAGCAGAAACGGTTCTGACAATTGGAGCTCAGTATGGCGGGCGAAGCTTGTATGCTGTTGTTAAGAAATACCTAGAGATTGAGCTTGATAAAAAGATGCAGACATCCTTCATTGGCCATCAAGGAGACTTTTCAAAAGAACAGCTTGGCTATGCCGCAATGGATGCCCGTGACCCTATCAAAGTTCTTCAAAGACAGTCTAGGCAAATTAAAGATCAAGGACTCGCTGCTACTTATGTTTTGGAGTGCGACTCCCTTCCTGCCTTTGGTGACATGAGGCTTTGTGGGATGAAGCTTGATAAGGAGCTCTGGGAAAAGACAATTGCTGAGAACATCCAAAAGAAAGCTGACGCTCGCGAAAGAATGGATGATATGGCCGAACCTTATTGGGGTAAGAACCTATTTGGTGAGATTGATATTAACTACGATTCTCAACAGCAAGTTCTTCAGCTTCTTCAGATGATGGGTGTGAAGGTTAAGGAGTTTGATAAGAAAGAAAACAAGTGGGTTGAGAGAGTTATCTCAAACACTAACAAGCAAACTCAAAAGAAGATTCTCCACCTACCATTTATCAAAGCTCTTGGTGACTATAGAAAATATGGAAAGCTCATCTCAACCTATGGTGAAAACTTCTATCCTTGCATTAACGAAAGGACTGGACGAATCCATCCTGAGCTGAAGCAGATAGGGACCGAGACTGGTAGACCGTCAGCGGGAGAGGAGGATAATAGTGATGACCTCTTTACTTCTAAGAGTGATAAAAAACAAAAGAAGAAAGAAGTCCCCAACATCAATCCCCTAAACATTCCCGCAAGAGCCGAGTACCGACACGCTTTTATATGTGATGAAGATTACATCGTAGAGACTGACGACTACTCTGGCTGTGAGATGAGGATTCTTGCAGAGATTTCTGGTGACCCTAACCTGACTAACATCTTCATGACCAATGCCGATGCCCACTGCTATGTGGCTTCTGAATTGTATGGTGTTGAGGTTACAAAGAACAACGAACACGGGAGACTTAGAAAACCAGCAAAAGCCCTGAACTTTGGTATTGCTTATGGGATGGGTCCATTTAAACTCTTTGAGGATTTGAACGCAGAAGGCTTTGATATCTCTCTTGATGAGACAAAGGAAAAGTACAATAAATATTGTAATGAAATTTTCCCTGTCGCTGTTAAATATCTTCGAGACCAGGGTGTGCTTGCCTCGCAACAAGGCTATCTAATCAACCTTAACGGAAGAAGAAGATACTGGAATTTACCAGACGCTAACAACCTGGAAAGATTTCCCAAAGGTAGGTTCGATGGTCTTTACAAAGGCATTATCGCCAAGATCCAGAGAGAGGGTGGTAACTTTCTCATCCAATCAGTTAATGCCGACATGACTAAACTCGCTATGACTATGATCCGTAGATATGCCATCGATAATGGTATAAGAACTAAGATATACAATAGCGTTTACGATGAAATTGTTACGGAAACTCACAAAGATGACCATGCCGAGTTCTGGCCAATTAAACAGCGCCTTATGAGGGAGGCTGCTGAAGTATGGCTTAAGAAGGTGCCGATGGTTGTCGATGGTGATGCTCTTCCGTACTGGACGAAAGGCTAAAAATAATAACGTATACACACTAATTTGCCCGGCATAAATGCTGGGCTTTTTTATTTAAGGAGAAGAAATGAATACAGAAATTTGGAATTTCCCCGTAGAGAAAAAGCAAATCTTTTGGCAAAACGACAGAGGAGGCTTTCACGAAGTTAAAGGCAAAAAGGCAATCGTAAGAACGGATAGGGACAAGCAACTCTCTGTTGTGAGTAATGGCTACGTTGTGGTTCCTCACGACGACGTCCTAAAGCACATCACTCCTTTTGTAGAAAGATTCGGTGAGCCAACTAGAAGCATCAGTCTGTCAAAGTCAGGTGACAAGATGATGGCAACTTACAACTTCAAAAAAATCACGAAGGACGTAAAGGTAGGAGACACTGTTGGCTTCGGCTTAAAAGCAATCAGTGGCTATGACGGAAAGACAGCTATCAAGATGGCGGGATTTGGTCTCAGACTTATTTGCCTAAATGGAATGGCAAGTAGAACTGGTTTCATCTCAGCTCGTTTTCAGCACAACTCAGCAGACGTTTCTAATATCGACTTCCCAAGTCCAGATTATTTCCTCGAATCGTTTGAAGAAGATGTTAAGTGGTGGGCAGCTCTCACTGAGCTAGACGTCACGAGTGAAGATAGAGAAAGGCTTGAGCATAACATTAGGCATACTCCGGGTCTTCTCACCGATAACCAATTAAACAAGCTGAGCACACAGCTAAATGGAGCCAATACAGCATGGGACAGCTTTAACACACTGACTCACTTCTATACACACGAAACAGAAGCTAACGAGTTCACAGTGCATAACAGACTCAGAAAAGTTAACGAAGTAATCCATACGAGCTACATCGACATGGAAACACTTATGGAGGCTACAGAAGAGTTGACAGTTAATTGACTAAGGAGTGAAGTATGCTAGAATGGGGACTGATATGGGGAGCTGACTCACCAAGAGATAGTGAGCTTCGAATAATACGAGTCAAAACGGAATACGTTAATGGCGACTTCAATAAACCTGTTTCGGTTGCGAACGCTTTTAATGGATACGCTTGGCTCAGACGGCCACTAACTTCTGTGATAGACCCTGGTGTTTACACAATAGGAGTAGACGGAGGCCTAGTCAGTAAGGACGACTATCGTGGTACTTACCCTGACTTGGAATTGAAATTACCAAACTTCCAAAAGATGACTCACATAAAGACGTTATCAATTGAGGAGTTACAGGAGATGTCTTTTTGTCTTCAGCAGATGAAAGAGATCGAATGTGTTACAGCGTACATGACTCGTGAAGGCTTGTACTCTAATGATTGGAATTTCAAAGACGATGACGACGAACCTCCAATTGTGGCCTATGAAAGAGACTGGTTTAAGTCGCTCCCCGAAGATACATTGAGTTTTAGAGTCTCACACTTGCAGCTTGCGATTAGTGAGATGACTTATTATCAAGGTAACGAGATCCTGCTAATGAGTCCGCAAAGCGATGAAGAAGTTATTGTAATTGGTACAAATCCATTTTCATGCGCAGTCATTGCGGCAAACAGAAGCAGGCTCTGATGCTTCGGAGGAAAAATGGATAACACTTTTGACAAACTTTTTTACTCGAAGGGCGACCTCATTGCAGGCGTGGACGAATCAGGGGTTAGCGATATCGCTGGCCCTCTCGTCGCTGCCTGCGTTGTTCTCCCTAAGATTGACCCTCGTAAAGATGACCTCTCTATCTTTGAAATACAAGACAGTAAGGTGGTTCCTGAAAAGCATAGGAAACGATTAGCAGAGATTGTTTATCAAACTGCTATTGGCATCGGTATCGGGATCGTCCATCCTAGGGAGATGGCTTATCTTCAGAGGCATCGCTCTATTAATTTAGCTATGGGCAGAGCTCTAAGAAACTGTAAATTAAATGAAGAAAGGGTTACTCCAGACTTTATTATCGTCGATGGTAAAGAATCAATTAAGCACACTAAGATTCCACAAAAGACAGTCATTAAAGGTGATGAGAAATGCCTAGCTGTTGCTTCGGCAAGTATTATCGCGAAAGTCTATCGTGACAGCATCATGGCTGAGCTTCATACAAAGTACCCAGAGTACGGATGGATCAGCAACAAAGGCTACCCATGTGATGAGCAGTTCAAGGGTCTTGATGAAAAAGGGATTGTCTTTGGTGTGCACAGAACACATATCTGGCCATTCGTTCCTGGTAGAAAGAAGAAGGCGCCAGAGGTAGCAAAGGAGTTTGCAAAGAGAAGAACTAAGTGGAAGAAAATCACTGAGCTTAGAATGCACCACACAGAAGGGGCTTTTTATGGGGAATAGTGAAACGCTGAGAGCATCCATTGGAGCGATGCTCGACTACTTAAAAGTAGAAGAAAGTAACCAACTAAGACTCAGTCTTAAAAAAGCCTCCCCAGAGCAACTTCCAAAGATGTTCTATGAGATGACAAGTGCTATCGCTGACATCATGGGAGATAAGACGATTCTTAATACCATTCAAGTCAGGCTACCCAATGGAAAGGTGGTCTCTTATGAGGAGGCAGAAAAAGAAGCTGCCAAGAGTGGCTTTAAGAAAACAACAATGCAACCACAAAAAGCAAACACAGTAGAAAACGTTCAGCCTGATCCGGTTGAGTACGTTAACGCCGACCAGCCTTTTAGTTACCGACCATCAGGGAGGGCCAAGAGTAAAAGGAGTCGATAGGAGAGACACATGGGACACCAAAGTAAGACTCAAATACTATTAGCAATCGCCATCACGGCACTAATGGTATTTATTTTGAGTGAAACAGTTAACGCTGAAACACTAGACCACAATCAGGTTGATAAGATTTGTAAACGATATGAATACAAAGACTGCTTCCTGGTTTCGGCCATAGTCTGGACAGAGAGTAGCTACCGCGTCCAATCTTTTAATGAAGAGAAAAATGGAAGCTACGGGCTCATGCAGGTTCAATGTGGTACGGCCAAGATGGTGGGATTAAAGTTTGGATGCGAGCAGCTCTTTAACAAAAATATCGGCATCAGATTTGGGATTAAGTATCTTCAGCTAATCGAGGAGAGGCTTAAAACCAATAAAGTCGAAAACATACTGGCAGCTTGGAACGCTGGCATGAAATGGGATAAGGAAAATGGATACCAAAATGTCACCTGTAAAAACTACAACCGATTTACCTGGAGTGGTCTCCCACCAGTGGAATGCTACCCAGGAGAATTCATCAACCAAGAGTACGTCTGGAAAACGCTCAGGCGATACAAATACCTCAGGAGTAAATATGAAAGTCGCATTAGTAGCGTACGACCACACCCGTCTGAAGTTCTTACAGGGGATCTTTGATAAAATAAATGGCACTATTGGTTGTCAGGTAACTTGCTTTACTCATCACGGAGATCCCAAGGGAACCATTCCTCACGTTGCTCACCCCTGGGGAGAGTTTCGATTTGAAAAGATTGACGAGTATAAGCCTGACGTGGTGGTTATGTTTAATGGCTTTGCCACAGAGACATTACCTGCAACAACCATGCTCAGGGAAAAGTACCCTGTTTTTCATGTAGAGCAGGGCTGGCTTCCTCAAAAAGGCAACATCTACATCGACAAGCTAGGGACAGGGGCAAGGAGCATTATCGCTAGAAGGATACAGGAGCTTCGCGAAAGCAAAGTGGATGACTTTGATATGGGAATGGCCATCGGTGAGCTTAAGGCAAGCTATAGAAACCACAACACCTTTAAAAATCCACACCCTGGTAAAAAGTTCGTTGTGGTTCCCATGCAACTAGAGCACGACACCTCTATCATTTATGACTCTCCAGTTTTCAAAACAATGAACAGTCTCATTGCTTATTTAAGAAAGGCTTTCAAAAACACTCCTTATGATGTGATAGTTAAAAGTCACCCAAGAGAAAAAGAGAAATCATGGCGAGCTGCTGATGGGCTTCTTACTGAGAGGCACGCAAGCTTAAATGACATGATTGCTCACCAAGACTGTGCGGGAGTCGTTGGAATTAACTCAACGAGCTTAATCGAAGCCCTTGTTCATCAAAAACCAGTAATCTGTCTAGGTAGAAATGTAGCGAGCGGTACCGGGGCTTACGCTTTGGAACTCCATGATGACGGAGGCAATTTCGGAAGGTTCAGCAGCCTCATGCTAGATGCTATCAACAACTACACTCCAACCAACGAAGCACTTCATGTGCTCTATTCTCTATCAAAGCTTCAATTTCCAAGGACAAATATACCAGACTGGGTTTATAAGTTCTTGAAAGAACAGAGGCTTAACGTTGAGTGGTTACTGTAAAGTAGCCACTTTTTTTTATCTATTGTAAGATAGAGGAATGAAAAACATCATTGAAGGCTTCGAGAAAGCCGCTAGAAGATTTAATTTATCTGGACTAACAGCGAAAGCCACAAAGAAAGTGACAAAGATGCCATCTTCTTTCAAGGCTCCAAAACCGAAGGTAAACACATCTTCTCCACAACAACTCTCTAGCTACACTAAGAACGTAAACCTCAGAGGCAGCAACGCTTCAAGACTTTCTCAACAAGGTCTTCGCTACGCTGATATGTAATGATTAAGGAGGGGTTCTTAAAACAAGCCAAAAGAAGAGGGACTTACCTTTTGATTAAGGGACTCGCTGATAAAGGGAAAGGTCTTCTTTACCGCACAAAAAATATGCCTCAGCTATTCTCGGCAAAACCTTCCGCAATGAGTCGCTACCAGAAAAAACGCTACAATAGTCTCAAACAAGAGAAATAAAACCTTCCTTCCGTGGAAGGCGTGTAGCGTCTAACTATACATAAAACCATCCTTGGTATTCTTTAATTATAACCCACGGACGATCTATCTTAAGAAATGACAGTTTTTATTAGGCGTCATTTTCTGATGTCCAATCGACATCAATATCAATAACACCATCTTGAGTCATCTTTTTGAGTCTATTATAGACACCAGCAGGGGTCATACCAAGATCTCTCGCGGCAGCAGCCTTGTTGCCCTTAGCCTTTTTCATGGCAGCAATAACTTCATTATTTGTGGCTTTAAAATGTCCTTGGCCACGTAAACCAAGAGCAATACATCTATCGTAAATACCGACAGGATGTTTGCCAAGTTGCTGAGCCACTCTTCTGATGTTCCCATCGTGCTTTTCATAAAGTTCTTTAATTTTTTCATCAGTAAGGCTGTCCTCTTTCTTGGGGATAGGTGCAGGGATAAGCTCAGGAAAATACTCTTTTCTAACGCTTGTGACATACCAAGCGGTAAGCCCTAGCTCCTTGGCTGTCTTTGTGACATCGCACCCGTGCTTAACGAAGGATTCTCTGATTTCCCTGATTCTTTCGGTGTTGTCGCGAACACCTGTGCCCTTGAGGTCGTAGTGCTTAGAGAGGATCTGTCTAACCCGCTCTCTTGATATTTTAAACTCTCTCGCAACGGCGGCCATATTACCGTGGTTACGTTTATAAGAGTCATACATTTCCTTGGCTTTAGCCCCTGCTCTTTTGTCGCTTGGACTGATGACAGAGTAGCCTTTTGACTCAAGGAATTCTTTAGCTTTCTTAACTGTTAATGACATGATGAACAACTCCTTACAAGAATATTAGAGTTTATTCCTTGTCTGTGTCAAGTTTTGCCCTTTTTTCTTCCTTACGTCTGCCCGGACGACACTCATAGCAGATGTAACCCCTGCCTTGGGATTTGGCTTTGTTCTTCACAAATTCCTCAAGGGGCTTCTTCTTTTTGCAGTGGTAGCACTTTCTCGTTTTCGTAACTAAGCAGGTGTTGGTTCTTTTGAAGTGAGTTTCCATGTGCTTTTTAACATGTTTGGTGTCTCGACGAACATGAGCAGAGTTGCACTTGCTATGACTAAAGGCAATGTTAGCTAAATCGAAAAAAAGCTCCCAAGCATCTTCCTTGTAAGCCCACGGGTTGATATGTTCGATAGTAAAGTCGTCGAGGGTCATTTCTTCACCACAACGGTAACAGTAATGATGGTCGCTCTCTTTAAGTAGGTTAAAGATTATAGAGCGTATAAGACGATTTCTGGCAGCACCGATAGTTAAGTTGTACTTCTTCTTAAACTGCTCTGCTGCCTCTTTATTGTAGGGCAAAGAGGCTTCCTCATTATAGGTTCGACACCTATATTTTAAGAGAGCCCCTTGCCCACTTCAACATCGCGCCAAAGTGGACTATTATGCCCTCTGGCTTAGAATCATAACTGAGCAGTTTTTTGCTTTGAAAAGACCTGTAGGTGACAGATATTCCACCCCAAGACCAACGATGTCGGAAAGATCTACATCAAGCCTCCTTTCAAAGTCAGCCTCGTAAACCATTTCAGAACAATAAAAAGCCTTTTGTCCTGAGTTCATTTGAAAGCCAGTATCGTAAGGAGTACCTTTAAAGGTTCTCGTCTTCTTGATCATCTTTTCAATGTACTCTTCATCAAAGTCATCACAGCGGATAATGGCAAGCTCGTCTGCTTCTTTGGCAAGAGTGTAGAAGTCAGTCTCGGTATAGCCGTCTCCAAGCATTTCAGCGATTTCAACTTCTTTACCGGAGGGATCCTTGCCTATACAAAGCGCAGCGTGACTCCAAGTTCCCCCGAGAACTTTGGTGGCCATATTGTTTTTGTCTCTTGTGAAAATAATGTCACCTGATCTTAGGCGATCGTAAGCCACTCTGTAATCAGTTCCAGGAAGTTGAGTGTACTTATTTGTTAGGCGAAGCCGTGGCATCACCTTAAGCATGAACCAACGGTAGCCGTCCCAGTTCATAAACTTTAGAATAAGCGGTTTGATAAGTTTTAGTAGCCAGTCCATATTTACTCCTCAGTAAGGTCCCTCATATAGTAAAGGACATTTTTCCCGGCATAAGCGTAGTCTGGGAGATAGCGTTTGAAACCACACTTCTCCAAATTGCTTGATGATTGAATGTTATCAATCGTGGTGTAGGTTATGAGTTTACCATATCCTTCTTTTATGGCCCATCTTATCCGAGTTCTAATCATTCTTTTATGAAGTCCTTTGCCCCTTGCGGCATCAAGGAGTCCTGCCCTTGATAAGAACAGAATCTCTCTGTCACACTTACGAACAGAGCAAAAGCCTACCGGTCTATCGTTGTGCCAGACAAGCCAGTAGGTAGAGTGTTTGATAGTGTCGAAGTCATCGGAAGGGAGAGTTTTCTTATGCAACTCCTTGATGATATCGACGTTTTTCGTTAACCGAATAGAAAAGTCAGACATTTAGGCTCCCCAGCTAGTTTTGACCAATTCTACCAAGCCGGGGATCGATAGAGGATAATAATTTTGAACTGCGTTATAAGTACCCGAAAGCTTACAGAGTTCCTTGACCTTCGTATCCAAGCTTTTTTAGCATTACAGCACAACCGACCTGAAGACTAATGAATTCGTCATCGAAAACATGGTCTGCGACAAACTTACCGGGTCGTTGGTGGTTAGAGTACGCAAAGTTATAGGGACTATTAAGATTTCTATAATGGTACCCGAGACCGTTCCATCTTTCGCAAAACCACAGCGTATTCCCAAGGTCCCAATCAGGAGGGAGAACTTTAATTTTAAAACCAGCAACACATGACTCTTCAAAATCTTTAAATGGCCCCATACCTTTTGGAACGATAGTTGTGACTTGGTCCCATCTCTGGCCATTAAGAATCTGCTCATCCATATCAAAGCTCGCCTCCATTGCGTGCATAACAGCGATGATTTCCCACGGAACAACGGCATCTCCCGTTAAGCCAAGCTCTAAGCTTACCGTGTAGGCAGCCTTTCTGTAGATGAGCTCATTCTTTCTTATCTGCTTGATGTACCAAGAAACATGACCTACTTTTTGTCTTCCGATGGTTTCTACTTCTAGCGTTCGATACTGCTCGATGAGCAGGGCTTTCTTCTCTTCGGTGGTATAGTTGTCATCAATGACGGCAAGTTCACCTTCTTCAGGAACCGCAACTGGTTCTGGTTCGGCAGGGTACTGATATTCTTTTGGAGGCTGAAAAACCCTCATAATCATTTTCAACAAAATATTTAGCCACTTACGCATTTTCCCCTCCAAAGGGTATAAGATATATGTATATCATAAGGTTACAATTGAATTTTTTCAATTGACACAAACTTGAACGCTTAATAACATTTTATATGAGGAGAAAGTTATGGGTTATAACGTAGGTCAAGAGGCCATCAATCAGAGAGTTACTAAGATCGTTGAGTTAGCTGACAAGCTAATGGATGACGACAGAGTGGAATCAGGTTGGGACTTTTTTGAAAGCGTTAAGAAAAACGCCCTCTCTATCAAAACCAATGTTTCAAGATTCGGCTCAGGCACAAGTACTCAGCAGGATGCTTTGGACAACATGTATAAGGGGTTGAAGAAATGGGAGCAGCAAGAGGATTAGGTTTTATGAGAAGAGATATGTTTTTCAGTGGCGAGGCTTTGGATCTTGTCCTTAGAGAAATGGTCCCAGGAACCGTCCTCGATGTTGGTTGTGGCAACTGTGTCCACACGAAAGAATTTCTTCACGAAGGCCATACCGTCTATGGTAATGACATTAAGAAGACCCCGGAAGAACTGGATGAGGTTGAAAACTTTGTTCCTCTCCTTGCCGACTTTAATAAGCACGAATTTAAAGGGCAGAAGTTTGACTGCATCTGGGCAAGCCACGTTCTTGAGCATCAGCTTAATGTAAATCATTTCTTAAAAAAGTGCTTTGATCTTCTTGAGCCGGGCGGGCATCTTGCTATCACCGTTCCTCCAGCAAAACCAAATATCGTAGGTGGCCATGTAACCGTATGGAACGCTGGGCTTCTTCTCTACAATCTTGTCCTCGCTGGCTTTGACTGTAGTGAGGCTCGTGTTAAAAAGTATGGTTACAATATCAGCGTGGTAGTTAAGAAAAAGCACAGAGAGCCTGTCCTTCTTAAATTTGATAGAGGAGACATAGACACACTTGCGCCATTCTTTCCAAACGGTCTTGCGGTTAGAGAAAATTTTAACGGCGACATCAAAGAGATTAACTGGAGATAGCGTGCTTTATTTTGAGATTATTCAAAACTCCTCCTACACGGTTACGGAAGAATCAGAGCCCATTGCGGGCCACATGCTTCCACCCGCAACACACCTTCTTGTTGTCAATAAAAAGGACCCCCAAGAATTAAAAATGCTAAAGCCGTGCCCGGCTAGCTATATTTCAGAAACAGACCTCACTGACAAGTGGAAGCTCATTCACAAAAAACACAATATAGAATTCTACACTAAAGACTAAGGAGACATTCATGCAAGTTCCATCACCGGAGCATCAAGAAGTCATTAACGACTTCCGCACACACCTGCGCAAAAACAACTACGAATTTAAAGAGCACAACCAAGGCTTCCACTTCAGAGTGGTTAAGCAAGGAGTGACTTTAAACGTCTACCCCACATCAGGGAAGATCCTCACTAACGATAACAAAAGAAGGTTGAAAGGCCCCATCAAAGAGTTCTTTTCATGAGTGGTTATGGTCGCCACGGAAGATACCCTTCCTCGACTGTTAAAACAGTAGAAGCTAGATGTTATAGCTGTGGTAATTATCTTACTCAGACAGAGCATCATTTTTATGGAAACAAATGCACAGCCAGAGCTCATCTTGAACTTAGAGAGCTGATGAAAAGGAATGACAAACTATGGACGAACTTAGATACACCTTCTACGAATACAAAGGTAGGCAATACCGAGTAATAAGCTTGGTTCAACTCAAAAATCCAGAAGACGGGGAGTGGGTCCCTGCTGTTCAGTATCAAAGCTACAACGATGGTAACGGACAATTTTATGTCAGAGAGTTAGAAGACTTCATCAGAAAGTTTAAGGGGTTTAAGCCATGAGAAAAACTACGTGGCTTGCGACTCTCAAAGAGCATGGGCGACTAGAACTTAGTGTAAACAGAGTTTACTCCATGCAGCCTTGAGAGTCCCCTAAAGCGTACATTGAAGTTAATTTTTCTGAAATAGACCATCCCTTAGACCGAAGAAAAAAAGGAAAGGAGTATTACGATGATAAGCTTTTTAAAGATGCTATGGCATGACGCTCATATGTTCGATAACACAGTTGAGTTTGATGACGCTGGTTACTCGGCAGATGAGAAGTACAACTGGGACGGGGAGAGTCCTGGTGTTCTTGAAACATTCAACCCTTACAAAGCTTGGGCTTTTGACCTCCACGATACAAAAAGAATATGGACCATTATTGATGCTGAGGACGGGCACACAATGCTGATCGTTCCTGGTTTCAGGCTTGTGAATCGCTGTGCCTTCTTTGTTTCTAATGAAGAGTGGGAAAGCATGGATGAAGAGTACATTTGGGTAAGGTTTCACAGAGAGCGATTTTGGTGGTTAGAGAGAATCGTTGAAGAAATTCTAGATCGTTGGGATATGAAAAGAAGGAGGCTGTATGCCTAAGGAGGAAGAATGTTCCCTGATTTAAGAAATGAAGCAGAGGCAGAGGCTTACGCTGAAGGTGTGAATGCGGCTACAAAAAGCATGAACGAGAAGCAACAAAAGCAATTCGAAAACATTAGAGCAAAAGTTCTCGAGAAGTACAGAGATGATGAATTAAACTACAACAATCTCTACGACCTTTTTAATGACCTAGAAAAAGAGATGCACAGAGAAGCTAGAGCTCATAAGTTAAAAGAGTACATTGAGAGAGCGCCGGAAGACGTTGCTCTTGCTTTTGATGAACGCATAAGCGGAGCCCTTTCCGATCAGAAGGAGAAATTTTGTGAAGAGTTGTCTGGCTTTGGCAGACAAATTTCCGCGGTAATAGATGCTAATTTAAAAAAATCTGACAAATCTTTATTGGTAAAAAAACATTTTCTTACCGCAATTGAAGACATAAAGGAGAAATTTAATGAGCCAACCAGGTAGAGTAGTTACAGCATTAATAGTTATCGATGAACCAGAAAATGCAGGATGGCTTTGGGATGCCATGAAAGGAGAGACCATTAATGGTGTTAGAATAGATGCTATTGCGAACGGTAGTGTCTTTGATGAAGCGGAAGTGATGGAGCAAGGCTTAAAACATATTGCCGGACACATCATAGCAGAGGAAGATAAAGAATTGG
>SPKZ01002457.1_pt1 | contig 12746 bp, 16 predicted proteins | sample 2456571 | NCBI WGS metagenome assembly SPKZ01 (sample SAMN11192286, study PRJNA482655) | marine metagenome | biome: ENVO:00000447; feature: ENVO:00000244|ENVO:00000211|ENVO:00000569|ENVO:00002023; material: ENVO:00002151; isolation source: ocean water from marine abyssalpelagic zone ...
GCCATGAGGTTCTCTTGGAATATTTGATCAAATAGCACATTGGCTTGTTGCGACTGGACCACTATTTTTTGCTGATAAAATGTCGTATTGACAGTGCTTAACGTGTTGTTTAAGGCATCTTTATCATTGCTACTTACTGTAAAGTGGCCACTACAGCCGCCTAAAATTAACGCACCAATACTAAGGGCGAGTATACTTTTTATTGTTTTCATTGCAGACATTATTCCTTATAAAAGCTACATAAATATATCGAGTAATTTATTTAAAAAACGCTGACCTAATGGTGTTACTTGCCAATGAGTATCACTTTGTGTGATCAGCCCTTTATCAATGGCTTGTGCCATGGTCTTTTTAATTGATTGTTGGCTTAAACCCGTAAATGATTCAAATTCATGCCGCGGGCATGCTTCCACTAGCCTGAATCTATTCATAAAATTTTCAAGTGCCATGTCATCTTCGTCAATAGTCCATTGCTTAAAAACATAGCTGTCTTGTACGCTTAAATACCCTTTAGGGTGTTTAATTTTGGAAGCGCGTAATACCCGGTTGTTTGCTATGTCGGTGATTTTGGAGTGAGCCCCACAACCGATGCCCAGGTAGTCGCCAAAACGCCAATAATTTAAGTTATGCTGGCAGCGCATTTCTGCTTTGGCAAATGCAGATATTTCATATTGCTTATAACCAGCCGCGTTCAGTACTTCGCGTCCAGCATCATAAATGTCGGCTAATATATCGTCATCTGGAATGGTCGGTGGTTTTGAATGAAATTGGGTATTTGGCTCGATAGTTAGCTGATACCAAGACAAGTGCGGCGGTGCAAGTTCAATAGCTTGGCGTAAATCGCCTAAGGCGTCAGTGACCCCTTGTTTTGGCAATGAGTGCATTAAATCAATATTAAACGAGCGCAGACCAAGCGAACTCGCTTGCTTTGCGGCATTAATTGCTTCATCGCTATCATGAATACGTCCTAAAATGGTCAACTTGTCAGACTGAAATGACTGTACGCCGATAGAGATTCGATTAACGCCGGCTTGTTGAAACAATGCAAAATGACCGCTTTCCACCGTGCCGGGATTCGCTTCCATGGTGACTTCAAGTGTTTCGTCACAGGTTATCAGTAATTTTACACTGTCGAGTAATCGCTTCATTTGCGCAGGGGCCAACAAGCTTGGCGTGCCGCCGCCAATGAAAATTGAACTAAGCTTGCGTCCTTGCACGTAATGTAAATCGTTTTTTAAGTCCTGCAGTAGCGCATCGACGTATTGGCTATGGGGGATTTCACCCTTGAGTGCGTGAGAGTTAAAGTCGCAATATGGACACTTTTTAACGCACCAAGGAATATGAATATACAAACTCAGCGGAGGTAATTTTAACAATGATGTCATCACTAAACCTGCGCTTGCAGTTGCGGTATTAATTGCATCAGTGCTTGGCCGCGATGACTTAGCTTATTTTTATCGCTTTTGCTTAATTGCGCGCTAGTGCATTGCTCGCTAGGTACATAAAAAATTGGATCATAACCAAAACCATCGCTGCCATCTTGCTCGGTGGTGATGCTGCCATTCCAAAACCCTTGGCAAATAATTGGGGTTGGATCTTGCCAATGACGCATGTAAACCAATACGCAGACGAAACGTGCTTGTCTACTCTCTATAGGCGTATCACGCATGACATCGAGCAATTTATCGATGTTGCTTTGATCCGTTGCATTTTCACCGCTATATCGAGCTGAATAAATACCTGGTGCGCCCGCTAGTGACATCACTTCTAGACCTGAATCGTCGGCAATAGCCGGCTTTCCTGTGAGTTTCGCCGCATGACGTGCCTTAATGATCGCATTTTCAATAAAGGTGGTGCCAGTTTCAGGCACGTCGGGCACGTTAAATTCGCTTTGCGCCACTACGTCGATATTTAAAGGGGCTAGCATGCCCGCGAGTTCTTTAACCTTGCCTTTGTTGCCGGTGGCTAAAACGATTTGAGTCATTGTTGTGATACCTAAAAAATGCGATGGTAATACCAATTTCGACAATTATCTGACCATTTGTACTGGTTTAAATCAACTATTACATCGTTGCTCTAATATCGACATCCATGTCTAAATCAATCGAGCGCCTCGCCTACAGGATGTAGGTGCTTATGTTCAGTCTGAAACAATGAACATGTGTATTAATTAATTTTTCCTACGCACAACAAGACCGTATATTTATCGGAATTGGTAGAAGGCGTAATAATCAATGATTATTGCGCGTAAAATTCTTGTTTGAAACTTATCTTTGAATTGAGCCCGTCACCATTGCTGCTAGAAATATGAATGGTAAAGCGCTCGTCGTTACGAAATGGCAGTTGCGCAATATAATAAATCGCGTCACCTTCAATGATTTCTCTAAAGGTTAACTTACGAATGCTGCCAGTTAAGTTAATCGCTTGGCCTATAACCTTAGCTTTAACCGCTGGGTTGTTATCAATGAGGGTATCTAGAATTGAAATGTTAATAAAGGCGTTATAACGCGAGCGTTTGATGTCATATGTTTTGGCAACAGCGGGCGTTAAAAAAGTACTAGATAGCGCCATATAGTGAATTTGATATCGACCAGATTGTTGATATTGACCGCCTTGCGTAGCGTGAGCGCTGCTTGCAAGTATGGTTAGACCTAAAACTAGGCTTGAAATAAACGCGCGAATGTTACACATAATAATGACCTCTGACTGGATTATTCATATTAACGCTATTGTATCCTTTAATTGATTTAGGATCTGCTTTGCAAGGTGTTTATTAGCGCTTTATTAGCGATAGCTATGTTTAGGGAAAGAGTTATGATGAAAAGGTTATTTATAAAACCCGCACCTAGGGTACGGGCATTTTTTAGCGATTTAACTGTATTACAATATGCCCCAATATGGCACAAAGTCGGTCAATAAAATATTGAGGAAATTTAGAGCTACAAACAAGACAATCATTGATAAGTCTAGGCCGCCCATTGGCGGAATAATTCGTCGAATAGGTTGTAATAAGGGGTCGGTTAATTGGCCAAACAGCATTTCAATAGGATGGCCGCCTTGACTAACCCAGCTCAAAATGGCGCGGATAATCATCACGAAAAACACCATCATACCTGCGGTCTTTAGCGTTAGAATAATCGCTAAAATAGGCAACAATAATGGGTCAATAGTTGCGCCTTGCAAGATGATTAATAGACCCAATTTTGCACCAGCAATTATCAATGCCAAAAACACTCCAGCCATATCAATACCCAGCACACCAGGAATGATCCGGCGCATCGGCGCTAATATGGGATTGGTCGCCTTGACGATAAACTGACTAAGCTGATTATAAAAGTCGGCTTTGGCTAGTTGCAGCCAAACGCGTAAAATAACAATCATTAAATAGGCGCTAAACCCGTATTCAACTAAATAGATTAAAGCATTCATTATGTCTTTGTTTTCCTTGGATTAAAATTGTTTGGCCATTTCTTGTGCACGTTCTACGGCACTTTTCATGGCGTTGTCGATGCTTTGATCTAAATTATCTTGCTTGAAAGATTCAATCGCTGCGTGGGTAGCACCACCTTTAGAAGTAACTTGTTTTCGCAGCTCTGATAACTCTAAATGCCCATTATGGCGCACCATTTGCGCGGCACCTAAAGCGGCTTGTTGAATGAGTAGTCTTGCCTCTTCACCGCTCAAACCCATTTTTATTGCGCTTTGCTGCATATATTCCATGAATAGGAAGAAGTAAGCAGGGGAGCTACCACTGCAAGCGATAACGGTATCGATATGAGACTCGTCGCTAACCCATAAAACCTCGCCAACACAGCGCATTATTTGCTCGCTTATTTGCATGTCGCTTTGACTAACACCATCACCAGAAAACAGGCCGCTCATGCCTAAACCTAATAATGAAGGGGTATTAGGCATGCAACGGACTAAGCGAATGGTTTGGCCAAAATAGTCATGATAACGTGCACTATTAATGCCTGCCGCGATGGTAATAAATAGTTTGTCATCAAACTGGCTTTCTTTAATTTTTTGGCAAACCTGTTGCATTAACTGTGGTTTTACCGCCAATATCACTACGTTGGCCCACTTTATAGCCTCATCATTATCATGGCTGGTTAAAATACTAAAATCTTGCTGCAGCTTATCCAATTTACCTTGGCTTGGATTGGTCGCCATGATCAAAGATGCAGGGTAGTGCTGCGCCGCTAGTCCGCTGATAATGCTGCGCGACATATTGCCTGCACCAATAAAGGCTATTTTTTTCTGTTCCATATTAAGGTTTCACTTTTATTGTTTATCGCAATTGCGTTTAGTTCGTTGGCCGAAAATTGCACTGCCAATGCGCACCATCGTTGCGCCATTTTCGATAGCACATTCGAGATCACCACTCATGCCCATCGATAAAGTATCTACTGTAGCAAATTCTTTTTTTAAGGTCTCAAAAAGCTGATTCATTTGAGAAAATTGCTTTGAAATCACTTTTATATCATCGCTTTTTTGACCAATAGTCATTAAACCTCGCAGGCTTAAGTTATCTAACTTTGCCACTTCGTGTGCTAATGACATAACCTCATCTGCATTTATACCAGACTTGTTTTGCTCACCGCTAATATTAACTTGTAAGCAAACATTGAGTTTACTTTGCTCACTAGGTCGCTGGTTACTTAAACGCTGGGCTATTTTAAGGCGGTCAATGGTATGCACCCAGTCAAAACTTACAGCCACTAATTTAGTTTTATTAGACTGTATCGGACCAATAAAATGCCAGACTAATAGTGGGTCGTTAAAAAAAGCGACTTTATCAATGCCTTCTTGCACATAGTTCTCGCCAAAGTGGCGCTGACCAGCATTAATGGCTTGGGCTATATCATCATTAGGTTTGGTTTTACTAACCGCAATAAGCTGTACTGACTGCGAAATACGCTGGCATTTTTTTTCGCAAGTTTGAATGTTGTTAATTGCTGAATGTAATCGATCTGTTATGGTAGTCATATTAATAAAATAACTTAAATTGAGGTTTTATATGGATATTACGGAATTACTTGCCTTTAGTGTAAAGCACGGCGCGTCAGATTTACACCTTTCTGCTGGTGTACCTCCTATGATCCGTGTTGACGGTGAAGTACGCAAGCTAAATATACCGGCATTAGAGCACAAGGAAGTGCATAGTTTAGTTTATGAAATCATGAACGATAAACAACGGAAAAACTATGAAGAACATCTAGAGTGTGACTTTTCGTTTGAAGTGCCAAACATGGCACGTTTTAGGGTTAACGCATTTAATCAAAACCGTGGCGCGGGCGCCGTATTTCGTACCATCCCTAGTGAAGTGCTGACCATGGAACAAATCGGCGCGCCTGACATTCTTAAAAAGATCGCCGACAAGCCACGAGGTTTAGTCTTGGTAACGGGTCCTACAGGCTCGGGTAAATCAACTACCTTAGCCGCGATGATTGACTATATTAACGAAACTCGTAACGAACATATTTTGACTATTGAAGATCCTATCGAATTCGTGCATCAAAACAAAAAGTGTTTGGTTAACCAACGTGAAGTGCATCGTGATACCCATAGTTTTGATAATGCGCTACGCAGCGCACTGCGTGAAGATCCAGACATTATATTGGTTGGTGAAATGCGTGATTTAGAAACCATTCGCCTGGCGTTAACCGCTGCGGAAACCGGACATCTGGTATTTGGCACCTTACATACGACTTCAGCATCAAAAACTATTGATCGTATTGTTGATGTATTTCCAGCAGCAGAAAAAGACATGGTGCGTACTATGTTATCTGAATCGTTAGAAGCTGTTATTTCACAGACATTGATCAAACGTGTTGGTGGTGGTCGAGTCGCTGCACATGAAATCATGCTTGGCACGCCAGCTATTCGTAATCTCATTCGTGAAGGCAAGGTAGCGCAAATGTATTCCGCGATGCAAACAGGCATGGCGGTGGGCATGCAAACACTGGACCAAGCGCTGATTAAGTTAGTTAATCAAGGCGACATCACACGAGAAGATGCGCAGTCTAAAGGTTCCGGTAAGCAAGAAATATAGGAGTGAACATGTTAATTAATCAATATTTACAAGTTCTGCGTGACAAAAAAGGCTCAGATCTATTTATTACCGCAGGCGCTAAAGCGAGCATTAAAGTCAGTGGCGAGCTGGTTGCTATTAGCAATGACGCGCTAAGTGAAGATGAAACGCTGGCCATTGTATTTGACGCGCTAAATGACAAACAACGTCTAGAATTTGAAACCACCCGTGAATGTAACTTAGCCCTGGCTGACGATGACTTAGGACGCTTTCGTGTCAGCGCTTTTTGGCAACGCGGTATGGCGGGCTTAGTGGCTCGTCGTATTGAAACTACCATTCCTGAGATGGACGATCTTAAACTGCCCGAAATTTTAAAAGACGTCATCATGAGTAAACGTGGTTTAATTATCATGGTTGGCGCTACGGGCACTGGTAAGTCAACGTCACTGGCGGCGATGCTCGGTTATCGAAACCAAAATAGCAAAGGCCATATATTGACGGTGGAAGATCCCATTGAATTTGTGCATGAACATCGCATGAGTATAGTTAACCAACGAGAAGTTGGGGTTGATACCGAATCTTTTGAAGCAGGTTTGAAATCAGCGTTACGTCAAGCACCAGACGTGGTCTTATTAGGAGAAATTCGTTCGCCAGAAACCATGGCTTATGCGTTAACGTTCGCCGAAACAGGGCATTTATGTGTCGCAACTTTGCACGCTAATAATGCTAACCAAGCGATAGAGCGCATTATGCATCTGGTGCCAAAAGAGAAACACCCACAATTATTGTTTGATATGTCACTAAATTTACGTGCCATTGTCGCGCAGCAGTTAGTGCCGGTTAAAAATGGTAAAGGGCGGCGGGCGGCTATTGAAATCATGCTTAACTCCTCACGTATCTCTGATCTTATCGCAAAGGGCGAGCTGCATGCGTTAAAAGAAACCATGGCCAAGTCAAACGAAATGGGCATGCAAACATTCGATCAAGCGTTGTACAAGCTGTTTATTGATGATGAAATCACCTTAGAAGATGCCTTGCATCATGCGGATTCACCTAACGATTTACGCCTAATGATTAAACTAAAAAGTGGTGAGAAAATTGATGAGGGTGGTTTGACAAATGTAACGTTAGATTTTAGCTAACGATAATGATTAAGTGGCCTACAACAGGTTGTTGTAGGCTTTCATTGTGTTAAATCTGACTTTCAAACCAACTTTCTAAAATGAGTACCGCAGATACACTGTCTATTTTTCCCTTGGTTAGTTTTTGATAACCGCCCATTTCAAAAAGTCTTTCTTTAGCATCCACGGTGGTTAAGCGCTCGTCATGTCCATGCACCGGTATTTTGAATCGATGATATAAACGTTTAGCAAATTTTTTAGCACGCAGGGTAATGGCTTGATCGCTGCCATCCATGTTTGTGGGAAAGCCGACAACAATCTCCGCTGGCTGCCATTCTTCAAATAACGCGGCTAGTTGATCCCAATTTGGTATGCCATCCACCGCTTTTAACGCCGCTAGCGGACTACCGGTGCATGTGATTTTCTGTCCTACAGCCACGCCGATGCTTTTAACGCCATAATCGAAGGCAATGATACAACTCATATTTTTAATTCTTAATGTTAATGCTAATTGATATTTCGTGATTTAATTCTTTGTTTTTTTAGCTATGACCAACCTGTGAGGTGAGCTGCCAAATGTCAAAGCCCAAACGCTTAGTGGCTTGGATCCAACGGTGTTCAACGGCGGTATTATACAAAATCTTACTGTCGGCCTGGATCGTAAGCCAAGAGTTGTCGACTAACTCTTGTTCTAGTTGTCCGGGACTCCACGCTGAGAAACCCAACGCAATGAGATAGTTTTGTGGCGCAGCTTGCGTGCCTAATACCTCCAATATGTCTTTTGAGGTAGTAATCATCACGTCATCAGACAATTGCAAGCTACCGCTCCAGGTTGTTTGCGGAGTGTGCAAAATAAAGCCACGCTCTTGTTCAACCGGGCCGCCATTGAAAACTTGTTTGTTTAAATTATTTTCATTGTTTGTAGTTACCGGATACTGCAATTTTTCGAGCAGTTGATTGACGCCAAACTGAGCAATGGGTTGGTTAATAATAATTCCCATAGCGCCCTTGTCATCATGCTCGCAAATATAAATAACCGACCGATTAAAGTAAGGATCATCTAAATTTGGCATGGCGATAAGTAAGTGGTCTTGTAAGCTGTCCATCGTTATTAACGTTCCCCTAGAGTGGTGTACCAATATGACAAAGTTATTGCTCACTTGTATTGGTTAAAATTAACGAATACAGTGTTACTTTCAATCCCAATAGCTCGCTATTGCTCAATCAAGCGCCTTGCTTTCATTTATTTTTCCTGCGCACAACAAGAGCACAAACTTAATCAAATTGGTATTAGCCGCCGGCCAATTTTACTTCAAAGCCCTTTTTTTCAAGGAATACTTTAATGACATTGCGCTGATCGCCTTGAATTTCAATAATGCCATCTTTAACCGCACCACCGCAACCGCAGATTTTTTTAAGCTCTTTGGCAATTTTTTTCAATTCACTGTTATTGACTAATAACCCATTAACCGTGCTAACTCCTTTGCCTTTGCGTCCCTTTGTTTCTCTTTTTAAACGGACGATGCCATCGCCTTGTGGTACGCAAGGCGACTCTTTCTCTGGTGTGATGCGGCCTTTGTCGGTGGAGAATACTAATACCGAGCTATCAAAATCTATCATATTGCGCCTTTCCTGAGTGCTTATCGGTTGATAATTTTCATTTTAACAGAGCTGGGACATTACAACCATTTAATTGCCTGTTAGAATGTCGATTAAGTCTGCTTTATTGGCTTCATTTTTATAAACGATAATGGATTAAATAATTATTATGAAGTGGTTTGCTGCAATTTTATTAGTGTTGCTCGTTGTATTGCAACAGCGCCTGTGGTTTGGAAAAAACAGCTGGCCAGATTACCTGACATTAAAAAAAGAAATTGCCTTGCAAACACAAAGTAATCAACAGCTCGTGGCAAAAAACGAATTGCAATATCAAGAAATAGCCGACCTTAAGAATGGCTTAGACGCGATTGAAGAACGAGCGAGAAATGAGCTCGGATTAATCAAGAAAAATGAACAATTTTATCGACTCGTCGATTGATAACGGCCACAAATAACGGATCACCCTTGAAAGAGCATAACCTTTTGTCATTATTACCCTTATACGCTGTAATGCCTGCTGCCGGAATTGGCAAGCGTATGGCAAGCAATATTCCTAAGCAGTACCTTAAAATCAATGGTCAATCGATCATTGAATACAGCCTGCAACCTTTGTTAGATCACGCGCAAATTAAACAAGTCGTAGTGGCCTTAAGCACCGACGATGTTTGGTTTAGAGAGCTTCCCGTGGCACAGCACTCAAAAATCACAATTGTTATTGGCGGAAAAGAGCGCTGCGATACGGTGCTAAATGCGTTGAAAACCATTAGCGAACCAGCGCGAGTCTTAGTGCATGATGCCGCTAGACCTTGTTTGACCAATGAAGATTTAACCCAATTAATCTCGGCGCAAACCAATAAGCAAGGGGCAATATTAGCCAGTCAGGTTCGCGATACTATGAAGCGTGGCAATAGTGACGGCCTTATTGTTGACAACGTTGAGCGGGAATTACTTTATCACGCGCTAACGCCGCAATTATTTATGTTAAGCGAGTTGCAACAAGCCTTAAGCGGCGCACTGGCTAACAATGTTTGCATTACTGACGAAGCATCGGCTATGCAGTGGGCTGGGCATGGCGTTAAGTTAGTGATGGGGCGCAGTGACAATATCAAAGTGACACGGCCAGAAGATTTACAATTAGCGACGCTTTTTTTGACGCAACAGCAGCGCATAACAACAACGCATTAAATAGGTTTAAAATGATTAGAATTGGTCATGGTTTTGACGTACATAAATTTGGCGGACAAGGACCGGTAATTATCGGCGGTGTTAAAGTCGCTCACGAATTTGGTCTAGTAGCCCATTCCGATGGTGACGTAGCACTGCATGCGTTAACCGACGCGCTGCTTGGTGCTTGCGCCATGGGCGATATAGGTCATCATTTTCCCGATACCGACGATGACTTTAAAGGCATTGATTCACGCATATTATTACGTCATGTGTGGCAACTAATTACTGAGCAAGGTTATGCGCTAGGTAATCTTGACTTAACAATCGTGGCGCAGGTGCCAAAAATGGCGCCGCATATCCAAGACATGCGCGCACTAATCGCCGAGGATTTACAGTGTGACTTATCGCAAGTTAATGTAAAAGCTACCACCACCGAAAAGTTGGGTTATGTGGGTCGTAAAGAGGGTATATCTACTCATGCTGTTGTGTTATTAACAAAGTCAGGTCAAACATAATGGCGCTTCCGTTGTGGCATTATTATCATGGTCAGCCAAACCAATCGGGCATCATCCGTCAAAAAAATAGTGATTTTAAAGTAACTGAGAATCTTGGTTATGAGGCCGATGGTGTTGGTGAACATCTATTCTTGCTGATTAAAAAAGAAGGCATTAATACCACCGCCGTGGCTCAAATGATCGCGCGCTGGGCGGATGTTCATATTAAAAATGTCAGTTACGCTGGCCTTAAAGATCGCCATGCCATCACCACGCAAACCTTTAGTGTGCAATTGCCCGGTAAAGAATCGCCCGAGTTGGCAGCATTAGAAAACGCCCAACTCACGGTATTGGCCAGTAAACGCAATAGTAAAAAATTGCGCCGCGGTGCGCTGAAAGGTAATTCTTTTAGCTTATTCATTGCGAATATGACGTTAGATGATGCACTTGAAGAGCGTTTACAGCTGATTAAAACGTGCGGCGTGCCTAATTATTTTGGCGAGCAACGATTTGGCTTTCAAGCGGGCAATCTTTTTTCTGCATTAGAAATGTTTGCAGGTAAAAAAGTTAAAAACAGAGATAAGCGCTCAATGTTTATTTCGGCGGCGCGCTCATTAATATTTAACAATGTAGTGAGTGAACGTATTGCAAGTGCTAAGCATCTTGCGCCCATGTTAGGTGACGCATTTATATTAAACGGCAGTAAGGCCGGTTTTACCCCACCAATCATTGACGATGAGATAAGCCAGCGTTTTGCTAGCAATGACATAGTGTTAAGTGCGCCTATGTGGGGTAAAGGCGAGCCTAAAACGCATTCCGATGCACAGGCCTTTGAATCGAACATAGCGCAGCAAAGCGCGCTCTATTGCAAGGGCTTAGAAGATTGCGGCTTAAAACAAGAGCGCCGATCATTATTATTACGACCAGCAGACATGGTGTGGTCGCAACAAGATGATGGTTTGAAATTAGAATTTTCACTGCCCGCTGGCAGTTATGCCACTAGTGTTATGCGTGAATTAGCAGTTATTAAGGACGCAACGCAGCGCCCTGTGCCGAGCACGAACAAGGATTAAGTAAATGAATATATTGATAAGCAATGATGATGGCGTAAACGCACCGGGCATTGAAGCGTTATATGCCGCCCTAAAAGAGAGTGCTAAGCACATTACCGTTGTTGCGCCCGATCGAAACTGCAGCGCCGCGAGTAGCTCGTTAACCCTGCAAAATCCATTGCGTACCCTGATCTTGGATAATGGTTTTATCTCGGTTAATGGTACGCCAACCGATTGTGTGCATTTGGCCATAAATATGCTACTTAGTGAAGATCCAGATCTTGTCGTTTCAGGCATTAATGCTGGCGCTAATCTAGGGGATGATGTTATTTACTCCGGCACGGTTGCTGCCGCGATGGAAGGTCGTTATATGGGGCGTCCGTCGGTGGCCATATCTCTGGCTGGTAAAGCGTTAACCCATTATGCTAGCGCAGGTTATTACGCAGCAAAAATTGTTGATCATTTGCGTGATAGCGCTTTATCTGCCAATCAAATCCTTAACGTGAACGTGCCTGATTTGCCACTTAGTGAAATTAAAGGCATTAAAGTGACACGTTTAGGCGCGAGACATCGCGCAACCTCAATGGTTAAAACTCAAGATCCAGGTGGCCGTGACATCTATTGGGTTGGGCCCTTGGCTAAAGAGGATGATGCAGGGGAGGGTACAGACTTTCACGCCATTGCAAACGGTTATGTATCGATAACTCCAATTACCGTGGATTTAACCGCACATAATCGACTGGAAAAATTAAGCCAGTGGGCAAAAATGTTATGAGTAATGGATTGAATAAAGCGAGTCTAAATGGCCAACGATTAGCCAAACGATTGTCAGGTGAGGGCATCAATAACCAGCAAGTCTTGCAAGTAATCGCGGCTACGCCACGTCAAATATTTATTGACGAGGCGTTAGAATATAAAGCTTACGACAATACGGCGCTGCCAATTGGTCATGGTCAAACTATTTCTCAGCCGTATATCGTGGCTAAAATGACTCAAACGTTATTGGCTAATGGCCCGCTGAATAATGTACTAGAGATTGGTACTGGCTCGGGTTATCAGTGCGCTATATTGGCGCAATTGGTGACCAATGTTTATACGGTAGAACGTATTAAAGCCTTGCAACGACAAGCCAAGCGACGTTTAAGAAGCATCGATTTACACAATATTGCAATGAAACATGGCGATGGTTGGCAGGGCTGGCGCAGTAAAGGGCCGTTTGATGCCATTATGGTCACCGCAGCGCCAGATCAAATCCCTATGCAATTATTAGAACAGCTTA
>SPKZ01022408.1_pt1 | contig 12743 bp, 14 predicted proteins | sample 2456571 | NCBI WGS metagenome assembly SPKZ01 (sample SAMN11192286, study PRJNA482655) | marine metagenome | biome: ENVO:00000447; feature: ENVO:00000244|ENVO:00000211|ENVO:00000569|ENVO:00002023; material: ENVO:00002151; isolation source: ocean water from marine abyssalpelagic zone ...
CAGGGAATCATTTTGGGCCGATCTATTCTTGTAAGATTTCCACGTTTACAAAACCATGTTAAGACTGTATCAATCTCATTGTTTATTGTATTTTTGATAAATGCTATTTTGAGCGTACCTCGTTTTGCATCTCCAGAAAAAATTGAACTCTCAAATTTATCTGCCGCGAGTTTAGGTGACATCCTTTCTGGACTTTTTTTGATTTTTGGAATGAATACTGGGTTTCTCACAATATTAGCTATTTCTGTAATTGTAATGACTTTTGTTTTTTTAAAATTTACAAATATTCGTGGAATTGTAAAATCATTTGTTTTATTTTCTAGTGCTCTTTTACTCATTTTAACTGCCATAAGTCGATTTACAGAACTCACTCCTAGCTCCTTTGAGGTTCTTCTGTATTTTCTTTATCAGCTAGGATTCACAATTGGTATTTTAGCTGGCACCCTTAGAAAGATAAAACCCAAAAAATTAGATTTGAAATAATCTCAAACATTTAAATCAGATTATTTTTGATTTCCTATGACATCGAATTCAAACCGTTCGGGGAACAAGCTGGCAGTCCATGCGTTGGACTGTCAGCCCCATTTATTAAAAAATTAATTTAATGATGAAAGTGCTTTAACTTGTTCATTAACATAATCAAATCCTTCTTGCCAAAACTTTGGTGATCTAATATTGAATCCATATTCTGAGAGGAGATCTTCTGGTTTTTTAGAGCCACCTGCAGCAAGGATGTCAATATAGGCTGGAACAAAATCTTTTCCCTCTTTTTTATATCTCTGAAATAGAGACAATGCAAGTAAGTTCCCAAAAGAATATGCATAGCAGTAAAATGGTGTATGGTGAAAGTGAGGAATACAACTCCATTCTATTGCAAAGTCTTCAGAAATATTAACTGAATTACCAAATTGTTCTTTTAGATTTTGTAGATATATTTTTGAAATTCCCTCTACTGTAGTTCCATTGCCAATTTGTTTATGAGCGTCAATTTCAAATATTGTAAAAAATGATTGTCTAAGAATTGTTGCATACAAATCATCAATTTTTTCTGATAATATGATCTTCTTTTCATCATCAGAAATTTTGCTAGATAGATTATCGTATAACAATAACTCTGAAAATGTTGATGCTGTTTCTGCCAGTGGTAATGGTGCATCTTGAACAAGAATTGATCTATCTTGTGCTGCTTGACTATGCACTGCATGACCTAGTTCATGAGCTAGAGTAAAAACATCTCTTGATTTACCTGTAAAATTCACTAGTACATATGGTGTAATTTTTGGTGTCAAAGTACTGCAAAATGCACCATCTCGTTTTCCTTGTCTTATGGATGAATCAACATGGTTTTCATCAAAAACTTTTCTTGCAAATCCCTCTAATGTCTCACTGAATTTCCCAAGTGACTCAAAAACTAATTTCACTGATGCATTGTATGAATAATTTTTTTCTTTTATGTTGGCAGCTGCAGGAGCATACAAATCATACCTCCTTAATTTTTTCATTTTCAACATCTTTGCTTTTTGAATAAAGAATTTTTGAAAAACAGACGAATTTTTTCTACACACTGAAAGAAGTGAATCTATAGTTTTATCATCTACATCATTTCCAATATTTCTCATTGATATTGGACTCTTGTATCCTCTAATTTCGATACCCTCATCTCTCCAATTGAGAACAATATTTTGATATATTTCACCTGTCACTCCTTTGTTTTGAGTATATTTTGTTAGAATGGTTTTGTACGCTGTCTCACGAATTTTTGAATTAGTACTTCGTACATAATTTGTAAGTTCTTCTCTTGTCAAAATTTTAGTTTTATTTCCTACTTTCATTTTGTATTCATAGGCGTTGGTTATTTTATCATACAGTTTCACAAGTGCAGAAATTCCTGTAACATCTAATGTGTTAATTATTCGCTCTTCTGGTTCACTCAGAGAATATTTTGCAAATAATCTTTTGTGAGATAAATATTCATTTAATTCCCCTGTATTTTTCATGAGTCTTTTTGCATTTTTATCATCTACTTGAGTTTTCCACCATAAATCAAAAAATAAAATCTTGTTTGAAATTTCAGAACCCAATTTTGACATTTTTGTCATTAATGATGTTGCTTCATCTGACTGTGTATCTGAAGAATATGATAATGATGCATATCCTCCAATTTTACTCATTTTCTCAGAAATTTCTTCAATTTCTTTTAAAATACTCATAAATTTTTTAGATGTTATTTTAGGCTCCAATTTTGATTTTATTTTCTCAAATTTTTTTGCTTGTTTTTCAAGTTCTAAAATCTGTTTTTGAAATGCTACACTCTTTGGATTTTTTGCTAATTCTGTTAGATCCCATTCCCCCGCTTGATACTTTAACATCTATTTTTCCCTTTTTGTAACTATTAAAAAACTAATAGTGAATCTTATTTTATCCAAATTCTTACCAACCAAATCTAGAAACAAGAAATATGTCTAGCAATCAATAGTATTCTTCATGATGGTAGCACCATTTCCAAATATCTCCTGGAATTGCTTTCATTACTGGATGACCAGTTTCTTCAAAATGTTTTGTGGCATGTTTTCCAATAGATGAATCACAACAACCTACATGTCCACATGTTAAACACATTCTGATAGCTACTACTGGTAAATGCTCTTTTTCACACTCTTCACAATTTTTTGTGTTTGGAGTGATGTTGTTATTTTCATGTGAGAAATGTTCACATTCTTTTGACATACTAGTATTTTTTCAGAGTATCTTTGTATCTCTTTATTGATTCAACAATTGCCACTTTTGCTGATTTCCAACCTAAAATTTCAACTTTTTTTCCTTCCAAATCTTTGTAGACTTGGAAAAAATGAGCAATCTCTGAGCGATAATGATCTTCCACATTTGTAATATCTGTAGTATGGAGATATCTGGGATCATTAGTTGAGACACAAATAATTTTGTCATCTGATTCACCATCATCATTCATCTGAAGTAGCCCTATTGGTCTTGCTTCAATTAAAATTCCTGGATATGTTGGATTTGTAACAAGAACTAGTGCATCCAGTGGATCCCCATCTTCTGATATTGTTTGGGGGACCAATCCATAATCTACTGGATAGTGAAATGGTGAAAATAATACTCTATCTAGTTTTATCATATTATGTTTTTTATCATATTCGTATTTGTTCATAGAACCTTTTGGTATTTCTACAATCACATTAATAATTTTTGGAATATCTGTACCAGATTCAATATCGTGCCAAAAATTCTTACTCATTTTATTGATTTGACAATTTTATGATATATGAATTCTGTGAAAAATCTGATTAGATTAACTCATTTTGATTGTGAATTACTTTGAAAATCTTTACGGTATATTGTCCTTCAAAGATATTTGTTACTTCACCTGTATTGTTGTCTATGTTTCTAATTCTGAATTTGTATTCATAAGACCCATCACCTTTTACATCTACTTGAGCAACATGAACTGGGTCTCCATTTTTGTAAAATTGAATTATTACTGGATACCTTTCAACATAGTCTGAAGCTGCACCTTTTACTGCTCCCCATGGAAGTTTATTATCTTGAGGTACAGTCATTGTAGTGACAGTTTTCTCTAAACTTAATTTTTCATTAATTGGAGATATTGTAACTGAATTTTCACTGGTTTCAGCTAAAATTCCCCCTGGAATCATCATAACTCCAAATACTGTCATTATTGATGCAATTAGAATTAGATTTGACTTTGAATTCATTTCATTTTTTGTATTTTCAAAGTCATTTAAAAAATTTGTTACAAATTGGTACATATTTGCATTGTCAAAAACTTTTAGTTGATGGTTTTCTCTGAAAACACATTCAAATTTATCATAAATCAGCCAAATTACCTAGACATCATTTTAGGCATCTGAAAAATAACTGTCATAAATTTAAATTACATCTAGATAAGTTTCATGAATTTATAACATATTCATTGAAACGCTCATTTGATAAAAACTCAGTTCAGCAGTCAGAATTGCAAATTTCTATAATTGATATTCATAGATGTTACAGGTGCTTGTCAAATCGAAATATTTGTTGGTTTCATGCAGAAGCTGTAAAAATGATTTTAATGGATGATGCCAAAATAAGACTTGATGAATTAAAAGTGAGAAATTAATCATTAAACAAATCTCCCTACCATAAATCCTATACAAAATTATGTAAAATTCAACAATTTCAAAATATAGTTAGATATACTTAATACAATAATATGAACATCATATATTTGAGAGTCATGTCGATGAATTGTGCTGAATGTGGTTGTACTTCTAAAGACTGCAATGATTCATTGTCCCCTTTAACATGTAAAAACTGTACATGGAATTACTGTTGCTGTTGGGATCATTTTCATAAAAAATAATCAAGGTTTTCTCAAAGGATTTTAGATAATCGATACAGGATCATGAATTAATGAAAATTTGATTAACATGTAACATCATGAACACACAAAAGCATATGATCATAGAATTGGAGAGAAAACATTGAGTCTAATCTGTATGCATTGTGGTAAAACTTTTGATGGCGATAAGAACAAATTTTGTTCTCAAGCTTGTAAGGATTCTCATATATCTGAACTTGCAAAAAGGATACGTGAGGCAGTAGATGATGATCCTGGACATACTGAAAAACTTGCCAGAGATTAATCTATGATCTATACAGGATTATCTAACATTACGTAATCTTACTATGGATTATGAAATAATAGAATATTTTATGAACATCATTATTTGCATTTAATGGAGTTAAAATAAACACTAGGCTTTTGATAATTTTTTTATAGTACTTTTAATTTATTAAATTTCTGGAATCCACAATTTATGATTATGCTAAAATTTGTAATCAAGTCCAAAATTTAGATTCAAAAATTAGATTTGTCGGCGTACTAAATGAGAGAGGAAAACTAGTGTCAGGAGGAATGAAAGAAGGAATTCAATCGTTCAAATCAGACAAGTATGAGGAAACATTATTTACAGAACTTGCACTACGAGTCAAAAAACGTAAGGAATTTGATAGTCAATTGGGACAAGTGAAATTTTCAATGTCTTTAAGAAACAGAGCACTTGCAATGAGTTTTCCAATTGGAAATTATATCTTGTATGTCTATGCAGAACCTGATGCAGATTACAAAGAATTACCTGAAAAAATACTTGGAATTATTCAAGATTATAATTTCAATTTTTCATAACCCTATACAAGATTACGAATTTTCTATGGTTTGATACTGTGATGTCTCTTACAAGTTTTCAAAATATAATTAATTCTCTTAAGGGGAACTGTATGTTTGGTTCAAATCTCTACCATTTCAAATCTGTCAAGATTTAATCATCCATTTTATCTCTCAAGAATAAAAAGCTCTAAATCTTTCAACCATTCTTGATAAAGTTCTAAGCATTACTGATGATTTCTTCTATGTTGTATTTTTTGAACACAATTTACTTTTTGAGATGTTTTTATGACTAACATTTGTGGTTAAAAATAGTAGGGATAAACTCGATATTGAACTAGAATGTGAGGAAAAAATTATTTCTGAAAAATATAGGTTTGGACGAGTTCGCTCAAAGATGATGTCTCAATTAAGAGAAAAATATGGAAAAGAAATAGCAGATCGTTCATTGGCAAGAATCAATAAAAGAATCTCTATTGACTCAAAAATGTCAAAGATTCATCCTAAAGAATTTTTAATGTGAAAATTTTTCTTTTTTTTCATTTTTGTTCAACTCTATTCATTCTAATTCACTTTCAACAATTTTTTTTTGTTCAAAAATACAGCGGAGGTTTTATGAAAAATCCAATAATTAAATCCACAATGACAAAAAGATTAGCAATAACTGCAATCGCAATGTTTGCAATCATGATGGGAATTTCCGCAATTGCCCCTGCAATGGCCGATAGAGCCACAGCTCCGGGACACAACAAAATTGACATTTGTCATTTTGATGATGAGGAAATCCAATATGTTCTAATCAGTATTCCTGAAAAGGCAGTAAGAGCTCATGAGAAAAATCATGACATGGATATCATTCCAGCACCCGAGGATGGTTGTCCAGTCATTGAACCAGAGCCTGTAGATACTGATTCAGATGGATTAACTGATGGCGATGAGGTTAACATTCATGGTACTGATCCATTAAACTCCGACACTGATGGTGGAGGAATATCTGATGGTGATGAAGTAAATGTTGATGGAACAGATCCATTAGATGCTTTAGATGATTTGGTGATTATTACACCATAATCTCTTTTTTTATTTTCATGTTTTCACTCTTTATCGTCGTGGAACTTAAAAAAGGACACTAGAGTGGTGGACCGAATGGGATTTGAACCCACGACCTTTGCGGGAATTACTTCCTTACGCAGTGTGAGTGCGTCATCCAAACCAAACTAGACGACCGGTCCAACAATTTTACTATAATTCTATCTTTTCTACCTTTAGATTATCTGAATATATTGTAATTACCTTGACCTTTTCTATTAATTTTAAAAATTATAATTACGTCTCTACAAGAATTTGATGCATTAATTGATCGAATGAAATTAGCATATGGATATGCAGAAAATCTTGGACAATACATTGATGCAGCTAAAGTTCTTTTTCAGATGAATGAGCAACTTCCTGATGACCTTCAACTACCTCTTGAAGAACTAGAAGATGCTGACTCTGCAAAATTATTTACGGCACAATATTTTTCTGAGATAAAATTTGCAATTGTAGATTACAGACAAAGATTAATGGATTTTTAATTCTATTTCTTTACGCCGAGATTTCTATTCTTTAATCTCAAGTATGGATTTCTACATTTTCTACATCTTGTAGCTCCAATATCATTTCTAGCCCCGCATTTGAAACAAATTTTCATTACAAGACGTGCTTGTTGTGCAATACGTTTCTTTTCAGGATCAGTAATGGGCATTTAGTTTTCTCCTTAATTCCTCTCTTTTATTCTAATCGGATTTTTCCATTTTTCCTGCTAATAAAACTGGCACTTCTGCAGGTCTTTTTGCTACTGGAATGTTTGCTTTGTTAAACATCGATATTTTGGATTCTGCAGAACCATAAGTTCCCATAACTATTGCACCTGCATGACCCATTCTCTTTTCTTTTGGTGCTGCCCTTCCTGCAATATATGCAACAGTTGGTTTGTTAAATCCACTATCCATAATTCTTTGAGCTAAAATTTCTTCTGAATCTCCACCAATTTCTCCTACAATTACCAATCCTTCCAAGTCTGGAATATCTTTAATCATTTCAAATGCGTCAATTAATCTTGTTCCATTTACTGGATCTCCTCCAATTCCAATTGTAATTGATTGTCCAAACCCAGCACTAGTTAATTCGTCTGAAATCTCATAAAGTAAAGTTCCACTTTTAGATAAAACGGCAATCTTTCCAGCTTTAAATGGCATTGGTGGCATAATTCCTATTTTGATCAAATCTGGAATCATAATTCCTGGTGTATTTGGTCCAATGACTACTGCATCTCTATGTTTTGCTAATTCAATTGTCTCCATCGTATCTCTAATTGGGACATGCTCAGGTATTGCAACTAGTAGCTTGATTCCAGAATTTAGTGCATCTTTTGCAGCAGCCAAGAAGAATTTTGCTGGAACAAACATAATTGAAATTTTAGCACCAGTTGCATCTACTGCTTCTTGCATGGTGTTGTAAATTGGTACAAAATCATTCCATGTTTGGCCTCCTTTGCCTGGAGTTACTCCTGCAACAATATTTGTTCCATATGACAACATATTATTTGCATGAATTGAGCCATATGATCCTGTAATTCCTTGAACAATTACTCCTTTTTTCTCATAATCTGAATCTTCGGGGTTTCCTTTTAGTAGTCTAAATATGTCAGTCATTTTTTTATTCCCATCACAGCAGCATTAATTGCATCTTCAACTGTACCATAAATTTTAGTTTTAGAACCTTGAAGCATCTCTTTTGCTTTTTCTGATTCAGTTCCCTTTAGTCTACAAAATACTGGAATGTCAATTAGATTGTTCTCATATGCTAACAAAAATGCTTTGGCAACTACTGTTGTTTTTACAATCCCTCCATACAGATTAACTAGAATTCCTTTAACTCCGTTTAATTTGTTAATCAAAGTTAATGCTTCATAAACTGATTCTGTAGTTGCACCACCACCAACATCTAAAAAGCATGCAGGCTTTCCTCCATTATCTGACAACATATCTAGTGTAGACATTACAAGTCCTGCACCATTTCCAACCACTGCAATATTTCCATCTAATTCAACTAATGAGAAACCACTTTTTTCTGCCCTTTCTTCAATTTCTGTTTTCTCTTGATACTTTTGTAATTCATCATGTCTAAAGTTACTATTGTCATCTGTTACAAATTTACCATCAAGTGCTATTACTGTTCCATCATTCATGATTGCAAGTGGATTAATTTCTGCAAGTTCTGCTTCTTTTTCAATTGTAATCTTTGATAATTTTTTCAAAATATCTGCAAATTGTTCTGCAGTGTTACCTTCTAGTCCAATCTCTTTTGCAACTTCATTTGCAAGTTCGTCTGAAACTTCTCCTAATCCAACTTCTTTGATAATCTGATTTTTCACTGATTCAATTTCAACTCCACCTTCAGCTGATGCAATAATTGTATAGCATCTCTTTGAACGATTCAAGAATAATGATAGATACAATTCTTTTTTGATATCTGCCATTTTTTCAAGTAAAATTGCTCTTGCTTTTTCACCTTTTATTGTTAAATCCATTACTTGGGGATATTTTAGCTCAAATTCATCATCATTATGGCACATTTGAATACCTCCAGCTTTTCCTCTACCGCCAACTGGTACCTGAATTTTAATCACAAATGGATAACCTAATTTTTTCGCATCTTTTCGTCCCTGTTCAATATTTGTAGATGCTATACTATCCAGTAAATTAATTCCATATTCTCGAAATAATTCTTTAGTCTGAAACTCTAGTAATTGCATGCAAAACTCATGAATTTTACGGTTTTATTAACTATGATGCTATCTTAATTTGTTCTTCAAGAAAATCAATCATTTCTAAAAAGCGATCTTTACTTTTTCTCAATAATTCTTGTGGATACTCTTCAATTGTAAATACAAATTGTTGTTGAAAGCTTGGAACTAGAATTCCTCCCGATGTCACCATTTGTTCAATCACATATCCTTTGGTAAGAGTGCATACTATTTCTTCATAAGATTCATCCTCTTCTTCTAAGGTTTGTCTGTACAAAACAATAGGTCTATTTGTTTTTGTAACAATGTTTGAACCTTTTTTTAACAAATCAGTTAATTGTTGTATTTGCCAGGCATCAAGACTGATTTGTTTAACCATGTTTTCAATACGACATTTTTCTATTTAACCCTGATAAAACAATTCATCTTCACTATTTGTCATCAATAAAGTAACACTAGTAATGAATCTAAAAGAAAAAAATGATTTGGCATTTATGCCATATCTAGTGCTCTAGAGTGTTTTCTGGTATGTGGTCTTTCTCCAGCATACTTTCTTCTCATGTGTCCTGATGGTCTTCCATAGATTAGTTCTAGGAACCAAGACTCATGTTCGATCTCTTCTGCTAGAATATCTTTTGCAATATCGTATGTTGTAGGATCTTTTCCTAATGTCATCTGGCAAATTTTGTTCCAGTTAACTAATGCCCCCTGTTCGGCTTTGAGACATTTTTGTAGGATTTCTTTGTAGTCTGTTGGATTTGCTGGAAGCTGTAAGAATTCACAACCTGACATTTTGATAAATTCAGTTGCATCATTTGGAAGTTTACCTCCTAATTGATAGATTCTCTCAAGACATGATTCAAAGTGGCTAAGATCTTCTAATCTTGCATCCTCAATGATTCCTTTGAGTCCTTCTCCTTCCATGCCTGTACAATGCGCTCTGAGATTGGTAAAGTAATAGTATGCCGTAAATTCAACTGCAGCATTATTGATTAACTCTTTTAACAATTCATCGACATCCAGGCCATTTTGTTTTAGAACGTTAATTCCAACAACATTTGGTGTTTTTGATTCGGACATTTTCTTGTATACATTATGATTGTAATAAAAATATTTCATTAAATTTAGAACATTAATCTCAAGAGGGATTTGGGGAAATATCGGTTGGGGACCTAATATACTCCTCTGGAAATATTAATTTTATTTTCTAATTAACATAGATAAAAAGTTGGACTGCAGTGCACTTGTTATATACATTTGAAACATCTATTCAACTGAAATTCTTATTTTTTGACCATCAATGTCATCATCTTTGTATTCTTTACATGATTCTGTAAAATTCACTTGTTTCACTCTAACTAAGAATGCTAATTCTTTTGATTTTTCTTTAATCATTTCAAGTGACTCTTGTTCCAAATCTAGAATTGATGCAACATCTAACACATCTGTTGGATTGTATCCTCTTTCTTTTCTTAGAGTTTGTAGTCTTCTTGCAATATCTTTTACCAATCCTTTTGCCATCATCTCTTTGTTTCGTGATGTTGAAATGAATACAATGTAATCATCTCTTTTTGATACTGCAAAGTTTTCAGTTGCATCAAAATCAATAATAAAATCTTCTTTATCTAATGTAATTATTTCTCCATCAATATCAAAATCATATTTTCCAACTTTTTGTAATGCTGAAATAATTTCTTCAGGATTTGTTTCAGAAAATGTTGTTACTAGTTTTCCCATGTGTTGCTTTGCTTTGGGCCCAATTCTTTTTCTTTCTAATTCAATTACTGCTTTTACTGGCAATCCTATTTGTTTTAATTCTAAAATTTGTTCTAACCCTGATTCTTTTTCAGTTTCAACAATGCTGAATTTTTCCACATTTAATTGAGATTGCAATAACTCTGATAATGATTCAAGTTTGACTTTTTGATCTTTTTTAACACAAATTTGTGCCTCATTAAGTGGCCACCTTCTCTTTAGTTTTCCTTTCATTCGTGCTGCAGATGAAACAGATACAACATCTTTCATAATATCAAATGACTCCTCAATTTTTTCATTTACTAGTGATTCTTGGTATTGTGGCCATTTGTCAAGTAGAATGCTTTGTTTCCCGTCAAATATTGTTTGATAGAGATATTCACTAGTAAATGGGCAGAATGGATGAATCAAAATATCTAGTGTTTTGAGTGTTTTACTTAACACTGCATAGATTGCAAGTCTACTGTCTTTCTTTTCCTCACTATCATCCCATAATTCCCCCCTGGTAATTGGAATGTATGTTTGGCTTAGACTATTTATGATAAAATCATCAATTGCTTTTGCACTTTCATGAAATTTACAAGTTTGATTTTTGTGTGTCATTGTTTGTGTTAATTTTTGCAGTTTTGATAATAACCAAATGTCTGGTGATGTTAACAAATTATTTTGTTTTGCCCATTCAACTGTGTTTGTTTGGTCAAAATTATCATATTCACTATTTTGCTTAAAGTAAAGATGCAAGTTGTACAGTGTATTGATCACTTGATATGGTCTTGACATTAATTCATCTGTACTGAAACTTAATGGCTCAATCGGGCTTGCCTTCCACATAAAATAAAATCTTATCAAATCTGCTGGATATTTTTGTAATAATTCTGCACCATCCAAAACATTCCCTTTACTTTTACTCATCTTACCTCCTTTTTCATCAAGAACATGTCCTTGAAACAAAAACGCCTTGTATGGTGGAGTTGAATTATTGTTTAAAATTACATTTTCAATAAGTAATGTGTATGCCCATCCTCTGGTTTGATCAATTCCTTCAGTAAAAAATGGTGCAGGAATTTCTTTTGCATACTCTTCATCTGTCAATGATGAATATGGAGCAGCTCCACTATTGTGCCATGTATCTAGAACATACTCTTCTCTTTTTGTTTTGACACTGCCGCATTTTTTACATTTTACAGTAATGTTATCAATCCAAGGTCTATGTAATTCAAAGTCTGGACCATCTGGCAAGTTTTCTGCAGCATCAACAATCTCTTTTCTTGTAAAAAACCAATTTTTTTCACCACAATCTTCACAATTCCATACAGGTAATGGACATCCCCAAATTCTTTCTCGTGAAATACACCATGGATGCCTCTCCTTGATGATTCCAAGGAATCTGTTTTTTGGCTGCTCAAAAAAATACTTTACACTTTCTGCAGCATCTATTGCCTTGTTATCCAATCTATCTAATTTGTAAAACCATCCTCTTCTTGCAAGCCATACAATGGGATGGTGTGATCTCCAACATAGTGGATATTTGTGTTTTATTTTCCCAATTTTTACTAGGGCATTGCATTCTTTTAGATCATCAACAATTGTTCTATCTGCATCTCTGACAAACATTCCTTGGTATTTCCCTGCTTGAGAAGTAAATTTTACCTCATCATCAATAGGGCTGAAAATTTTGACCTTTCTTTTGTTTGCAATTTTGATATCTTCTTCTCCGTTTGCAGGGGATAGATGAACTAGACCACTTCCTGTACTTGCATCAACAAATGGTTCAGATACTGCAACATGATAATTTTCTGATTTTGAATATTTGTTTAATTCTGGAATTAAATTCAATAGAGGATGAATGTATTTTTTTCCTTCAAATTCTGAACCCTTTACAGTTTTTTCAATTTTGTAATCCTCAATCTTTACCTCTACCATGAATTCTTCTAATCTGGTCTTTCCAACAACCCATGTCTCATTTTCTACTTTAACATAAGCATAGTCTTCTTCAGGTTGAAAGCCAAC
>SPKZ01019806.1_pt1 | contig 12741 bp, 13 predicted proteins | sample 2456571 | NCBI WGS metagenome assembly SPKZ01 (sample SAMN11192286, study PRJNA482655) | marine metagenome | biome: ENVO:00000447; feature: ENVO:00000244|ENVO:00000211|ENVO:00000569|ENVO:00002023; material: ENVO:00002151; isolation source: ocean water from marine abyssalpelagic zone ...
AAAGGATAATCAATTACTTCACCAATTCTATTTTCAGTCAGTTGGATTATTGGGATTTCTATTTTTCCTCTGCCTAGAGTGATAAAAGAGGGTTAAATACGCTCTGCTGGTAAAATAAGATTGCACGTTTTGACAGGGCTTTGAAGCGGTTTATACACGATATGAGCCTAACGTGTAATAAGTAACAATAATACGCGGACAGCAGGGTCATGAAGGTAAATGGCAATGGGCAAGGAAAGATTTTAACTCCCGAAGAAATGCAAAGATTGTTTACGCACGGGTTTACAAAGACCCGCGATAAAGCTTTGTTTGCCATTTGTTTGTTTACTGGCTGTCGCATTTCTGAAGCCCTGGCTTTAAAAACTACTGATATCAAAAATTTAACTATTACTTTCCGCAAGTCTACCACTAAAGGTAAGTTAAAAACTCGTGTAGTAGACATTCAGCCTGCTTTAGCAACTATTTTAGAAGATTATACTCCCCGTAAAACTCCCCATAAGGCTTTGTTTCCGGGTAAGCATGGTGTCAGCGAGCATTTGAGCCGTTTTATGGCTGATAAGATTTTGCGTTCTGCTTGCAAGCGTATTGGTGTTGATGGTGCGTCTACTCATAGTTTCCGTAGAACTGCGTTAACTCAAATGTGTAATGCTGGTGTTCCTTTACGCCACATACAGGATATCAGCGGGCATAATGATTTGGGGGTTTTGCAAAAGTATTTGGAGGTTAGTCCTGAAGACCGGAAGAAGGCTATTTCTGTGATTGGGTTTTAAATAAATACGGGGTGAGCGTTACGATAATAATGATGGGTGTTGTTCTCAAATCGCTCGGAGAGAAGAACATTTCTTGCGGATTTATGATAGGAGAAATATGGGAGAAGCTAAACGTAGAAAACAGCTAGACCCGAATTGGGGTAAGCCAAAATCCACAGGACTATCAATTGAAATAGTCACGCAAGATGAGGAGAAACAGAAAATATTTTCTACTGTTATTGGTGAAGATAAAAATAAATTAGAAAAATGTAAATATTTAGTTGGGTATTGCAATAATTTTGATTCCGAAACCAAAATTCCAATTGTTATAGTTCCTTTTATAAACGGTCAAAATCTTGATAAATTAAACTCCCATGTTTTATCTCAAGAAACTCTACATACTAATAAGTACTCCAATGACGATATTTGTCTTTTAGCTACCAAGTCAGCAATTAAAAGATTCAGCATGAAAGAAATTCATGAAATGGCTATGTTTAATTCTTTTGGAAACAAGTCAATTTTGATGACCGAAACAATTTAGACATTCAATTCATTTGAATTACATTTTTTTTGATGGGTAGGGAATTGACTACAACAAAATTAATTGACCAATGCGTTTTAGTACACTTAGTACTTGTTGGAATTCTGCATCGCGTTCAATTGATAATGCAAAAGAACGAGCGTATTTTGGTTTTTCTTGCTGAACTAGTTTGACAAAAACAAACTCTCTACCGTTGACAAGTAACCCAAAAGTTGGTTGTTCAGTATTGGGAGTATTAAGCATATAAGCAAGTGCTTGGGGTAATGCAGTTAAGACATCAAATTTAGTGCTTTTAGATTCAATAACTAGCACCCAAAGACGTTTTTGAATTACTAAAACATCAATATTACCTTTGACTATTATGCTTTCGTCTTCCGCAGAAATTTCGGTAGATTTTTCTGTTTCTATTTCATAAGGTGGCTGATAAAAACCTGCTAAATCTAACAATGGAGATAGCACTACCATCTTCACTGCTTCTTCTGACATTGGACGACGTTTAGTTAAGTTTAAATAGTTGCTTTTAACTCGTTCTAACGATGACTTTTCTGCATCATTCAACTCAATAAAATCATTTGTCCATTCTGTAAAAAACTCAGCATTTGTAACCAATTGCAAACCAAATTTTTCTTCTAATTCATAAAGACTAATATCCCGTGCTTGTATTGTTTGCACCATAATTTTTAAGGAATAAGAAATACATTAGTATTATATATCATTCTATTATTCCAGAATGTAAGTTATCGGAAAGCAATTACAGAAACTGTTTATACAGATTTTTCTAAAACCAGTTATCCAAGATAAAGTACGCGACTAACAAATTAATTATCTAATTTTTGACCCGAATCAACAGGTAATTGTTCAATGGATAAATTAGAAAAATACAGAAAGATTATTGAAAGTGTTGTCAAAAAGCACGCTCAATATAAACCAAGTCATGGGCAAATTGAAAGTCTATCAATTTGTGATAAAGAAGCAGATAATTATTTATTAATGGATACAGGTTGGGATAAAACTGGTAGGGTTCATGCTGTGGTATTTCATCTGCGAATTGTTGAAGGGAAAGTGTGGATTGAATGGGATGGAACGGAAAGGGGTATAACTGAAGATTTACTGGATTTAGGAGTAGCTTTCATAAGATATTGTGAAGCGGGTTTATTCGTCCCGAACAGCGTCAATTTGGGGTGGATAAGCGCGAAGCTGTCACCAGGGGCAGATGGGTTGAAAACTCTTTGAAATATAGCTTTCTAGCCAAATCCAGAGACTTAAACCAAAGAGTATTTATAATTCTCTTTGGTAGACGAAAAGCAATTGTGGGGTGAAAAGTACCAGTGTATTCATGCAGGAATTCTAGTTCGATGTCAAAAATGCTATAGCGTAGATATAGCAATAGTTTCTAGACTATCTTGCCCCTGGTGACAGCTTCGCGCTTATCTACGCCGTATTGGGTTGTAAGCATTAGTCACGCTATTTTTAGTGTGGTAACCATGCCTTGTAGACGTAAACTCCACCTACATCATTTTGATTTAACGGACCTATCTTCTTATGGGTAAATGCAAATCCATTTGTAGATAATAACTCCTCATATTGACTACAAGAAACCTTAAAGTCACCATTCTTTTCCAAACCTGAGTTCAAAGCTTCCCGTTCCAAACTTGCCAAAACTTTTTCATTTTGGGACAGTGCAATATCAATTATGTGATTATGATAACTTCTAAGTGCTGCCTGCCAATCATCAAAGTCGTTTGGATTATGAGGTCGTAGAAATTCATCACCCACTATAAACAAACCATCAGATTTCAAATTACGTCGGATATTTTGGAGATAGCTATATTTGTCCGCAGGTTTGATGTGGTGGTCAGAGAATGAAGAGAAAATACAGTCAAATTTTTCTCTTGTATGATATTTACAGCTATCTTCATTCACTAATTCAACTGATATAAAATGTTGTAAGTTATGCTTTAAAACCCTAAAGCATTCCTCATCAAGCTCAACTGCAACTACTTTTATATTAGGATTTTTTGCTAGTTTTTTTGTGAAAATTCCCGTTCCTGCTCCTAACTCTAATACTTTAAAAGAAGCAGTATCATATCTTCTATGTTTAGATAATATGGAGGTCATTTCAATCATCATATCTATGAAGTAAGCATGTTTCTCTTCATGCTTGTCATAATCCGATATATCAATATAAGCAGACATTTCTCTATAATTTTTATGTTCCATATTCTTCCTATGAAAATATCTTTTTTTTGATACTTTTTCTTACTTCTTCCTGAATACTTGTAATTTTTTGTAATGACTCAAGGTCGCTAATTTTAATTTGTCTAACTTGGTATAGAATATCTTCTAATGATTCTCTAAGTGATTGAACTAATTCGCTTTCTATGATTGTTTTGATTTTATTTTCGTGTTTGGTAATTTCTGCTTCGTCTGCTGAAAAACGAATATTTTTAAACTTATTTTTGTCATCTAGTTCAATGTATGAAGCCAAAATTTTACTTCTAGAAACTTTAATAATTGAAAAATCTCTTACAAACCCTCTGAAGTGCCTAGCAAGTATTTTGTAATTCATAACATAGACTTGATATCGGCTAGCGTGTTCTAGCAGTATTTCAAAGTTACGGTCAAAATCTTCTGCCCTTGTAAAAACAAATACTCTAGCACTATCGGCGTTTGTCGTATCCAAAATTTCTCTGCCTATCGCCTCCGACCAAAACAACTCTTGATGATCTACTATAGCTAATGCGGATACATGCGCCTTCTGGTCTCGTTGTAGATTAATAAGACGCTGTGGATATAAAACTGCCGGAATAAAGTAATCAGAGTTTACTGCCATGATCTGTTCGCGAAGTTCAGTGACATAATCAAGAATTATCATCTCAAAACAAACATTTTCTTGAATATATCTATTTGCTTTAAGGTAATCTTCTGCTTCTCTAAAATCAGTTGCTTCAGCAAGCCTATCTTTATCAGATGGTATAGGTTGTAATGAGTTTTGTTCTATTTCTTTATTCAACTGCGGAAATTTAAATCTTACCCATTCTTTCGCCTCATTTAACTCACCGCGAGTTATTTCTTGGAGTAATTTTGCTAACTCATCTTGATTTGTACCATCAGTAGATGACATTTCCATCAAAGAATTACTCAAGTTCTCCCCAAACAATATTAGGTGATTACGAACTCGTCCTGTAAGAAAACCTGCTGCATAGTTAACCCAGTACTTCTGCGACGAACCAGGGGTTAAGCAGCCAATTGCTATTTCTACATTGTCTAAGTCTTGCTCGACTTCTTCACGCCAAGCCTTGCTAATCCTTGAATCTAAGGTACATACCTTAGTTTCTAGCTGTTGATACGAAAAAATAGTGTTTTTTAAGCTTTCGGCAATATGCTTCCCATTGTTACCAGACCACCAAATCAACACTCTTCTCTTATTTTGAAGCAAAAGCATTTGCTGTAGTTTTATCAGCTTACCAGGTCCACGTCCCGAAATTTTAAGTTTCTCATAAACTTCTCCTAGCCTCTTGCGAACAGCATTTTCGGAGATACTAAGTTCTTGAGAAATTGCTTGTATCGGCTTTTCTTTTAAAGACAGAGATACTACCTCAAGCTCCGCATCTGAAAGATTATATTTTTTTAACAAGTCTTCAGGAGACTGCTTGACGTGCATATAGTACAAATTTTTTTTTACAAATTACATTATATGTTGTTCAGCATGAATATTCTGTTAAACAATATAAATCAAAGATTTATGCTATCATTGCCTGCATATAGTAAATGCCGAATTAAAGTACAAATGCGGCATTTACTATATGTTTTGTTATGGACTGGATGAAAAGTAAAGCACCTCTTTTTGGAGTTGCCATGCCAATTCTGGTTTTTGGCAAGCACTCGAAATTAGGGGTTACTGTGCCAATTTGGAGAAATTGTACGATAACGGATTTAGAGAAAATTCTAAACCCTTATCTAGCCTTGGTTACAGCTTTCATCTAATTTTAAATTTTTGGTGTTTTATATCTGAAGTGATACGCTCTACTTGGAACGGAAAATCGTCGTTTCAGGTGCTAAAAAATCTCTTAGCGTACAGCAGAATTCCCGATCTGGTACGTTCTCCCCTACAGCACAGCACTGGAGGTGCGATATGCACACTCGTAATAACAAACCATCTTCTCTAGTAAAAGATAAATTAAAGGATAAAAATTTATTTTTTAGCTATCGTTGGCTAAAAAGTTATTTATCCAATTCTTCTGGTTATAAAAACATTGATGAGTTAGAACTAGCTCAACAAATCATCAATCAGATCGCTCAGAAGAAAATCTCCGTAGCTATAAAATTAATTCGCCAACTCGCTGAAAATTCAGGGGAATTTCCTCGGCAGTGGTTGCTCAATCAAGCAATAGCTCTAGAAACAGAAAATTTCGATCTTCTGGAGACTGGCTTTATCAATTTAGAGTTTCTTGGTATAAACAAGAGATTTCTTCTAATTGCACCTTATAAGTCACATCGAGAAGGAGGCGAGTCTACAAAATTAACTGCAATTCTTGGTCAAGTAATTGAATTTGACTATTCTTTGGTTAAAAAGCTAAAAAATTCTCTTCGTCTAGAATTTGGTGAATTACATCAGGAAGTTCCAATTATACTTCCTTACAAATCAATGGCTGTTAGCGGCAATGTTGGTGGAGAAAGTCACGAAGCTTTTGTTGTAGCTAATAATTGGGTCATAAAGAATAGTGTTCAAGGTACATCCTTGCACGATATGTCCGAACAACATAGACGTTTTCTTAATTCTGGACAAAAGTGTATCCGACGCATCTGGGAAAAAGAAACTGCTGAGTTTTTGATCTCTACTTTACTAGATGAAGACAGTGCCAATAGTAATCGCAGCTTAGAGTATCAACTCCATGAATTTGGTCATGCAAGTGGTTTTGGACTTGAAAGAAAAATCCAAGAAAATTTATTTTCTAGAGATTACTGGAATGCTTCTGTTGAAGAGTCTCGTTCTGATGGAGTTGAACTAGAACTTGCTGCTAGAGAACTATCACAAGAAGAAGCAGGAAAGGTCATAGTCGTTAATTTCTGTGTTCGACAAGCTTTAGATGCTCATCGACGTGGAGGCTTAAATCGTGATGGTGATGTAGGAGCTAGTTTATTAAATTTCTCCTTTTTGTGGGAAAGCGGGGAAGTAAGTATTAAAAATGGTCAACTTTACCTACGCGACTTAAGCTATGAAGGTTTACTACGAGCAGTCAGACCTCATCGGGAATGGGCAATGAGACTAACTCGCAAAGAATTGAATTTAGATTACCTACAGGGTTTGTTTAGGCTCTATGGGTCAGTTTCCGTTCATCCTGCGGTTGAAGAAATGTTCCAAGGTCTAGTCGTAGAACCATGTAAGGGAATCTTCAAAGAACTCCGTTAAGTATTTTTGGGGTGGTTTAAAGAACCTACTCCACTAATTTGTCCAAAACCCTGAGAAAAATGTCTTCAAGGTCTTGCCAAAACGGTGGATTGTCGAGCGTTTCTTTGCCTGGATAAACAGGAAAAGATGCCTTTGCAAAGACTATGAACACAACCCCAAAACCAGCTTGGCACGCCTGTTCCTTGCTGATATATTCTTGCTTCTATAGGAATCCGGTTTGATTTCTGAAAGAGTTTTTAGAGATTAGCCTTGCTATACAAGATTTTGAGTCTCAGTATATTTTCAAAATTCAAGTAGGAGTCCTATATCACAAATGACGAGTCCTGCAAAAATAAAATAATCACAGGTTTTGGCGTAAGCTCCAAGTCCCTTTAGTGGGATAGCTTCAAGCTACCCTACTACTCTTTTTCAAACTGCACAAATGTATTTAGAGGATTAAAGGCGAATGAATTACAAATTAAATATCGCTCCTAATATTTTTGAGAAATACCCAAAATATCAAGCTTTGGTTATTTATGTTCAAAATTTAGAAAATCAACCAAGCAATAAGCGCAGTACACAATTGCTGCGAGAAGCAGAAAACAAACAGCGTCAGGTATTTGGTTCAGAAAAAGCTTCTTCTCATCCTCATATTGCTGCTTGGCGCAGCGCATATAAAAGTTTTGGTGCTAAACCCAGTAAATATTGTTGCGCAGTAGAAGCTTTACTAAGTCGCACTTTAAAAGGTCAAGATTTACCTACAATTAATCAGATAGTCGATATTTATAATGCTGTTAGCATCACTAATATATTGCCCATAGGTGGAGAGGATTGGGACTGTCTTACTAGCGATCTAACCTTAAAATTTGCCACAGGAGAAGAACCATTTATTGCCTATCAAGGTGGAGAAAAAGTAACAGATCATCCTAAAGCTGGAGAAGTTATTTGGGCAGATAGTACTGGGGTTACTTGTCGAAGATGGAATTGGCGACAGTGCAATCGTACTGCCTTAACTGTAAATACACGTAATGCCTACTTTGTTTTAGATATTCTACCTCCCTATCCAATGGAAGACCTAATCAACACAGGAGCAGAACTGATTGAACATCTAAAGTTATTTTTCCCTAAATGCGATGTTTCTCAGGAAATTCTCAGTATTGACAAGTTGGGATAGTAGTAATGGGAGTTCGTTAACCTATCACTAGGATTGTGGCTAGGATTGTTGATTATACGGTTAAGACATGGAACAGAAACCATTAAACACTTAGTTTTACGTACCCTCCTCTGGTATTACAGCGATATTCCTTGGAATTACACTAAATTCCTCGACTACTGTAAAGACCGCCTTTTCTTGCAACGAATAGGTGGTAGTTACCGCTTCATGCATGACCTACTACGCCAGTATTTTGCTAAGAAATATGCTGAATCTAATAATGCCAATTTCTTATAAATCAATAGTGTAGAAATTGGCACTATCGCACTTTCCCGCGAAGACTTCTGTTGCTGAGGCTTTCTGTATTATGAATAAAAAATTATTGATTTAATCGTATAATCAATAACTTTATGTAGTTTGTCCAAAAATCTCTTCTAAGCACTCATTCACTTCATCGACATCAAAAAACTCGGGGTCAAAATCGGAGTCAAACCACTCCATTTTTTCTTCATATTCCGGGTGTTCCGGGTCAGCAAGTATTTCTAATAATTCTGTATAGCCCCAGGAACCACCACAATCTTCCGGAGGACAAGCCCGTTTCCCTTTTACACAGAGTGGGTATTTTGCATTTGGTGCGGCAGATAATTCTTTTTCCACAATGATTTCATGTTCCCAATCGTCTCCAAAATCATAAGTGTAGAAAAATTTGAATTTCTCCCCAGCAACCACATCACTTAGCTTGATGTTGTTTTCTGAATACACACCAAAATCATCTCCTGCTTGACCATATTCATTGCCATGAATAGTAAAACTATGCAAGTGATAGTTCCCCCAGCCCATTGCTTCTTGAATTATCATGTGCAACCCTTGGAGTGTCGTCTTGCTATCAAGTTGCACTCTACGCCAAATCGGTGGTCGAATTCCCTTGAGGGTAATTTTAAGTTGGTAAATTGTTTGCTTGCTTACGGTCTTTTTCTGTGCCATTGTCTGCTATGCCCCCTTTCTATTTGATTGTGGTTGAAAATACGACCACATAATATAAATCAAAACATTTTTGGTAAAACCTAGAAAAATAATTTTAAATATTCGGGTACCCAGACATTCGTACATCTAGATATCCCCGCCCAAGTGGTACCTTAAAATATCAGCAAGCAGCAGAATAGAAATAGCAGTTATTTCTGTATTAATAACAAACTACCTCCGGTGGACATGGAAACGATGAAGTTACAAACGCACATTGGGGAAGATGGTATATTGCAAATTGAAACGCCTACTGATCTGAAAGATATTTCTGTTGAGGTGATAGTCGTTGTACAGCCGTTACCCAATGCTTCCGTTACGGTATCAGAAAAATCCGAAGCGCGTTATAACGCTTGGGGAAAGCCGACGACGAAAAAGTCAATAAGTGATGCAATTACCAGAATGCAACAACTACGGCGAGAAGTGGCGTTGGATAAAACGTCAATCCGCTCCATGATTGAAGAGGGGCGATTCATTTGAATGCAGTTTGTTTTAGATAAGACAAGTATTCCCCGCGTTTATTTCCACTAATAGAACATCCGTGCTTGAGCGTGTTCCTAACCGGGATGTAAACCACCTCCTGCCGATTCCGAAATTCTGCTACAAAAAACATTTGGAGGCTAATAATAAAACTACGTAGTAAATCTTGTTTCGGAATAAATAGATATTAAATAATTATGTATTGGAGCTATACCAAATGGGAGAAGCCAAAAGAAGAAAAGAAAAACTTGGAGATGATTACTGGAAAGGTCAGTCCAACTCTAAAGGATATGGTTGGAAAAGGGGTGTGAGTAAAGATACTGAACCCGAAGTTTTACCTCAGACACAGAAAGATATTGACTCCTTCATTTCACTTCATAGTGAGCAAACGCAAAAGGGGTTTCTTATTGCGAAGCATCACATAAAGGAATCGGGGTTAGATAAATATCCTATCAACCAAGAAGACTTAGCTGAAGCCATCCGGTTAAATTTCTTCAGCGAGTTAGAAGGCTTGGAACGCTTGCAATCAGGTAGGGAAGGAACTTTTGGTTGGGGACGCTTAAAAATATTCAAAGCAGCTTCGTTGTGTTTAGTGGAGGATTCCCAATTATCTCTTGAGGAAGTGAGAAGCATAACCAAACAAATACACGATGCGGGGGAGAAAATGTATGAGATAGAAGGGATGGAAGGGCTTAAAGACCCACTAATATGGCTTTTTATGCCTCAAATCTGGAAGCGAATAATTGATAGTGCTTTTAATGGAATTGGTAGCTGGTTATCCTGATAATTCCCCACCTTCAAATAAATGCGATACACATAAAGGTGTCGGCTGAGCCGCACAGTAAGGTGAACGCCTATCGCCAATATTTACGCTATCGGGATTTTAAGAATGCCTTCTCCTTCCCCCAAATGAAACGCTCCGAATAGTTTCTCCTGTACTTCTGATAGACAATCTGCAAGACTCTAGCCCGAAAAACAATTTTAAAAACCTGGGTACCCAAATATTCATACATCCAAACTATATGTGTATCCAGGTACCAGCGTGCGCTATGATACTTTTATTTCCAATAAGGGGGAGGTTATGCCAATCATCTCTCTAAGTTCTTTCAAAGGCGGAGTTTCCAAAACTACTTCGGCTATCTGCCTTGCAACGTTATTTAGTGAAGACGGTGCAACTTTAGTTATTGATGCTGACCAAAATCGTTCTGCAACCACTTGGGCAAGACCTGGTAATTTACCGTTTCAGGTGTGCGGAGAAAAGGAAGCTGCAAAACTTATGCGTAAGCAGAGGTTTGAATTCATAATTTTTGATACCCCTGCTAGACCCACGGGAGCAGAAGTAGAAGAACTGGCTAGGGGATGCGATTTACTTATAATTCCCACACCTCCTGATTTACTAGGTATAGACGCTATGGCGCTAATGGCTAAATCATTGCCACCAGAAACTAATTGGCGAGTGCTGTTAACCATGATTCCACCGCCACCACAAAAGGACGGGCAAGAAGCAATGGAAGCGTTAGTAAGTCAGGGGTATCCAGTTTTTAGTCGGGGTATTCGATTTTATAAGGCATATAAGGATGCAGTAACATCAGGAGTTCCTATATATAAGGTAAGAGGAGGTAAAGTAGCATGGCGGGATTGGGCAGAAATAAAAAGCGAAGTAATTCAAGCACTTCCAGAGTAAGCAGATTTAGTGAAGCCCTGGGGGCAGCACAAGAAAGTAGTCAAAAATCTGGGTACCCAAAAACCCAGTCATCTAAAAAGTCAGCTACTCAAAAATCTAAAACTGTAAAAGAAAGTAGCAAAACATCTGGGTATTCAACAACCCAACCAGCCGAAACTGTACAAGATAGTAGCGAGACATCTGGGTATTCAAAAACTCAACTATCTGAACAGCCAGCAACCCAGTCATCTAAAAAGTCAACCACTCAAAAATCTAAAACTGTCCAAGATGGGAGTGAAAAATCTGGATACCCAGCAACCCAACTATCCGAAACTGTACATGATAGTAGCGAAACATCTGGGTATCTAGCAACCCAGTCATCCGAACAGCAAGAAATCCAAAAACCCACAACTGCGAAAAAAACGCCAGATAAATTAGCTAAACGAGAAAATCCCGACTATACCCAAACAACTTTCCGAATTCCCAAAAAACTGAGCAGACAGATTAACCGAACGCTCATGGATTTAGCAGATGAAGGAGTAGAGATGGATAGAAGCGATTTGCTAGAAGCGTTGACAGGGGGTTTTATCCAGCTAGTAAATGAAGTTGGGGCGGTAGAGGCGTTAGAAAAATTCAAAAACCTGGGTACCCAAATGGATGAATAGCCATGAATACCTTTCTCTTTCGTGGTGAGTGGGGCTTGCGTTAAAAGTTAATGAAGGTAAAAATGCCCGTCGTTTTAAGCCAAATTTATTAGCTTTTTTAAGTTTAGCTACTCTAGCAATAGCATACGCCATGTCATTTTTGCTCAATCTACGTTGCCCGCATGGGCAACAATACCCTCAACTACACCAATCAACTGGCGGCATCATCCCCCTCCGTGGGGCGAACGCAGCTTATTTGTGACAAGCGACAGCGAGGCATTGCCGCAGGCAACCCGCAAGGGCAAATAAGCGTAGTGAGTACCTTTATCTTACGCTAAAACCAGCCGAAATCGCGTTTTGCGGTAGCCACGGTGCAATGCGGGCACATAACGGGTGCAATTGTGGCACAACCCGACGCTATATAATCGCACTCCGGGATGGAGTTTGGGATGAACCGTGGTGCAGATTTAGTACCATAATACGATGAAAAGTGTGCCATCCTGCTCTAAGATTGTGCTGTATAAATGCGGCAATGTATGTACTTACATAGAGCGATGTTGGCTGATATTACTTTTAACCTGCCTTTTTCAGTTCTATTTCTTCCCAGAGTACAACAGGTGGTTGGGGTCTAGCCAAACAATGTAAAAGACTTCCTCAATAAAAAATCCATGCACCCTACCATATTTGTTAGAAGATATAGAAAATTGATAAGGCGTATCCACCAAATCATCTTCATTTGGAATGCCAAAACACGATTCGGTAGTATCCGACCAATCAATTGGGTGACAGCGTAACGCTTTGCTACGATTACTCAAAAGTTCTTGGAAGCTATAGTTACTGACATCTCTCAATCTTTCAAGGAATGCTAGTAAGTACTCTGGCTGGTTGTTGGTAACTGAGAATTTGTCGTTATTGCTTTGAAAATACTTGTAAGAAAAGCTGATACCTTTTCGCTTTGGGATTGAAGTAGGTTTTATTCCTTTACCGGACTGGATGTTGCGCTTATCCCTCTTTTGTCACTTTTGTGAGAGAATAAAAAGCGGATAAGTCGAAATACTTACAGCGACTATGGTTGAGCGTCGCCAAGCTAAACCCACAG
>SPKZ01012582.1_pt1 | contig 12736 bp, 8 predicted proteins | sample 2456571 | NCBI WGS metagenome assembly SPKZ01 (sample SAMN11192286, study PRJNA482655) | marine metagenome | biome: ENVO:00000447; feature: ENVO:00000244|ENVO:00000211|ENVO:00000569|ENVO:00002023; material: ENVO:00002151; isolation source: ocean water from marine abyssalpelagic zone ...
GCCAGGGCGGAATCGCTTCCTGCTGCAAATACTTTTTGAGCACCGTACGATGCTCCCTACCCGCCAGCTGGCAGCGTTCCCCACCGGTGCGCACGTGCACTTCTACGCGCTGCTCTGGTGCGAGTCGGTAACCGTCTCCTGTGACAGGCTCAAGGGACAGGTGGCCGTTACCAAAGGCCACCTGCTCACCCGGCGCCAGCGTAACAGCGCGCTCAGATGGACTGCTGCCCGAGACCAGAAAGACATCACCTCTATAGCCACGTAATCCCCAAGTGCCGATTATGGCCTCCGGTGCTGCTGAACCGGTGTGCAACTGGCGCAGGAACTCGGTCAGCATTCTGTGTTCGGGGGCCATAACGCCCTGATCTTGCAGCCATGCCCTGAGATTATGCACAGCCCGCACGGGGTCATCCGCCGGCAAGTCTCGCGCGGCGAGCCCTGGGTCACCGGTGCGCGATCGTAGTGTTAAAGGGGACGGCGCCAACTGCGTCAGCAGTGCCTGCGCATCGGCCAGATTTGCCGCGGCGCGCGATATCGTTTGGCGATAGCCGGGCCAGCGCTGGGCCACTGCGGGGATGACCTGTGCGCGCAGATAGTTCCTGTCAAATTGACTGTCGGCATTGGAGGGATCATCCACCCAATCGAGCTTCTGCTCGGCGGCGTAGTTCGCCAGCACCGAGCGCGGCAAACCGAGAAATGGCCGATACAGCTGCCCGGCTCCCAGTGGGCGACGCTCCGGCATACCCCCCAGCCCAGACAGCCCAGCGCCTCGCAGCAAACGGAGTAGCAGTGTCTCTACCTGATCATCCTGATGGTGCGCCATAAAGAGCACATCGCCATCGCCCAGACTGTCTTCGAAAACCGCGTAACGAGCACGTCGCGCGGCAGCTTCTATCCCCTCTCCTGCCCCATCCACGCTAACCACACTGTGCTGCAGCGGCACACCCAGTGATGCGCAAACCCGGTCACAGTGCGCCTGCCATGCGTCGGCTTCCGGGTGCAATTGATGGTTCACATGAATGGCTGAGACGGGTGGCAACCCGCTGCTTTGGGACACTAATGAAGCCAGGGAATGCAGCAGTACAATGGAGTCCATGCCGCCGCTCAGGGCAACAAGCCACCGCGGTGCTGCAGGATCAGCATTAAGGTGCTGCGTGAGGTTCATTGCGCCCGCCTAATAGGCCAGCTGGCAGCTGGGCTTGATCAGTTCCCGTAGGACATCAGCCGCTGGTAACGGCGTTCCAGCATGTCGTCCAGTGAGACCTGATCCAGAGCAGATAGCTGCTCCGAAATATGTTCCTTGATGCGCTGTGCCATCATGTCGATGTCGCGATGCGCACCGCCCAGCGGTTCCGGGATAGTGGCGTCCACAATTCCGAGATCCTCCAGTACTGTGGAGGTGACCCCCATGGCCTCAGCGGCATCGGGCGCGTGGTCGGAGCTCTTCCAAATGATGTTGGCGCAACCCTCGGGTGAAATCACGAAGTAGGTTGCGTACTGCAGCATGGCCAGGTGATCACCGACCCCTATGCCAAGCGCGCCGCCGGAGCTCCCCTCTCCGATCACAATACAGATGATAGGGGTGGCCAGACGCGACATCACGGCCAGGTTTTGCGCAATGGATTCACTGATACCGCGCTCTTCCGAGTCAATACCGGGATAAGCCCCGGGCGTATCGATCAACGTCACTACCGGCATCTTGTAACGCTCAGCCATCTCCATCAGGCGCAGCGCTTTGCGGTAGCCCTCGGGTTTGGGCATACCAAAATTCCGATAGACCTTGTCCTTAACCGCGCGTCCTTTCTCCTGACCGATGACCATCACAGGCCTGTCATCGAGGCGTGCTATGCCACCGACAATGGCCTTGTCGTCGCCAAAATGCCGGTCGCCGTGCAGCTCATCGAACTCGGTGAAAATGCGCGGAATATAATCCAGAGAGTATGGGCGCTTGGGGTGGCGAGCGACTTTTACGATATCCCAGGCACTCAGGTTGGCGTAGATCTTCTCGGTCAGCCGCGTGCTCTTCTTACGCAGGTTCTCGATCTCGGCGCTGATATCCATCTCAGCGTCGGAGCCCACCAGCTGCAACTCCTCGATTTTGACTTCCAGCTCTGCAATGGGCTGCTCGAAGTCGAGGTAATTGGGGTTCATGCGGTTACCGTGTACGTCGCCTTATTGTGGCCGGCAGTGTACAAAATTACCGGTCAAGGCACCACGGCATCAGCCGCCGACTAGAGAAATCATAACGCCCGCCGCCACTGCCGAACCGATAACACCGGCCACGTTTGGCCCCATCGCATGCATCAACAGGAAATTGTGCGGGTTAGCCTCGAGGCCCAGTTTGTTGCTGACCCGCGCTGCCATGGGCACAGCGGATACACCGGCAGACCCAATCAAGGGATTCAGCGGTGTGCCGCCCATCCGATTCATGGCTTTGGCCATGAGAATGCCGGAGGCTGTGCCAATCCCAAACGCCACGATACCCAGCGCGAGGATACCCAGAGTATTGATGTCCAGGAATTTATCGGCCACCAGTTTTGAGCCCACGGAAAGGCCCAGGAATATCGTCGTGATGTTGATCAGCGCATTCTGTGCCGTGTCGGTGAGCCTGTCGACCACACCACACTCTTTCATCAGGTTGCCGAAACAGAACATGCCCAGCAGTGGGGCCGCATCCGGCAGCAATAGCGCCACCAATACCAACAACACCAGCGGAAATACGATCTTTTCCCGTTGGCTGACGTGGCGCAGCTGTACCATTTCGATCTTGCGCTCCGCCTCGGTGGTCAGGGCACGCATGATGGGTGGCTGAATCATGGGCACCAAGGCCATGTAGGAGTACGCGGCAACCGCAATCGGGCCTAGCAGATCGGGCGCCAGCACGCTGGACACATAAATCGCCGTTGGGCCATCGGCGCCGCCGATAATGCCGATGGCAGCCGCGTCAGCGAGACTGAAATCCATGATTCCAAATGCACTGAGGCTTACCGCACCCAGCACCGTGGCGAAGATGCCGAACTGCGCGGCCGCACCCAAAAACAAGGTGCGCGGGTTAGCGAGCAGCGGGCCAAAGTCCGTCATGGCGCCAACGCCCATAAAAATGAGCAGCGGCGCTACACCTGTAGCGATCGCCACAGAGTAGAAGCTGTACAGCATGCCGTTGCCAAAACCTGCATCAGCCGCCATTGCAGCCGCTGCCGAGCGTACTTGCGCTGGCGCACTCTCGGCGGCCTCCATCAGCGCTTTGACCGGCGCGTCAGGGTCCAGACCCAATACCGCTGACAACTGCATCAGCAGCTGGGCGTCGCCTTGCAGGATGGCATTTTCTACCGCCGAGTAGGCCAGACCCGCCCCGGGGATATTGGCCAGAATGCCACCAAACCCAATGGGTACTAGCAGCAGTGGCTCAAAGCCCTTGCGCACCGCCAGAAATAGCAGGCCAAAGCCCACCGCAATCATAGCGGCGGCCCCGGGCGTCATCTGTGAAAGCCCGGAAGAGCTCCACAATTGCAGCAGGTTTTCCACTTATCAGCCCAGTGTAATGATGGTATCGCCCACGGCGACAGCGTCGCCCACCTTTACTGCCACCTCGCCGACAGTGCCGGCCTGAGGCGCACGCACTTCGGTCTCCATCTTCATGGCTTCGAGGATGACAATGACATCACCCGACTGCACTGCATCGCCCGGTGATACGTTCACTTTAAAGATGTTGCCTGCCAGCGGTGCCGGGACTGGTGCCATGTTTGCGGGGGCTGCGGCAGGCGATCCTGTGGCAGGCATTCCTGCGGCAGGCGCCCCTGCGGCAGCGGGGGCACTGACGGGTGCCAGCTGCGACACATCACCCCCGTCGGTTACCTCAACCACGTAGCTCTGGCCATTGACAGCCACTGTGTAAACGCCGCTTGCGCCTTCGGCGGTTGTAACAGGCGCTGAAGAGGCTTCCGTTTCGCCGCCAGGAGCGGGCTCGAAGGCATCGGGATTGCCACGGTTTTCCAGAAACTTGAGTCCGATCTGCGGAAACAGCGCATAGGTCAGCACGTCGTCCACCTCGCCCTCCCCGGATGCCAGTGTTACGCCTTTCTCTTTGGCCAGCCCACGCAACTCCTCGGTGATGGTTTCCAACTCCGGCTCGATAAGATCTGCGGGACGGCAGGTGATGGCCGCCTCGCCTTCCAGCACACGCGTCTGCAGTGCGCTGTCCACGGGCGCCGGCGTCGCGCCATATTCACCCTTGAGCACGCCCGCAGTCTCGCGGGAAATAGACTTGTAGCGCTCTCCGGTCACCACATTCAGCACCGACTGTGTGCCCACAATCTGTGAGGTCGGTGTCACCAGCGGGATGTACCCCAGATCCTTACGCACGCGCGGAATCTCTTCCAACACTTCGTCCAACCGGTCGGTCATGCCCTGCTCTCGCAACTGGTTTTCCATATTGGTCAGCATCCCGCCGGGCACCTGCGCCACCAGAATACGGCTGTCGACACCGCGCAGACTGCCCTCAAACTTGGCGTACTTTTTGCGCACCGCACGGAAGTAATTTGCCACGCCCTGGAGCTTGTTCAGGTCCAGGCCGGTGTCGCGCTCCGTGCCCTCAAGAATCGCCACCACGGATTCTGTGGGGGAGTGGCCGTAGGTCATGGCCATCGAGGAAATCGAGGTATCTACATTATCGATACCTGCTTCTACACACTTCAGAATCGTTGCTGTAGACAGACCCGTGGTGGCATGGCACTGCATATGAATGGGAATATCGCAGGCCTTCTTCAGGCGCGTTACCAACTCGTACCCCTCGTAGGGGCGCAGCAAACCCGCCATATCCTTGATGGCAATTGAGTCCGCGCCCATGTCTTCTAACTGCTTACCCATTGAGACCCAGTTGTCCATGTTGTGGACCGGACTGATGGTGTAGGACAGGGTGCCCTGCGCGTGCTTGCCCACATTGCTTACGGCGCGCAGAGCCACCTCGAGGTTGCGCATATCGTTCATTGCGTCGAACACGCGGAACACGTCTACCCCATTAACGGCGGCACGCTCAACGAAGCGCTGCACAACGTCATCTGCGTAATGGCGGTAGCCGAGTATGTTCTGCCCACGAAACAGCATTTGCTGACGCGTATTGGGCATGGCCTTTTTCAGTTCGCGGATGCGTTCCCAGGGATCTTCACCCAGGTAGCGAATACAGGCGTCAAACGTAGCGCCACCCCAAGTCTCTACCGACCAAAAACCGATCTCATCCATGGCGGCTGCGATGGGCAGCATATCGTCGAGGCGCACACGTGTGGCCAGCAGGGACTGGTTACCGTCACGCAAAACAACATCGGTAATACCCAGTGTGGAGGAGCCAGTTTCCATACAAGAATCCTTTACTTGGTGCGGCTGCGGTGTTGGTGGATTGCAGCGCTAATCACGGCAATGAGTTCGGTGTCTGCAATTGGGGTAGGCGCCGGGTTGGCCGGTTCAGGCTCGGGGTCTGGCAGCAGGCGCCGGACAGTACGTGACATTACCCCTGTGGCGAAAACCAGTAATGCCAGGAAAATGACCACAGTGCCCATACCGAACACCATCAGCTCAAGACCCTGCTGAATTATCTCCGTCCGCACGACTCGTCCACGCTACAAAACCCGATATGTTAAACAGGATAGACCACGCTGACTACGCCACCGCACTAACCCCAGGGGGTAGGACCGGCGCCTGGCGGGAGATAAGCGCGTATAATCCCGCCCCACCCAACACTACACCTATTTTGCAACTATGCGCCTGATGCTTGCCCCCATGGAGGGGGTCGTCGATCACACAATGCGGGAACTGCTCAGCGATCTGGGTGGTCTGGACCGCTGCGTCACCGAATTCTTGCGCGTCAGTGAACGGCTGTTGCCTGCCCGGGTGTTTCACCGCATCTGCCCTGAGCTCAGCCAAGGCGGCTGCACACCCAGCGGCACCCCCGTGTACTTGCAATTGTTGGGTGGGGACGCCAGCGTTGTTGCAGAGAATGCCGCTCGCGGCGCGGAACTAGGCGCGCCCGGCATCGATCTGAATTTTGGCTGCCCGGCAAAAACCGTTAACCGGTCGGACGGGGGTTCAATTCTGCTACGAGAGCCTCATCGGGTCTCCGCTATTGTGGCAGCCACCCGACAGGCCGTACCGTCCAACATTCCAGTGACGGTCAAAATTCGCCTAGGCTATGAAGACCAGAGCCAGTTCCTGGACGTCGTCGATGGCATTGTGGCGGCAGGCGCCTCCGAGTTAGTGATACATGCCCGCACCAAGGTGCACGGCTACAGGCCACCGGCGTACTGGGAAGAGATTGCAAAGGCCAGGGAGCGCGTCCCTTTTCCGGTCATCGCCAACGGCGAGATCTGGTCGATAGCCGATGCGCGCCGCTGTCGGGAAATCAGCGGCTGTAAGGATTTGATGATGGGCCGGGGCGTCCTGTGTCGCCCTGACCTCCCCCGCCTTGTGAAGGCCGATAGCGCTAGCGAGACTGTTAAGCCGCTGGCCTGGCCAGCGGTGCTGCCATTAGTGCGCCGCTTCTTCGACATCACCACCGATAATTACGACCCTCGCTACGCAGGCAACCCTCTAAAACAGTGGTTGGTGTACCTGAAAACCTACTATCCGCAAGCGGCCGTGCTGTTTGAACAGATCAAGCGCCTGCGAGAACCGGATCAGCTATACACCGCCCTCGAAAATGCCGAGCTAGCACTATCAAGCGAGCGCGCGGCATAAGCCTCTAGCTAAGCAAGGTGGGCACCCGGCAATCGATTAGCCGAGGGCCGCGCTCAGACGTAGCCGCTGCAAACTGCGCGGCAAAAGCGTCGAGATCTTCCGCGATGGACGCCTGCACGCCCATGCCCTGTGCCATAGCCGCAAAATCCATCGCCGGTGCGCTAATGTCGAGCATGCTGGCAGCTTTTGGCCCAGGCACTCCGCCTCGGGCGCCGGTGCGCGCGAACTCCAGTTCAAGGATGCTGTATTTGCGGTTATTGAACAGCACCACGCAGACATTCAGGTTCTCTCTGGCCATCGTCCACAGTGATTGAATGGTGTACATGGCACTGCCATCACCCTCGAGGCAGATCACTTTGCGTTCAGGACAAGCCAGCGCGGCACCTACTGCCGCCGGCAGTCCCCAGCCGATAGAGCCACCGGTGAGATTCAGCCAATCATGGGCAGGCGCTGTCGCCGTCAGCGGAAAGCAACCGATACTGGAGGTCGCACCCTCGTCCACCACGATCGAACGCTCTGGCAAATAGTGGGATATGACGGCCGCCGCCGTCATCGCATCCAGCTCGCCTTCGGGTAACGCAGCTCGTTCCAGTTCATACAAGCTTGCGTCTGTCGCGTGTGCATCCATCGCGTCAGCCAGCGCAGCGACAGCTGGAGCAAGGTCATCCCCGGGCATACCCAACTGTCGATGCGCTGCGGCTTCAGGGGCAATTTCTCCTGGGACGCCAGGGTAGGCAAAAAAGGAGACAGGCGCTGCGCACCCCACCGTTAACAAAGCATCAATATCCTTCAGGGCGTCTATCGCCATCTCGGCCAGATACGGTAAACGCTCCATCACGGCACTGCCTGCACCCCGCTCAACGCGGCCGGGGAAGGTATCCACAAACAAACGAGCGCCGCAGGTATTGGCAATGCGACTCAGCAGCTCACTCAACCCCCTGTCCACGAAAGCACCGCCTACCAGAATTGCGGGGTTCTGGGCGCCAGACAGTAAGTCAGCCGCCTCGGCGATGGCTGCGGCGGGCACCTGCGAAGGTACCGGTGGCTCAGTTTTGTCTCGCGCACCGTGTGGGTTATCGCTCCAGGAGACATCCGCTGGCAGTACCAGGGTGGCCGTTCTGCCCCCCGCCGTGGCCTGCACAGCTTCCAGTGCGTCATCGGCGATCCTCGCAGCATCCTCAGAGCTCCGGTACCAGTGAGACACCGGGCCTGCTATCCCTTCGATATCCGCCGTCAGTGGCGCATCAAGCTTGAGATGATAGCTTGCATGGTCGCCCACAATGTTGATCAGTGGCACCTGCGCCCTGCGCGCGTTATGCAGGTTAGCCACGGCATTGCCTAAACCGGGGCCGAGGTGGAGTAATGTCGCCGCCGGTTTACCGCTCATCCGGGCATAACCATCAGCTGCACCGCTGAGCACACCCTCGAATAAGCACAGCACACAGCGCATGCCGTCGACTTCGTCCAGCGCAGCCACAAAATGCATTTCAGAGGTTCCGGGGTTGGTAAAGCAGATCTCAACCCCGTTGTTCACCAGCGTTGTCAGCAGACTCTCAGCACCGTTCATTTCTTATCTCCACATTGCGCAATCTGGCGTGCATTCACCACTTGGATGCCGACCAGGGACACAGGCAGTCGCCAATAGCATTCGTCGCAGTCCTTGCTATGATTGGCCACCATTGGGCGGGTATACGGGGCTGCCGAGCTGAGGGATTTATACCCCGGCGCGTTTCACCTCCAGACCGGCGCTCACTGCCAGCGCGCAGCTTCACAATAATTTAACAGAGAACAACTTAATGACCACAACCACCGCCGGGGCGATCGATCCCGCGAACGACACGGGCTTCTTTGGCCACCCTCGCGGACTCTACGTCTGTTTTGCCACAGAACTTTGGGAACGCTTTTCATTCTATGGAATGAAGTACCTTCTGCTTCTGTACCTCACCAAGTACCACCTGTTCACCGACGCCAACGGCCTTGAGGTTCTTGGCGGTTATGCAGCTATGGTGTACGCCATGCCGGTGATCGGCGGCCTTCTTGCCGACCGTTATCTGGGCATGAGAAAGGCCGTTATCTTTGGGGGCATCCTGCTGGTGCTTGGCCACCTGGGCATGGCCTTCGAAGGCGAACAAGCACGCATGGTGGGTGATGACGTCGTCCGTGATGACCGCGCATTGCAGGTGTTCTATTTCTCACTGGCCCTGATCGTCATGGGTGTAGGATTTCTTAAGCCCAACATTTCCACGATCGTGGGCCAGCTGTACGGCAAGGATGACCCCCGCCGTGACTCTGGTTTCACGATCTTCTACATGGGCATTAACCTAGGCTCATTCACCGCCACATTGCTCTGCGGCTACCTCGGTGAAACTTACGGTTGGGGCTACGGTTTCGGTGCAGCCGGTATCGGCATGCTGATTGGCCTGATCACCTTCCTGCGTGGCCAAAAGCATCTGCATGGTCACGCTGATCCCAAGGACGAGGCCAAACTGAAAGCCAAGTCGCCCATCGGCCTGTCCAATGAACTGACCATCTATTTAGGTGGGATTCTGGGCGTTGTCGTTGCCTGGCAAATGCTGCAATTCCACGGCGCTGTGGGCTTTGCCCTCAACAGCCTGGCAGTCGCAGTGCTAGCGGGCCTCACCTGGTTCATCGCGGTGAAATGTGACCCCATAGAGCGCAGCCGCATGATCGTGCTGATTATCCTGACCATGTCTACCGTAGTTTTCTGGGCCCTGTTCGAACAGAGCGCTGCATCAATGACGCTCTACGCTGACCGGGTGATGGACCGAAACCTGCTGGGCATCGACTTCACGGCGGCGCAGTTCGGCTCGCTCAATGCCATGTTCATCTTCATGTTTGCGCCGCTGTTTGCATGGCTGTGGACGACCTTGGGCCGGCATGGGCTTGAGCCCAACACACCGGTGAAGTTTGCCTTGGGTATCGCCCAGGCTGGACTGGGATTCGGCGCGCTGGTGATTGGCGCATCCAATCCCGACCAGGCCGGGCTGGTTTCCGGCTGGTGGATGGTGCTGGCCTATCTGCTGCACACCATGGGCGAGCTTTGCCTTTCGCCAGTAGGTCTGTCCGCCGTGACCAAGCTGGCCGTGCCCAGTGTGGTGGGCGTGATGATGGGTTCATGGTTCCTGGCCACGGCCTACTCCGAATTTGTGGCCGTACAACTGGCCAAGCTGGCCGCCGTGGATACGGTGGGCGGTGAGGTCGCAGACGTCAGCGTCGCACTGGCCAGCTACACCGAGTTGTTCACTAGCCTGCTGTGGGTGGGGCTTGGGGTTGCCGCCGCGCTGCTGGTGATTTCGCCGCTGCTGAAGCGCATGATGCACGGCGTTCACTGATTCACGGGGGTTACTGACGATGGCCAAACGCGACTACGACCTCATCCTGCTCGGAGCCACCGGTTTCACCGGTCAATTAGTGGCTGAATACCTCGCCAGGCAATACGGCGTGGGTGGCGACCTTCGATGGGCGATTGCCGGTCGGAATGCCCAAAAACTGGAGCAAGTGCGGGCGCAAATCCTCGCTGATAACGATGAGTCGCTGGACATTGTGGTGGCCGACAGCAATGACCGCGAAAGCCTCAACACAATGGCAGCGCGAGCAACGGCGATCTGCACCACCGTTGGTCCCTATGCATTGTATGGCACACCGCTAGTGGAAGCGTGCATCGAGGCCGGGACTCACTACTGTGATCTGACTGGCGAAGTGCAATGGATTCAGCGCAATATTGCTGATTTCCAGACGCGCGCGGAGAAAGCCGATGCGCGCATCGTGCACACCTGCGGTTTCGACTCCATTCCGTCCGACCTGGGCACACTCTTCGTTCAAAATGCAATGTTTGACGCAACAGGGGCTCCCGGTGATCGGGTGTGTGCGCGTGTCGGCAAAAACAGCGGCGCAGTCAGTGGCGGCACGGTCGCCAGCATGCTGAATGTGATGGAAGAAGCCAGTCGAGATCCGGGGCTGCGCAAAGCCATTGGTGACCCATACGCACTGTACCCGACTGAGACCCCTCGCGGACATGACAAGCCAGACCAGACTGGCGTTAAGTACGATGCTGACTTCCACCAATGGACCTGCCCGTTCGTGATGGCAGCGATCAATGCTCGCGTTGTGCGCCGCAGCAATGCTCTGCTGGGTCTACCCTGGGGTGAAGATTTCCGCTACTCCGAGTCTTTGTTATGCAAGTCACGTGGAGCCGCGCTGCGCACTACAGCCGTCATGGGAGCTGGCATGGGCGCTATGGCGTTTACGCCTACGCGTGCGCTGCTGTCACGCTTCCTGCCTGATCCCGGCGAGGGGCCTGACAAGGCAACGCGCGAGAAAGGCTTTTTCGAAATGTTTTTCCACGCCGAGAATGCCGATGGGCATCGCCAGGTCAAAGTCACTGGCGATATGGACCCGGGCTACGGATCAACCTCAAAGATGCTGGGTGAGGCGGCTGTGTGCCTTGCGCTGGATTCATTGGACAGCCCTGGGGGAATTACGACTCCAGCTGCTGCGATGGGTACAGTCCTGATAGACCGGTTAACGAAAAATGCCGGGCTCACTTTCGAGATTGTCAGCGGCGCGTGAATTATACCCTCGCCGGCATCTGGCCATTGCCGGCGAAACTTCGTAGAGTCCCAGCGACAACAAGAATTAAATCAATTGGGCGAGTAACGCGGGTTGCGCAAGTTCAACCTAGTTTTCAGTGGCAAGCTGCTGCCGGGGTACACCGCGGCACGGGCCCGTGCGGGTCTGGCAAAAGTCTTCGATATCGATGATTCCGACCGCCTGAAAGCATTCTTCAGTGGCGACGCGGTGGTTTTGCGCCGAGCGCTCGATAGAAAGGAAGGTGGCGACCTCTTTCGCCGCCTTCGCGAGATCGGGATGGAAACAGAGCTGGTGCTGATTTCCGAGGATCCTGAAGACATCAGCCCCACCACCTTGGTAGTACCTACCCCAGCAGAGGAAAGCGACGACGCATCTGCATCTCTCGAGGACACAGCGCCAACTGGAGTCACGACAGACAAGGGTCATGGCCAGGGAATGACGCAGGAGATCAGGCGCCAGCGTCCGGGACAGATAGACCAGAGCTGGGCAGTTCCCTCCTCCAGCAGTAAAGCCCGCTCTTCCTTGTCGGACCTCAAACGCCCAGGGAAACGGCGCGCTGATACGCAGTCATCGGCGACTGATAGCAATGAAGCCGCCGCCCTAAAAGCGCTAGAGGATGCTCAAAAGAAGGCGGACCGAGCGGCCCAGGAAAAGGCACGAAAGGAAAAAGCGACCGAGGAAGCCGCCAAGCGCAAAGCCGAGGAACAGGCTCGTAAGAAAAAGGCCGCAGAAGTAGCCGCTAAACGCAAAGCCGAAGAACGGGCCCGCAAAAAACAGGCCGCGGAAGAAGCCGCTAAGCGCAAAGCAGAAGAGCAGACCCGAAAGAAACAGGCCGCAGAAGAAGCTGCCAAACGCAAAGCTAAAGAACAGGCCCGAAAGAAACAGGCCGCTGCTGATCGCAAAGCTGCCGCAGAGGCGAAGAAACAGGCTGCCCGAGCCGAAAAGCGGAGAGCTGCCGAGAAAGCCGCACAACTGGCTGCTGAACAAGCTCTGCGGAAAGAAGCTGCAGACGCGGAGGCCGCCAGGCAACGAGCAGCCGATGCCGCCGAGAAAGAAGCACAGCGCATTGCCGCAGCCACCGCGGCAAGAAAGCGAGTTGAAGCAGCTTATCAAGAAGCTGAATCTACCCAAGCCGCTCAGCCTCATGCAGACAGAAAGACCGAAACAGATCCGCCAGAGGAAGCAGCCTCACGGAGGGTCCAAGCAGGCAAATCACGTGGAACCGCAGACAGCGCTAAGTCGACCGAGTCTCCGGGACGACCCGAGACTCAACAACCCGCGGCGACCAACGACAGAGCACCGGCGCTCTCAGCCCAACTGCCCGAGCCCGAGCACGAGCACGAGCATGAGCATGAGCATGAGAGTGTTACCGCTCCCACGCATCGATCATCGACTGCGC
>SPKZ01017318.1_pt1 | contig 12719 bp, 14 predicted proteins | sample 2456571 | NCBI WGS metagenome assembly SPKZ01 (sample SAMN11192286, study PRJNA482655) | marine metagenome | biome: ENVO:00000447; feature: ENVO:00000244|ENVO:00000211|ENVO:00000569|ENVO:00002023; material: ENVO:00002151; isolation source: ocean water from marine abyssalpelagic zone ...
CCACATCGCACGCGCGCATCAGAGCGCACACCCGAGGGGCTGAGTGCTGTCGCACGCTCCCGGCGAGTTGTTTACGGTATTCGAGCCCACGGCAGACGAAACCGCCGTCCTCGTTGAAGTCCCGCACGCCGGCTTGGAAGTAGATGCGCTCGCGTCCCGAAGCTTGATCGCGCCGGAGGATTCACTGCGTCGGGATGCCGACTTGTACGTGGACGAATTGTATCAAGACGCGCCGGCAGAGGGCGCTAGCTTCTTGGTTTCTCACGTCAGTCGATACGTTTGCGATCTGAATCGGAGCGAGCGCGACGTGGATGCACTCGCCGTGGTGGACGGCACGGCTAACCACGCCCCTCACGGACTGATCTGGCGAACCACGACGGATGATCTCCCCGCCATTCGCGCCCCGCTAGACCGGGCTGAGTTCACTCGACGTATCAACTCAGTGTATCGGCCCTACCACGAGACCCTCATGCAACTGCTCGAGGCCAAACGACGTCGCTTTGGCTTCGTGATTCTTCTGTGCGGTCACTCCATGCCTAGCCAAGGCCGAGCGGGGCACGACGACCCAGGAAGGGGGCGAGCCGATGTCGTTCCCGGCAGCCGGTCCCACACCAGTGCGGCCCTCGACGTGATCAACGCGCCCGCGCAACTCGCTGGGGACTACGGCTGGAGCGTTCTGCACGACGACCCATACCGGGGCGGCTATTCGACGTATCATTACGGTCGGCCGAACGAAGAAGTGCACGCGGTTCAGGTGGAACTCGCCCGGCGCCTCTACATGGACGAAGTAAAATGCACGAAAAAGCCGCTGGAGTTCGAAAAAGTGCGTGGCTACTGTCGAGCGCTGGTGGCGCGCCTCGGCGCGCTGGATGTAACATAGCGCGCAATTCAACCCGACCATGGCCGAGGACATTTCCAACGATTCCGCTGGTGCGGTCGACACCCCGTCTATTGCGCCAGACTCGCAGCGACCCCCGCCCGTTCTCGCGTCCGAAGCGTTGAGGGACGAGCTAGCGCCACATCAACCGGCAGCGAAGCCCACGCGCATCTGGCTGGTCTGCGTCGCCCTCTCCCTAGCGTCCCTCGGTTTCGCCCAACGGCATGGCGTCGGCGCTCTCAGCCAGACTGCCGATTCCTCCGCCTTATCCTTCTTGTTCGCCGCTTCGTTAGCGGCCACTGCACTGTTGCCGTTTCCCTACGGGCTACGAGCAGGAGTCACTACGCTCATTGGCCTCGCGGTCATGGGTGTCGGTCTCGCAGGCGCTGGCCCCCTCGCCGGGCTCGCGATGGACGGCGGACTCTCCGGCGATCTCGCACGCCTTCTAGCGATCACCACACTGCCCGCGGCGCTGCTTTTTCGCGCCCACTACCGAGCCTATCGACGTGCCCGCGTATTGCTGGGGATCGCCTTTGCGCTCTCTTTGCCGTTTGCCGCTCTTCAAGGGGTGGTCCTGCTCGACATCTCAGTAAGCGGAGTGGTGCGTATCGCGGCGGGCGTAAACGCGGTAGCGGTCGCCTGTTCACTATTCGGATTTGTGGGCGGGCAGACAACTGGCGCCGGAGCCGTCTGGGCTGCTCTCGTCCTGGGCGTACCCGCAATAGACATTGCCGCCCGAGAACTCAGCCCACTGGCCGGTCCCGACGTGGGAATACTCGCTTACCCAACGACGGCCGTCGGACTGGTATGCGCCAGCATCGCCGCCAGTGTCGGCCTGTTCCAACTCGCCGCCCTAGCCTTCGCGGCGGACGCCAGAAACCAAAGCTTGAACACCGAGGAAAGCAAATAGGGCCGCTTCCGTCTTGTTCGCAGGAATTTCCCTCAGATCGGGCTGTTCCCAGAGTTTTCGCCACGGGTCCCTGCGCTGTAGTGGCTCGAGGCCCACGAGATCTCTTGACATAATAGCCGGCTCCGCTAAGTTCCGCCCCCGATATGGCCCGTAGTGATTTTACCGGTAAGCGCCGCATGCGAGCGCGACACGTTTCCCATTCCAACATCAAGACCCCTCGTTGGCAGCACGTAAATGTGCAGCGTCGGCGCCTCTGGGTTCCTGAGTTCGGTCGCTTCGTCTCTCTCAAGCTCACCACCAGTGATCTTCGGACGATCGATAAAATTGGTGTCGTCGCCTACGCACGTCGTTGCGGCATGCGCCTCTCCTGAAACTCCAGGCAGCTAGCCTTAGGTAGGCCACCCAGTCCCAACGACGGACCTTCGCTCAGCTAGCGCCACGGACGACGAGCCCGCGATTCGCTTCGTGGGCTCGCTGCGTTTGTGCCATTGGCCCCGCCGTTCTCCTATTTAGCATCTCCAAATACCGAAGTAGCCAGGCCGTCGAGCCTCGAATCGGTGCCCGCGCCAGCGTGGTCTCCAGACCCTCACCAGGCTGCATTTAGCCCGTCCAAACGAAAAGTCCCACCGACTCGGTGCCCTACCCAGCACGCTGCTCGCCACGGAGTGCCGACAGGGCTTAGCCACGCAGCTGGGCTCGCGCCCTAGGCGAGAAGCCCCCTGAGCCCTCAAACGCGCGTTACGGCCCGGCCTACGGGGTCGCAATGCAGCCCCACATGCACGGCATCGGCAGGACCGGCGATCACGTCCGTAAACACCCCGTCACGGGCTAGGATTTGCAGCGGGGCCGTGCACGGCACTCGCGCCCCCGGTGCGACCCGGGGCACCCCGCGACGAACCGGTTCCGCACAGGGTCCCATCAAGAGCTGCCCCGCATCGATTTCCGTGCCGCTTTCGCACCAGCTGAAGCCCAAAGCCGCGAAGCCGCCGTGCGTGTCGACGGCGGCGAGGTAACTCATCGTCCAAGGTGGGGACGGCGCCGGGTCATCCGCCCAGGGCACCCGATATCGTTGCTCCGAACCGCCCGGTCCCGGCTCCGAATCGCCCCTTCCCAACTCCAGCGGCCGATCCATTTCGTCGGCGGGGGCGAAATCAGCCTCCGTGAGCAGCCCCCCTTCGCTTGGGCCGCCAACGTGGATCAGCGGACGAACAAAACCAGTGCTGGTAAGGGCGTGTGCCCCCTCGCGAGACAGGGTGTCCAACAGCTGCCTGCGGCCGTCGGCTCCGACCCTCTTGGCCTCAGCGATGCCGTTCTTCACTACCTGACGCAGGGGCGGCGCACCGCCGTAGGCCAATGCAACCAGACATGCCGCCGGTCCCCGAGGCACCGCTAGCCAAGCGCCTTCCGGGATCTCAGAGCCTTCCTCAAAGCCACGCGGGCGCTTAGCCCCGAGGCCCGGCTGGGTATGGCGACCATCGAAACTTCGAGGTCCGCGGGCGACCCCCGCGCTGATCAAACTCACTGCCCCCAAGAGCACTCCGGGACGTTCCCCCGCCGCGCCGAAATACGCGCCCACTACTGCCGCCAAAGCGGAATCGGTTCGGTTCAGAATTTCTTCACCGATGCGTGTCGCCGAGAGCTCGGTACCGGCAATGCCCCTGCGCGTCACTCGTCGTCCGCAGGGCTGGAGGGTTCGTCGTCCGACTCTTCCGCGTCGTCGTCAGCTTCCTCGTCCTCGTCTTCGTAGTCGTCGGGCGGTCCCATATCATCGTCGGACAGATCGTCTCCGCCAAAACTGAGCTCTTCGAGCAACATACGCTTCGCCGGCAAACCGTAGAGGCTATCGACCACGACCATCGCCTCGTCAGCTCCCAGGATGTTGATCGCGAGCTGTTGCGCCGGACCCGAGCGTAACCGCACCGCGTTCCCCCAATCCTTCAATCGCGTGTACACCGCACCGGACTGCGGGTCGTCCGCTCGACTCAAGTCCCGGGACCAGACGGCTCCAGAGGCGTCCAATACGGACGCGACCGCTTCTTGGTCCCACATACCGCCAACGTCCCACGCCTTTTTCAGCGATGACGGCACGCTCTCAAACAGCTCAACAACGCGAGCTCGGTTTCGAGCGGTCGGGCGAACCGACACGGGCGAGCTCAGTACGAACCACTCGGCTTCCAACGCTGTCGCAACCTGCAATGCGTACTTGAGCGCGTCGCGAACATTATCGGGGGATGTCAGCTCCGATGCCGACGGCGCAAAGCGCACAGCGAAGGAAAATGACTCCGGCACCGCCTCGCGCCAGAGCTTGAGTTTCGGAGCCCGCGGCAAGCGGCCAGGCTCTGCTGTGACCTCGTGCATGGAAAAGTGACGGGAGTACCGCGGAAACGCACCACGAAACGAAGACTGGCCAATCCGGAGCAGCATAAGGACGGTGCCTATAGCGCACGAAAGCCGGCGGCGCACACCTTCCGAGGCGGAAACGGCAAATCCCGCTCCGCCGCAAACGCCCTGCCCCCAGCTATTGGAGAGCCCGTAGCTTCTTTTTTACCGCGGCTCGATCCAGCGGCCCACCCAATTTCAGGGCCTTTTTGTAGGCTCGTTTCGCATCCGCCTTCGTCCCATGAGCCGCAGCGACGTCGCCCGCGACAACCCAGGCGGGGGCCCATTTCGGGAATTCATCCACTGCCCGTTCGGCGAAAGCAGCGGCGGTTGTAGGACGTTTTCCCCGCAGGCTGGCCTGGGCGCCTCGCACCAAACTAGCCGGTTCACGACGAGACAATCCGTAAGCCATCTCGTAGGCCGAGATGGCGAGATCGATTTCCCCACTGGCGGCCAAAGCATCTGCCTCCACTAGCTTCGCTTCGGGGTGGTGAGGCGCCACTTTCAAGGCTGCCTGAACCGCAGCCAGAGCGGGGCGGGCACGCCCCTGGGCCAACACAGCCTTCGCGAGATCCACGCTCCAATCCACCTTGGAAGGTTTCAGTCCGCTAGCCGAAACCAACGCCGTCTCGGCCTCCTTCCATCGCTCTAATTTCAACAACACCTTGCCCAACCGGGCGTGGGCTTCCGCGTACTGCCTCCGCTGGGCGATCGCGCTCTGGAGCAACGTTACGGCTTCGGTACCGACAGGCAGGGCGCCAGCCAGGGCGAACTGCACGAGCGCGGATTGGGGACCCAACTTGAGAGCACTGCGAAGAGAATCCGTGCCCTCGGATGTTCTTCCCGCCGCCAACTGTAAATGGCCGAGGTGCTCGAAGGCCTCGTGGCGATTGGGCTCTAGAGCGATTGCCTGCCGCAGAGCGAATTCCGCGTCTTTGGTGCGACCCAATTGGGCTTGCGCCCGTCCCTTGGCGACCATCGCGTCGTAATTTTTCGGCTCGTACTTGAGCATCTTCTCGGCCGCAGGAAGGGCGAGGGAGCCTCGTTTCCTCATCAATCTCGCCTCGGCGATGCACAGGTACTGGGTACGGCTCTTGAGTTTCTTCAGTTGCTCACACTCGCGGAGCGCCCGCTTTTGATCGTGATTGGCGAGGTGAGTGCGCGCCACAGCCATTCGGAGTGCGGAGACCATGGGGATACCCCTGGCTTTTCCGTACCCCATGCGCAGCGCCCTCAGCGACTCCTGATACAGCGCCCCATGGCGGAGCTCACGGCCCAGTTCGAGGGCTTTTTGGGGATTCGTTGGCGGCTTCTTCGCCCGTCTCCGCAGCTCGTCGAGGGAGTCGGCAGCTGCCGTCCCGGACGCCGCAACAACAAAAGCAATGATGACTGACGTTGCGCCCTTCTTCAGCATTGGAAAGTAATAGCAGATTGCAAAGTAATAGCAGCTAGGACCCGAGCTATCCAACTCGTGAGACGCCCCAGGCTCCGTAATCATTCAGTCGAAGCCTTAGCAGGCGAGCAGTCGGTCCAGCAGGATGGCCGCCGCCGCGCGAACACTGAGGTGATTGTAGCCCCCGACGGCCGCACCATGAATGGGATGAATATGAACGGTGGCTTGCTCGTACACCTCGGCGCTCAAGCCCCAGCCTGTACCAAAACACAACATGACCGGCGGACCTTCGGTAGAAATCTGCGCGCGGGCCACAGGCCACGTCAGCGCTCCATCGCGAGGCGCGGCGCTAGTGGTCCACAGCTCGGCGCTGCCATTCGGCTCGAAGTCTGCCAGCGCGTCTTCCAGGGAAGCTTTGATAGCGAGGCGCTCCATCGCGGGTTGGCGGTCGGGCATGCGTTTCGGGCCGGAGCCAGTCGTCCAGTGATCCCGGATACGGTTCGCCAACTCGCGCTGGGCAGCGATTGGGTGGACAACGTAGAAGGCCTCGAGGCCGTAGCTCAGCGCGCTCCGGGAGATATCATGTAGATCGATGTTCGTGATGGCGCTGGTCACGGTCGCGCCTTTTCGATCCAGCACGGGGTAGTGAACCAAAACGGCGCTAACTCGTCTCATTCGTCTTCTCCCCGTCGCATAGGTCCGGTCGGCGTTCTGCGGTTCGGACGGCGGATGCGTTCTTTCGCCAGAGGTCGATCTTTCCGTGATCGCCCGAGCGTAGAATGTCGGGAACCATCACGCCTCGGAATTCTACAGGGCGGGTGTACTGCGGGTACTCCAAGGCCCCCGCGCTGAAGGACTCGTCGTCCGCGGACTTGGCATTGCCCAGCACCGCCGGACGCAAGCGGGCGATGGCTTCTATCATCGCCATGGCGGCAACCTCGCCGCCGGTCATCACGAAATCTCCCAGGCTGAGCTCTTCGTCCACCGCACCGCGCACACGTTCGTCAAAGCCCTCATAACGACCACATATGAACAGCAGATCGCCCATCGCGCTCAGCCTCCGAGCGTCCGCTTGCTCGAAGCGCTTGCCCTGGGGACTGAGCAAGATCTTCCGGGGCGAATCCATGCGGGCACTGAGCGCCTCGATGGCGGAGGTCATCGTGTCCACCCGCAGCACCATGCCGGGCCCCCCGCCGTAGGGCGTGTCGTCAACGCTCTTGTGCACGCCCAGGCCGTGCTCCCGAAGCTGCTCAAACAAGACGTCTAGGTTGCCGGATTTGACGGCTCGGCCGACCATGCTCGTTTCAACGAAACTCCCAAAGAGCTCCGGAAACAGCGTCACGATGCCGATACGTAGCGTGCTCTCAGGCTCCGCCTTCGGTGATTCCCCCAATGCCGAGTCGTGTTCCGACATGGCTCAGTCCAGTAAGCCGTCGAGACTCAGCAGCTCTATCTGCCCGGCCTCGGTGTCTACCTTGCCCAGCCACTCGTCAACGAGCGGCAGTTCGACGCTGCCGCCCTCCGCGCGGTCGATGACAATGGTTTCGATAGTCGGGTGAATGCAAACTTCTCGAACCGTCCCGATAGTGCCCTCCGGGCCGCTTACGGTGGCGCCCACGAGGTCCGACAGGTAGTACTCCCCCGGCTGAAGCGGCGGAAGCAGAGCGCGGTCAGCGAGCACCACATAGTCGCGCAGGGCTTCGGCCGCGTCCATATCCACCACACCGACGAATTTGACCAACGCTCCTTTGGCGGTGTGTCGAGCGCCCTGAATCTTCATGGTGCGCTCCGGCGTTTTGCCGAAACGCAGCTGCACCGAGTCCAGAGAGGCCAACGCGTCGCTGTCGGGATTGTGCAGTTTCACCCGCACCTCGCCCCGCACACCGTGCGGACGGGTAATGATCCCCAGCTCAAGAAGCTTCAATGGACCCGGGCTTTCACTCGACCAGCGTCTTCACTCGACCCGGGCTTTCACTCGACCAGCGTCTTCAATCGACGATGTCGAGGTGAGCCCGACGACCCAGCTTCGTCGACGCAGCGGTCAGGATTGTCCTCATGGACTGCGCAGTACGCCCGTCCTTGCCAATCACTTTCCCGATGTCGTTCTTAGCGACGCGCAGCTCGATCAGCGAATTGTGCTCGCCATCGATTTCCTGAACCTCGACGTTGTCGGGCTCGTCCACGAGAGCCTGCGCAATTGCCTCAATTAGTTCTTTAAGCGCCATTCTCGTCTTTTCTACCTATGCGGAGGCTGCGTCCGAGGAAGCAGCAGCGATCTTCGCGTACTTCTTAACCAGTTGAGCGACGGTATCGCTGGGCTGTGCGCCCTTGCCGGTCCAGTACTCAAAACGGGCTGAATCAATCTCGAAAGCCTCAGGCTTTGCCGTCGGGTTGAAGACGCCAATACGCTCTAGAAAGCGGCCATCGCGCGGGGCGCGCTTGTCGGCGACGACAATCCGGTAGAACGGTTGCTTCTTGGAGCCGTGACGGCTGAGGCGGATTTGAACGGACATAGGTACCTGGTAAAAATGCTGAAGCTACTTTCACCGCTTAATCAAACGTAGCACTCGCCGGTTGGGGCGCCACTGCCCCGGGGGGCGATCTTCACGGTTGGGTTTTTCTTCAGAAGCCTGCGTGATCTATCAATCGATATTGCAATCCGAAGCCGTCGAAGGGAGTCCGACAATTCCGGTGAAGCGCCCTGGTATCCCCGGACCCCCCCGTTGACAAGGGGATTTATCCCGGTGGGCCTCCGCAAGTGGGATTTTCAGCCCCTGCGGGCACTGGGCTCACGCGCCAGGCGACGGACGTGGTAGTTTGCAGGCTGATGGCGAGCCAAAAGGAAGTAGTAGAAGCGGTGGTCCGAGACGTGTTGGGCCCCCTGGTCAAGGCTGATGGCGGGTCCCTGTACCTCATTTCCGCGAGTGATAACGCGGTCCAACTCCACTTGGCCGGTCAGTTCGCGGGCTGTCCAGGCAACACCTTGGTGACAAGACGCTTGCTGGAACCGGCGATACACAAGGTGGCGCCCGACATCGTCGTGACCATCACCCACGGCGCATTGCTTCCAAAAAACGCTGAAGTCATCGCCGCCGCTACCCCGTAGGCCGCACAGGCCCCGGCGCTACAGCCGCCGCCCAGAATATCTTGCGCTGCGAGTACGCCCAGCTCAGCCCACTTGGATTCCAGTGAGCCCGAATGTCCGCCGGCTGCTCAAGCCACAAACGCAAACAGACCCCCAATGCCTGAGATGCCTGAGCAACGTCTGAGGGGCCAGGTCCCGCGCCGATCGAGCCAGTCCCGATCCACTCAACCCGGCGCGCTCAATCAGTGGCGAGTGACCGAACGCACGTCGCGCCCGACATGATCATCTGCCTGGCTCTTGTGCACGCGATGCCGATGCAGGTTCTTCTCTACGTTCTTGTCGATGTAGAGCAAGCCCACTCGGCCCTCCTCTTCGCGGTCTAATAGGCGAATCAAGACCTTCGAATCCGCCCAGTTAGCAGAGTCGTAGCCCAGTCCCGCGTCCGGGTCGGCCTTGACGGTCTTAGGGGCCGTCGCCAGCTGCTTGGTCACCTTCTCGACGGCCGCGTCGAAAGTTTTCCCCAGAGCCCCTTTCTTTCGGAGCTTGTGCTCTTCGTAGACCTTCCACAACGCGTCATTGAAGAAGAAGAAGTAACGCGTCACGCCTTTGCGGAGCTTGACCTTGGTCATGCTCTCGCCATTGCCATGGGTGAACTCGAAGCGAAGCGCACCCTTGTCCATGCCCATGGGGACGGTGTCGAATTTCAGCAGATTCTTACGAAGAATCTTCTTCTTGTTGGCCAGTTCGATGTCCAGGGCGGCCATGCGCGGGCCCGGAGACAGTTTCCGGTACTTGGGGATAAATTTCTTATCGAACACCTTGTCGTAGAAAGTGGCGAGCTTCGCAGCGGACATGCCGAACCTGAGACCGCGCGGCTTCATCTTGATGCTTTTTTTGACCGACGCAGCGACAACTTTGGTCGCTTTGGTCTTCGAGCTCTTCGATTTTGCCAGCACCGTGGCAGCCGGAGCCGCAGTCGCGGAAGTGACTGGGACGACCAGTGCCGCTGCCAAGACCAGCCCGATTACGCTCATGTGTTTCGTTCCAACAGCCATTTTGACGTTACCTTCCCGCACGAATTTCTAACTCACCAGCTCTCAGACGTAGCAACCTTGAAAAGCATGGAGTCTGGCGGCCCGAAACTTGGAGTGCCGCTTTGAGAGATACGTGTCCAGCGAAAACTGCTAGGCGCACCCACTCCTCCCCTATACTGGTGCACTCAGTGCCACTAGACGGATAGTTTTCCAAGATGGCTCGATTGTTGAACAATTCCTGCCCGATGACCACCGCACCGAAAATCCTGCTCCTGCTGGTCAGCCTCAGTCTGACTGCCTGCGCACCCGTCAGCCAAGGAGGCAGCCAGCGCCCCACGTGGGAGCTCCCGAGCTACTCCGGACAAGAGATCGGCCTGTTTGATGACTCGCTGGCGGAGGCCATTTTCGGACTATCCATCGGCATCACCGAACCCGACGAGGATCTCTTGCTTGCCCAACGGGTCGCCCTCGCCGATAGCGTGATGCCCGTCCGCCTCATGACACTGAATGAAGACGCCCGCGGGGGAGTGGTAAGCTACCAGTTAGTGCTGAACCAGCAGGGCGACGCGCTTCTCGGGGTACCCCTCGCCGGCCCGTTGAGCGTGACCCTTTCTCACGATAACCCTAGCGTGACTTTTCTTCGGGCGGCTTCAAGCCGTTTAGTCGGCACGACGATGATCTTGCTCATGCGCCACTACAACCAGGACGGAGTTCCGGTCGTGCACTTCCGAGCAGAAGCGGATAGCCAGGCCGTGCGCAAAGCCATCGAGCGAGCCAAGCTATTTCGAGAATTGGGATCGTGACGCCATGTTGAAACGCCGCACCGTGAAGTTGAAGTCACCCCGGGAAATCGAGGCGATGCGTAAAGCGGGTGCCCTGGCATCCCAAACCCTGACGGCGGTGGGCGACATCATCCGGGCTGGGATGACCACCGAAGATATCAACACCTTCGTGCACGATCATACGCTCAGCCAAGGAGCGGTGCCCGCACCGCTGAACTACCGAGGGTTCCCCAAAAGTGTATGTACTTCTATAAATGAAGTGGTATGCCACGGGATCCCAGAAGATCGCGCGCTGCTGGATGGCGACATCATAAACGTGGATGTCACACATATTTACGAAGGTTTTCACGGAGATACCTCCGCAACCTTCTACGTCGGCTCGCCCTCCAAGGAAGCCATTCTCGTAACGGAAACATCACGGCGCTGCCTCGACCTCGCCATCGCCACTGTCCGGCCCGGCGCGCGACTGGGGGACATAGGCGCCGCCATTCAAGATTTCGCCGAAGCTCAGCAACTCGGCGTTGTGCGAGATTTTGTGGGGCACGGCATCGGTCAGGAGTTCCACGAGGAGCCGCAGGTGAAACATTACGGCCGGGCAGGCCGCGGTGAGCGCTTGAAGGCGGGAATGATTTTCACCATCGAGCCGATGATCAATCTGGGCACTTGGGAAATCGAGGTGCTCGAGGACGAATGGACCGCCGTCACTCGGGACGGTCAATTGTCCGCACAATTCGAGCACACCCTGCTGGTTACACCCGACGGAGTGGATGTATTGACGGCTCGCGAGCGCGTCCTAGCTAACAGCGAGATCTACCCCGACTACTGGAAAGCAGGGACTGCTGGGTCCGACTAAGCCAACTATCCGCAAGAATGCGAGAAATGTAGGCTTGACGGATCACTTCCCCGCCGACTAGCCTCGCCACCGATCTACTGTTCAGCCCATTCGATGGCCGGATCAGGGACTCATAGACGCCCGGAACTTCCGGACCACCTGTAACTAAGTCCGCAGGATCAACGAACTTTTCGCCTCTTCAGCAAGACCCACCCATGGCGTCACGAAAAAAGACTAAAAAGAAGGCCACTACCAAGTCGGCCAAACCGAAGTCGAAGGCAGCAAAGCGCCCGGCCAAACCGAAGTCCTCCGCTAAAAAGGGCACGTCGAAAAAGAAGCCGGCTAAGAAGGCTCCCGCCAAAAAGAAGCCGGCTAAGAAGGCTCCCGCCAAAAAGAAGCCCGCGGCCAAACAAGCAACCCCTGCGCAACGCGCACGGGAAAAAGCGCGGCTGAAGAAGGAGCGCGAGCGCGAGAAAGCGGCTGAAAAAAAGCAACGCGAGCGCGATAAGGCCGCGGCCAAGAAGGTGCGTACCCGAGCCCAGGCCGAAGCGAAAAAGCTCAAGGCCGAAAAACTCAACGAGCGGAAGGTCAACGAGCAAGAACGCCGAGAGAAGGCGAAGGCGCGAGCCCAGGCCGCCAAGGAACGAGATAAAGCCGCCGCAGACAAAAAGCGCGAACGGAAACGCGCGCTCAAAGTCCGGGCAGCCGAAGTCAAGGCGGCGACCCGTGAAAAAGCCAAGGCCAAGGCCGACAAACTCCGCGAGCGAGCCCGCCGGGACAAAGAAGCCGGGCGCGAACGAGCATTGAAGCTCAAGGCTCGCGACGCCGTCCGTAAGGAAAAAGAGAAGGCGAAGGCCGACGCGAAGGAGGCAAAAGCCATCGCCCGGGCTGAAGCGAAGGCCGAGCGCGAAGCAGAGCGGGTCCGCCTCAAGCAGGAGCGCGACGCAGAGAAGGCTCGCCTAAAAGCTGAACGCGAAGCGGAGAAGGCGCGCCTCATCGAAGAAAAGCGCCTCCGCGTCGAGGCCGAACGAGCCCGCAAGCACGCGGAGCGCGAAGCCTACAAAAAAGCCAAGGAAGCGGAGCGAGAGAAGCTGCGCGCCGAAAAGGAAGCCGTTCGGCGCGCTCTTGAGGAACGTGTTGCGCGGGCGAGTGGACGGACCCCCCGAACGGCGGGCGTGGGCCGAACTTCGACGAGCACCCGGGTTTACTCCCCGCGCTCCATCCCCAATCAATCCGGAACCAGCCTCGGCCCGGCCGGCAGCAACCACAAGTTTGCCAACCTGCGAATTCCGTCGATTCCTCCCGAAGGTTCAACGGAGAATCTGCGACCGGCGGGGGGGGGGGGGGGGGGGGGGGGGGGGGGGGGGGGGGGGGGGGGGGGGGGGGGGGGGGGGGGGGGGGGGGGGGGGGGGGGGGGGGGGGGGGGG
>SPKZ01017466.1_pt1 | contig 12717 bp, 14 predicted proteins | sample 2456571 | NCBI WGS metagenome assembly SPKZ01 (sample SAMN11192286, study PRJNA482655) | marine metagenome | biome: ENVO:00000447; feature: ENVO:00000244|ENVO:00000211|ENVO:00000569|ENVO:00002023; material: ENVO:00002151; isolation source: ocean water from marine abyssalpelagic zone ...
GTAAACGAATGGTTGCCTAAAGAAAGTTTAGATGCAATTAGGGAACATTATATCGCTATTAAAGGACCACTTACTACTCCTATTGGTGGTGGAATGCGTTCGTTAAATGTTGCGCTCCGTCAAAAACTAGATCTTTATACATGCGTTCGTCCTGTTAGATGGTTTGAAGGTGTACCCTCTCCTATGGTTCACCCAGATTGGATTGACATGACAATCTTTAGAGAAAATACCGAAGACATCTATGCGGGTATAGAATGGATGGCTGGTACACCAGAATGCGATAAGGTGCTTAAATTTTTAATGGAAGAAATGGGTGTTACAGAAATCCGATTCCCAAAAACTTCTTCAATTGGTATTAAACCAGTTTCTAAACAAGGTTCTGAAAGATTAATTAGAGCAGCAGTACGATATGCTGTAGACAACAAAAAACCTTCGGTTACATTGGTACACAAAGGAAACATAATGAAGTTTACCGAAGGTGCATTTAAAAGCTGGGGCTATGCATTAGCAAGAAAAGAATTTGGAGATAGAGTATTTACTTGGGAAGAGTATGATGAAATTGTAGCAGAAGCGGGTGTTACAGCGGCAAACAATGCCCAAAATCAAGCACTTGCTGATGGTAAAGTAATCATCAAAGATTCTATTGCCGATGCATTTTTACAGCAAATAGAATTGCGTCCTAAAAACTACTCTGTAATTGCTACGCTTAACCTTAATGGAGATTACATTTCGGATGCATTAGCAGCAGCAGTTGGTGGAATTGGAATTGCTCCTGGTGCAAATATAAACTACAGAACGGGACACGCAATTTTTGAAGCTACTCACGGAACAGCACCTAAATATGCTGGACAAGATAAAGTTAACCCTTGTTCCATGATCCTTTCGGCATGTTTGATGCTAGAGCACTTAGGATGGCAAGAGCCGGCAGATTTAATAGTTCATTCTATTGAAAGTGCTATTGCCGAGAAAAAAGTTACTTACGATTTTGCTCGTTTAATGGCAGGTGCTACACTTCTTAAATGTTCAGAATTTGGAGACGAAATGATTAAACACATGCGTGTCTAAGATGCACCTAGTGAAATAATAACAATTGCTTGGTGAATAAATTAATTGATTGAGATCATTCTAGCAATAGAGGACTTCAAAAAAAATTGTAACTTTACCAAGCAAAATTATTATCATTTTTTATGAAACAAGCAGTTCAGATAGGATTATTGCTAGGCATAGTAGGTCTTGCATATTTGGTATATAATAGTATCCAAAGCAAAGTTCAATTTGAAGAGGACGCATTTGCGAGAAGAAAAGTAGTAGTGCAAAACCTGAAAGATATCCGTACTGTTGAAACAGCCTACAAATCGGTTAAAGGATACTATACCAATAGCTTTGATACACTTTTACACTTTATTGCCACAGATAGCTTTATGGTTATTATGGCGGTTGGAGATTTGGATGATTCGGTTGCAGTAGCAAACGGACTGGTCTCCAGAGACACTTCTTACTCGTACGTTGTAGATTCTATTTTAAGAAACTACCCCTTAGATTCGCTTTCGTTAATACCGTTCGGAGATAACGAGAAATTCGTATTAGAATCTGGTCAAATAGAAAAAGGTAAAGTAAAAGTGAAGGTATTTATGGCCTTCGCTAACTTCGGAGCAATCTACAATGGCTTAAACACTAAAAACGAAAACATCGATTTTGAAGAAGGACTCCAAGTAGGTTCGATGACAGAAACTTCAACAAGTGGAAATTGGGAATAAAATAAAGCCCAAAACAGAACTCTTAGATGAGTCGTTCCAAACCGAAATGGCAACAGATTGCCAATTAAATCTGTTGATTTCAAAAAACGATGTTGCACTTAGTCTTTTCGATAATTACCAAAGTAAATTCATAGGATTTCAGAAGTTCGAATTCAAATCCATCGAAGAATTAGGCGCCATTTTTAATCAAGGGGTTTTCTTAGGAGAGTTTAAACAAGTACAAGTAATGGTTGGCAGTCAGCCATCTACTTTAGTACCTACAGTGCTTTTTGATGAAGACAATCAAGCTGACTACATCAACTTTATGACGTCTAAAAGTAGCGACAGTAAGGTTTTAACCGACCATTTAAACTCAATTGATTCTAAAAACATTTACAATCTCCCATCAGAATTGGTTCAGAAATTAAACGACTATTTACCAAATGCCAAGCTAATTCATGCTTCCACCAATTTTATTGAGTCTATTATTTCCAAGCACAAAAACGAAGAGGGCATTATGTCTTTTGTGAATATCAACAGCTCAACGTTCGACTTAATTGTTTCGGAAGGAAAAAAACTACACTACAACAACAGTTTTGATTATACATCAGACGAGGAATTGCTTTATTACCTCCTTTTTGTTTTCGAACAGTTAAAATTGAATCCCGAAAGTTGTTCATTAACCATTTTCGGAAATCTAAATTCAAAATCGGATTTGTTCGGACTGATAAGAAAATACATTAGAAATGTGGATTGGGGCACTAGAAATGACAGCGTAAATTATTCCTATGCGCTCAACTCCCTAAACGACCACGAACAATACTTACTCTTAAATAACTTTCAGTGCGAATAGTAGCAGGGTCTCTTAAGGGACGTAGATTTAGCCCTCCGGCCAATTTACCAGTTAGACCAACCAAAGACTTTAGTAAAGAGGCCATCTTCAGCATGCTCGATAATCTATATGATTTTACAGCATGCACAGCACTCGACCTTTTTAGCGGAACGGGAAACATTGCTTACGAATTCGCATCAAGAGGCTGCAAACATGTTACTGCGGTAGATATTAATGCTAAATGCGTAACTTTTATCCGTACTACTTGCAAACAGTTCGGAATAGAAAACATGGACATTCTTAAAGCGGATATCAAAAGATTCATCCCAAGAACTTCGTCTACATTCGATATTATCTATGCAGATCCTCCATTTGAAGGCGATGATGTTGAAAAAACATTAGACAGCTTATTGGAGAGCAAGATTCTAAACGAAGATGGCATACTCTTATTCGAACATACCAAAAGAAAAGATTTCTCAAAAAAGGAACGGTTTTGGGAACGTAGAAAATATGGTGAAGTTCATATCAGTATCTTTTCAGCGTAACAATTCTTACTTTTAATTTAATAACCACTAGCTATGAGTAAAAAAGTTGCCATTTTTCCTGGTTCATTCGATCCAATTACGATTGGTCATCAGGCCGTTATTAATAAAGCAGCAATGCTTTTTGATGAAGTAATAGTTGCCATTGGAATCAATACAACTAAAAAATACATGTACTCATTAGAGAGCAGAACCAAGTGGATTGAACAAATTTTTAGTGATCAATCCAATATTAATGTGAAAACGTATGAGGGTCTAACTGTTAATTTTTGTTCTTCTATTGAAGCGCAGTTTATAGTTAGAGGCTTAAGATCGGCCACCGACTTTGAATTTGAAAGGCAAATTGCTGAAATGAACGAATCTATGAACAAGAATATTCAAACTGTATTTCTTTTAACCGATCAAAAGCACTCGGCAATTAGCTCTACCATTGTTAGAGAAATCGTAAAAAGCGGTGGAAATGCCGACCAATTTGTACCAGCACAAGTAAAACTTAATGAATCGAATAACTAATCTAATTACCGTTTTCTTAGTGGCATTTAGCAGTTTGGCCTTCGGTCAAAACGTTACCATTAAAGGAACAGCTACCGACTACATAGGGAAATTCATCTCCATTGTTCAGAAGAAAGATTACATTTCTGGCCTCGAAGAGGTGAATGCCAAAAGCTTGGTTGATGAAAAAGGAAACTTTGAAGTAGCTTTCGACACGGATCACACGATTAAGTGTGTTTTAAGAATTGGTAACATCAACGCAAATATTTTTGTTGCACCCAACAAAACTTATGTAGTAGATTTCCCTAAAACACCAAAAGAAGCTGTTAAAACGCTCAGCAATTCCACATTTGTACAACTAACTTTTGAAAACGAAAATAAAGACGATTTAAATTACCAGATCAGCGAATTCAATATTTATCGCGACGATTTCATGGATAAAAACCTCGATTTATTCTACAAAAATGCTTTGCGGGTTCTTAAAGTAAAAATTGATTCTTTTAAACTAACCGCAACAGAGAAGTTTGGAGGAATAAAGAACGCATACTTCATAAACTATTTACAATACAGCTTTGCAGAACTAGAACTGGCACGAAACAAAAGAAAAACCGACTTGTACGAAGAGTACATTAAGCCGCATGGCATCTCGTACAGCAACAATCAGTATATGAGTTTCTTTACTCAGTACTACAAGCAAAGGCTAGGCTCTATGGCGCTTTACAATCAAAAATTAGCCGACGCTATTAATATCGACGAAAGTTTAGAGAAAGTTAACGAAGTACTGGCATCAGAACTAGGCTATAACACACCAAGGCTGAGAGAAGCCGCCCTACTCTATGGTTTGTTCGAAAACAGAAATAGCACTGCGCTTACCAAAAACGGAATTATCAAGATATTAACTACTATATCAACATCCAGCAAAACTCCCGAACATCAACAAATTGCAAAAAACATCCTTGTAGCTGTCAGAAAAAACATGGTTGGTACTAAGGCATCTAATTTTGAATTAGTGGACAAAAATGGCAAGGATGTTTCCCTTAGCGACTTCAGAGGTAAGTATGTTTACATCGATTTCTGGGCTACTTGGTGCGTACCTTGTTTACGCGAAATGAAAATGATGAAAAATCTTCAAAAAAATTATGGAGATAAAATCGTTATTATCAGTATCTCAGTTGATGATAATATTGACACAATGAACAAGTTTTTGCTAAAAAATAAATACAACTGGACTTTCCTGCATCATGGGAACTCGGAAAGCCTAAAGCATAAATATGATGTAAGGTCAATTCCGCTTTACTATCTAATTGATCCAAGTGGAAACTTTATGCGCTCGCCAGCCAGAAGACCAAGTGAAAACATTGAGCCGTTATTCAAAAAATTATTAGGAGACGGTAACTAGCTTGAAAAGAGCAAAACGTTAGATATCGGATGTCAGTTCGAGTGATTCGCCAACTGGCGGATCGTATCGAGAACAACCAATTTCCGAATCAAAAGTGCTTCTCGATACAAAATTATAAGCAGAATTTCATTCGAAGTGACACTTTTGGCCATGCCAGCCATTATTGAAAACTTTAGCTATACCAGCAAGTCCTTTATTGAAGGGTAGGTATCTGCGCGCACCATATCGAAATCGGTTTTCGCAATCCATTTAACCTCGGTTATCCCCTCTTCCGTTTGAGGCACCAATTCCTCATCCTTACCATATTCCATGTGGAACCAATAAGTATATTTTAAGATCGGTACACCCTTCAAAATATAAGTATGCTTTGTAATACCTGCCTCATTATTCAGTCTCACATTTGTAATTCCGCACTCTTCCTCAACTTCTCGCACAGCACATCCGGGGATCTCCTCGCCTTCTTCTAGCTTGCCCTTTGGTAAATCCCATTTATCCAATCTTCGGATAAACAACATTTCCTTTTTCTCATTTAAAACGAGTCCGCCCGCAGCTTTAATAATAACAAAGAGAGATTCAAAAAGCTGAATCAACCGATCAACATTTTCGCTAAAAATTACAATTGTCTCGTCTTTAGATCGCCCCTCCAAAATTTCATTAATTAAAAACTCAAGTTGATCTTTTTCAGCACAACCATAGCAGGTGAAATTTCCGCTAATTGTTGGTAAGCTGTTTAGATCAGTAAGAAAAACTGAACGATCGTTCATGAAAACTTTATACATTTGTTTTATGTCTAAAAGTGAAGAAATAGCTAAAAAAGCAGCTGCATATTTATTGCAAATAAAGGCAATAAAAATCAATAGTGAAAATCCATTTACGTGGGCGTCTGGTTGGAAATCACCCATTTACTGCGACAACAGAAAAGTTTTATCCTATCCTGAAATCAGAAGCTACATCAGCAATTCTTTTGTTTCGGTGATCAACGAATCGTTTGAAAAACCAGATATCATAGCCGGTGTTGCAACGGGAGGAATTGCACTAGGTGCTTTGGTAGCAGATATTATGGAGCTTCCATTCGTTTACGTTCGAGCAAAATCGAAAGGGCATGGTTTGCAAAACATGGTTGAAGGCGAACTAAAGGAAAATCAAAAAGTATTGGTTGTTGAAGATTTAATTTCGACAGGCATGAGCAGTTTAAACGCAGTTGAAGCATTGCGAAAAGAAGGGAATAGTAATATTATTGGCATGACCGCCATTTTTACTTATGGCTTCGATATAGCTGAAGACAATTTTAAAGAAGCGAACGTAGATTTAAAAGTACTTTCGAACTATGGTGAATTAATTAAGGAAGCCGCTAGTTTAGGTTATGTTTCTGAAGGTAACTTAGAGTCTTTACAAGAATGGAGAAAAAGCCCATCAACATGGGAGCCTGCTTAAAGAATTCAAATCTTATAGGCTACTTCTTTCATATTACACTCAATTAGTTGATCGAATTTGGTTAGCAATACCAACCGCCCTAAATCATCTACTCCAACAATTTTAGCGAATTCCACTTTGCCTAATACGTCATATTCGTGGAATTCATTCAAGCGATACAACAATGCTTTATACCTTTTGTCAATTTCAGAAGAGGATACAGTATGCAACATTTTGTATTTTCTCTCTAAGCAAGCACATAGTTTCGATAGGCATTCATCCATATTATTCGTTACACCAGAAATTAGCTTGATCGATGTTGGATTGGGTAAAGAAGCATCAAATTTTAATTGATTTACGTTCAATCCAATTCCAATCACCGAAGAAGTAACACTTTTCCCAACAATCCTGCTTTCAATCAAAATCCCTCCAACCTTTTTATCTTCAATGTAAATATCGTTGGGCCATTTTATGCTAATCTCATCCGAGATAAATTGCTTCAATAACTCTACTACAGCAATCGAGATAATCTTATTCAGATCAAAGTGATTCTCAATCTTCAAATTTGGCTTTAAATACAGGCTTAAAGTAAGATTTTTACCAGACTCAGATTTCCACGAATTCATGCGTTGCCCCTTGCCCTTCAATTGTTTATGAGCAATTACAATATACCCCTCCTCCAATTCGTCTCCATCTACGAGACCCAGAAGGTAACTATTAGTTGAATCTACAGTTTCAAGGTAAACGATCTCATGTCCGATTTTAGGGCTCATTGGAAAAGATTTAGTTAATTTAGTAGTTTGATAAACTAATATGAGTGTGAGTAAAAAAGTTGTGAGTACAAAGAAATTAATTAATGCCATAATTACAGGCATTCAAGAGAAAAAAGAAGAAGAAATAATTTCTCTTAATTTGCTTAAAATTCACAATTCAGTTTGCGATTATTTCATTATTTGCCATGGAAATTCCAACACTCAAGTAGACGCGATTACGGGGTCTATTGAGGAGTATGTAAGGGAAAGTGTAGGCGAAAATCCTTGGCAGAAAGAGGGTTTTGAAAACTCTGAATGGGTTTTGCTAGACTATGTAAATGTGGTTGTTCATATTTTTCAAAAAGAAACAAGAACGTTTTATAACATTGAAGAATTATGGGGCGACGCAGAAATAAAAACTTTTGAAGACTAATTCAAGTATTACATCTTTCTTGGTATACAATTCAATATTGGATTTTAGCTAGGATAAATTGACAACATGACCGATAATAAAAAAGATAAAAGCAAGGCACCAACGAAAACTCCGGTTCCTAAAAAAAAGAAATCGAATAAACCATTCAATTTTTATTGGATCTATTTAGTCGTGGCTGTTTTATTCCTCGGGTTTAGTGTTGTTGGCGACCTAAATGGAGGAGTTGAAGAAATTGATTTCTTAAAATTCAAAAGAGAAATGCTCAGCAGACACCATGTTGAGAAATTAGTTATCATCAACAAAGAGTACGCTGAGGTATATATTCTAAAAGAAAAGCTTACCGATCCTGTTCACAGCAAATTAGAGAAGTCTAAAAAACTGGGCCCGCACTATAAGATAAACATAGGGCCACCAGAGGCATTCCAAAAGAGCTTAGATGAGGCTCAAAAAGACTTTACCTACGAAGAAAAAATCCCAATTAGATACGATAATAAAAAAGAATGGGCTGGTGATATATTAGGCTGGTTGTTCCCAATTTTAATAATGGTTGGAATCTGGATTTTCATTATGCGTCGGATTGGCGGTTCAGGAGGCGGAAGTCAAATCTTTAACATTGGCAAATCTAAAGCTACATTGTTCGATAAAGACACCAATGTAAACATCACATTTAAAGATGTAGCTGGTTTGGACGAAGCGAAAATTGAAGTTAAAGAAATTGTTGAGTTCCTTAAAAACCCTAAAAAATATACTGATCTTGGAGCGAAAATTCCAAAAGGCGCATTACTTGTAGGCCCTCCAGGAACGGGTAAAACACTTCTTGCAAAAGCAGTAGCAGGAGAAGCACAGGTTCCTTTCTTCTCTTTATCAGGTTCAGATTTCGTTGAGATGTTTGTAGGAGTGGGTGCTTCGAGAGTAAGAGATTTATTTAAACAAGCAACCGAAAAATCGCCATCGATTATTTTCATAGATGAAATTGATGCAATTGGTAGAGCTAGAGGTAAGAACCCTGCTCAAGGTGCTAATGATGAGCGAGAAAACACACTAAATCAGCTATTAACTGAAATGGATGGTTTTGGAACCAACTCAGGTGTTATTATCCTTGCAGCTACTAACAGAGCCGACATCCTTGATAAGGCGTTGTTGAGGGCTGGTAGATTTGACCGTCAAATTCATGTTGACATGCCTGACTTGAACGAAAGACAAGAAATTTTCCACGTTCATTTACAGCCACTAAAACTAGATAAGAAGTTAGATGTGGAATTATTGAGCCGTCAAACTCCTGGATTTTCAGGTGCGGATATTGCCAATATTTGCAATGAGGCTGCACTAATCGCTGCAAGAAAGAATAAAAAGAAAGTTGAGAAAGAAGACTTCTCTGATGCGGTAGACAGAATAATTGGAGGACTTGAAAAGAAAAATAAAATAATTACTCCAAAAGAGAAAAAAGTTATTGCCTATCACGAAGCAGGTCACGCTGCCGTTAGTTGGTTGTTAGAACATGCTCATCCTTTGGTAAAAGTCACTATTATACCTAGAGGTCAATCTTTAGGAGCTGCTTGGTACTTGCCAGACGAACGACAGATAACCACTCCAGAACAAATGGAAGATGAGATTTGTGCTACATTAGGAGGTAGAGCAGCCGAACAAGTAATGTTTAACCAAATAAGTACTGGTGCGCTTAGCGATTTAGAAAGTATCACTAAGAAAGCCTACGCAATGGTTAGTATTTATGGCCTAAACGATAAAATTGGAAACATTAGCTTTTATGATTCTACTGGCGGTAACGAATATGGTTTCACTAAACCGTACAGTGAAAAAACCGCACAAGTAATTGATGAAGAAGTAAGTAAATTCATTGAGAAGAATTACAAAAGAACGCTCGAATTGCTTTCTAAAAACAAGGACAAGCTAATTGGCCTTGCAGAAGTACTACTTGAAAAAGAAGTAATTTATAAGGAAGACCTTGAAAAAGTATTTGGCGAAAGACAATGGAAAGAAGAGCGCATTGAACTAACTAGAAAACCAGCTGCAAAAAAAGCTTCGTCCACAGATTCCGCAGATAAATCCAAAACGAAGTCTAAAGTTTCGAAAAAAGCAGAAAAGTCCGTAGGCGAGAACGGTGCTGCGGAAGTAATTAGTGAAGACAAGAGCGATTCTAAAGAAACGAAAGCATCTACAGAAGATGATGAAGACAAAGTAACCAAGGATAAAACCGACGACACAGCACAGGTTTAAAACAGCCGTTGTTTTTCTAATTAGCTCAGAATTCCCTACTTTACAACAAACAAGTAACGCGAGTTTATATTGACAGACTTAATTAAGAGAGGTCTAACTGGACTACTATTCGTTTCAACCGTTATTGGGTGTACCTTATGGAATCAATACTCTTTTGCAGGGTTATTTCTGGTAGTCTTAATTTTTGGCCTCATAGAATTCAATAATTTTGTTTCAGCTTATAACAATGAGAAGAAATCTAATTGGCTGATGTACATTATTGGCGTGGTTATGTTCATTAGCTTTCACTTCGCTGCATTCACCAATAACATTTCACTCCTCCTAGCCAGCATTCCCTTCATTATGGTTCTTTTTATTTCGGAAATCTTTCGAAAAGATTCGGACCATTTCAAAAGAACTGCATCCTCTATCATGGGTATTGTTTACATAGCATTACCGATTTCATTAATCAATTACCTTGCTGTAGCAGGACTACCAGGTTACAACCCTAAATTGATTCTAGGCTACATCGTTTTACTTTGGGCAAATGATACTGGAGCCTATGTTTTTGGAGTATCAATGGGCAAGCACAAACTATTTGAAAGGATATCTGCAAAAAAGACATGGGAAGGCGCAATTGGAGGTGCTATTACCACAATTGCGGTTGCATATGGAGTATTTATTTATACAGGCACGCTATCTATCGTTCATTGGGTAGCCATTGCTTTAATAACAGTTGTATTTGGTTCTTTAGGAGATTTAGTTGAATCCTCCATAAAACGTAGGGTAGGCGTTAAAGATTCCGGAAATATTTTACCTGGACATGGAGGTGTTTTAGACCGATTTGACGGTTTATTAATATCTCTTCCAGTTGTAGTAACATATTTATATTTGTTCGCCTAACTTTGCACCAATCCAGAAGGCAAGTTTTTCTATATGAAAATCCACAAAGAAGGGTACGTGTCACTAATTATAGCCATTGTTTTTGGCTTTACACTTAGCTATTTAGCTAGACGTTTTTTCGATAACGGCATGCTTGTTACAGCTATTTATGGCTTTTCTACATGCTGTTTCCTGATCGTTCTTCAGTTTTTCAGAAGCCCTAAAAAAAACGTTGAGCTAAAAGAGAATGCCATATATGCTCCTGCAGATGGCAAGGTAGTGGTTATTGAGGAGATAGAAGAAGCTACTTACTTCAACGAAAAGAGAATTCAAGTATCAATATTTATGTCACCAGTTAACGTGCATGTTAACTGGTATCCGATTTCGGGAACGATAGAAGAAATAAAATACCTTCCCGGTCTTCATCTAGTTGCTTGGGATCCTAAATCTTCTACAGAAAATGAAATGACCCATTTAGTGATCCGTCATAAAAATGGAGTAAGACTATTGGTAAAGCAAATTGCAGGTGCTTTAGCTCGAAGAATTGTTTATTATTCTAAAAAGGATCAAGAAGCAACTCAAGGAGAGCAATTAGGGTTTATCAAGTTCGGCTCTAGGGTTGATGTTCTATTACCACTTTCGGCTAATATCAACATTAAAATTGGCGATAAAGTAACTGGTTGTGAAACCGTTATTGCTGAATTCGGCTCCTAAAAAACAGCAGGAAAAGCTTTAGCAATCAACGCCATAAACTCTGCTCCTATCACTGCCCAACATATCGAAGAGATATACATCGCGATTAAAATCTTTGCTTTCCCATTAAAAAACCTTCTAGCCAAAAACATGGCAAGCGGATAAGATAAAACGGGAGATAGCATAGCTAAACCAACCAATCCGAATTTATCGATAGTTTTTTCAACAATGCCTCCTTGCTTAACCAAGTCCTCATCTCGCTTGTTATTTCTTTTCTTAAAAATTTTGGCTTCAATCTTCATCCATACATCAAGAACTGGTTCAGCCAAATAATAAAAAACGGTGATGCCAATTATTCCACCAATAGCCATGCACCAAAATGCTAGTTTAAAACTAAAGCCGTAGAGTAAAACAAGCGCTCCCCCTCCTACTAATTGCTTAATTGCGCTTAATGCAACTACAGAAATTATTTCAATCCACTCCTCCATCCAAAATCCAACTAATTACTTATTTATAAAATTTATTTTTGAGTTTTTTCAAAGCCGACAAAACCATGGGCAATTTATCAATATTTAAAATCTTATAAGACTTATCTACTGCTCCGAAGTTCTTATAGAACCGAGCCACAGACTTCACATTCGAACCACCAAAGTCTAAAACGTCATAATTGGCAATAAAGTTCTCTATTGCTTTGTCGAACACAAAATGCATTGCGCCATTCGTTTTTCCAACCTCATCAGCTGCGCCTTTTAAATAGATTATTGTCTTCTCAAACTTTAAGAAAAAACAAGCAGCTATTATTTTTCCATCCTTCCTCGCTCCTATAGTGATTCCAGCATTGTTTTTCTCAGCACCCGACATCAATCTATCTAAATGAGCATAATCTTTATCAGATAATCTTTTAAGGCCGTCTTTCTTGATGTTTTTAAATAAGTCAACTACTTCTTCGTGGTCAACGTTAAAGTCTATCGATACCTCGTTCTTTATAGCTTTCTTGATGTTTCTTTTTGCATTCGAATTATACTTCGATCTTACCCAGTCAAGATCATCAAGTTGTAATGTTTGGTAATTCGCTTCTCCTACTTCTCCAAGTTCAACATTAATATCGTTGCCAAAAGCAATCGACAAATGCTTAATTGAATCTGGCACAATCGACAAGAATTCATTTATATCAACATTACTTCCACATAGACCTAGTTGCCTACTAAAAAACGGCTGGTAAACCATGTTTACCCTCATTTTCCTCACCAACGGAAGCGGCATTATCGTTTTATAATCATCTTCAATCAAAGCATCCCAGCTATCACAAACAGCATCGAGGTACCACGA
>SPKZ01004183.1_pt1 | contig 12703 bp, 14 predicted proteins | sample 2456571 | NCBI WGS metagenome assembly SPKZ01 (sample SAMN11192286, study PRJNA482655) | marine metagenome | biome: ENVO:00000447; feature: ENVO:00000244|ENVO:00000211|ENVO:00000569|ENVO:00002023; material: ENVO:00002151; isolation source: ocean water from marine abyssalpelagic zone ...
CCCAGAAGCTCTTAAAGTAACTCCCGTACATGCCCATTGTTTTGCAAGTTCTTGATTAATAACACCAACATTCTCAAGCCTCATTTTCCAAATTCTATTTTCTGTTAATAAACCTTCATATTTTACAATCTCTGTTTCTAAAATGCCTATGAATTTTTCTAAATCCTTGCACCAGTTTTTTGGTAAATCTAAAGGAACACCACCAATTCTAATAGCAGAATGCGTAAGTCTGGCACCACAATAATCTTCAATTAAATCCATGGCAAATTCACGTTCTCTAAAAGCATATAAAAACACAGACATAGCTCCTACATCTAAAGCATGAGTTGCTAACCAAAATAAATGAGACATAATTCTATTAAGCTCTAAAAGCATGGTTCTGATTACTTCTGCCCGTCTTGGAGCTTCTATTCCCAATAGTTTTTCAACTGCCAGCGCATAACCATAGTTATTTGAACTAGCAGCTATATAATCCATTCTATCAGTAGTAGGTAAGAATTCATTGTAAATCATATTCTCGCCCATTTTTTCCATACCACGGTGTAAATAACCAATTCCTGGAGTTGCTTTGGTAATTTCTTCGCCTTGCATTTCTAGAATCAAACGCATTTGACCATGAGCCGAAGGATGTTGGGGTCCGAAGTTAATAATCATAGTATTATCTTCTTTTTCAAAGTTTATATTTTCAAAAAAAGGTTTTAACCTATTGACTGTTTGCATTTATCTTCTGCCTTTTATTGTAATTGAATCTTTGGGATCAAGTTTTTTAATAAACAAGGGTTTATCATCTTCTTGGTAAGAAGTACTTACTTGTTTAAGTGTTTTGTCAGTAACTTCTACTCCAAATTCAACTTCATGTCCAAGTCTTGAAAAGCGCGAAGTATCGTATCTGTCAATAGCAGCAGAATCTCTGATTTCAGGACCTATTGTATCTCTTGCTTCTTTTCCAAAAATTTTATCAACTTCATACCATGAAGCTGCTTCATCCCCTTGAAGTGGATAAGTTTTTAATAAAGGATAATCGTACCAATCATCTGGCATTAAAATTCGTTTCATGAAAGGATGATTTATGATTTTAATACCATACATATCAAACATTTCTCTCTCACTCCAATTGGCCATCTTAAAAACATTAATAACTGATTCAAGTTCTTCTTTTTGTTTGATAAAACATTTAACTCTTAGTCTTTTTCTCTCACTCATGCTTAACATTTCGTAAAAGATTTCAAAACCTTGTTTTGTTTTAATATAATCAATAGCAGAAAGTTCCATTAGCATATCGTAAGAACATTCATCTCTTAAATATTTTAATACTTCAACATTAGCAGAGGCATTAATATAAACTACTAAATGCTCAACTTCAATATAAGCATCTAAGACAGTGAAGTTTTCTTCTAATTTTTGCAAAGTATCAAAAAATACTTCATCATCTTGTACTTTTTGTCGTGGAATACTTGGTGTAATATAAAATCTGTCATTAAAGTATGATTTTTTTTGAACATCCTCTTTGTTTTTATATTTTCTCACTAAACCAACCTTTTACGCTTGTGCGACCTAAAAATACTTTCTCTTCGTATTTTTTTTTGTAACATCATAAGAGCATATTGCAAAGTTTCTGGTCGTGGGGCACAACCAGGTAAATAAATGTCAACAGGAACAATTCTATCAGCGCCTTGAACAGTGGCATAAGTATTAAACATACCACCCGTATTAGCACAGCTTCCCATAGAAATAACCCATTTAGGATCAGGCATTTGATCATAGAGACGTCTCATGAATTCTGCATGTTTTTTAGTAAGCGTACCTGCTATTATAATAACGTCTGCTTGCCTTGGACTGGCTCTAAAAATAGTTCCAAACCTATCAAAATCGTATCGCGAAGCGCCTGAAGCCATCATCTCAATCGCGCAACAGGCCAAACCATAAGTAAGCGGCCATAAAGAGTTTGAACGCCCCCAGTTTACAAATTTATCAATACTAGTAAGTGCAATAGGTGCACCACCATCTTGAAAATAATTTACTTTATGCTGTGCCATTCTAAGGCTCCTTTTTTCCATGCATATATGAATCCAATTGTTAATAATAAAATGAATAAAATCATTTCAATAAAACCAAACCAGCCTAAAACTTTGAAGTTTACAGCCCAAGGAAACATAAATATAATCTCAATATCAAAAAGAATAAATAACAGAGCCATTAAATAAAATTGTACAGAGATACTGTTTTTTTGTTTCGTAACTTCAGGACCACATTCATAAATACTGTATTTTAATTTTTCAGTATCTTGTCGTGCTAACTTACGGCTAATTAATCGTGCTAAAAAAATGGTGGTAGTAAAAGCCCCAAAGGTTATTACAAACATCATGAAAACGCCAAAATAGGGATGTGCGAACTCCATATGAGTCATCAAAAGTCCTTGTTGTTTATACATATGTTTAAAAAACAAACACTTAGTGTGTTTGTTTTAAATACTTTTAATATTCTATTCGTAAACTTAGTTTGCAAAAAAGCAAAAGCTTAAGAAAAAAATATTATCTTCTTATTTAAGAGATAGTATACAACAATTTATCTTTTGACAAAAATACTCAAGAATTAAATAAGACATGTTTTGTCCTATTTAGCCTTAAATAAGAAAAATAGTTACACTTATGAAACAAAACCTACTTTGTTTTCACTATCAAACTGTCCTTTTTTCTCTTTTGAGATTTGTTCTTTAAAAATTTCAACTGTAAAAATAGCTTCTTTCATAACAGCTACTTTATAAGCTGTATTTTTAATAATTAACTCAATTTGTCCACCCGTTAATTCAATTTTTGCAAGCTCATTTATATTAAAATCTTTCTCTAAAGGAAGAGTAGAAGGTAGTAATTTTTTCCATAAAGCAAGTCTTTGTTCTAAATTTGGTTTTACAAATTCAATTTTGTAATTAAATCTTCTTGAAAATGCTTTGTCTAAGTTTTCAAGTAAGTTTGTGGTTGCTATTAATATTCCATCAAAACGCTCAATCTGTTCCAAAAATATATTTTGCATTTGATTGTGCATTTTATCACTAGAACTTCCTTGTCCACTTGAACGTGAAGACAAAAACTGATCGGCTTCATTTAATAATAAAATAGGCTCAGATTTTGTTTTTATTTTTAATTCTTTATATTTATCAAAAATTTCTCTTACATTTTTTTCACTCTCACCCACATACATAGACAAGATTTTAGAACAGTCAAAAGAAAGTACCTGACGTTTTAAAGATTTTCCAAGTGCTAAAGCAGTTATTGTTTTACCAGTACCAGCTGCGCCATAAAAAATTATTTTGGCTTCAATGCCTTTCTTTTTATCTTTAATTCCCCACTCTTTAAGTCTTGTAACTACTTCTTTATCTACTTGTTTTAATAAAGCATCCAATGTTTCTTTGGTTTTGGGATTTAAAACAACATCTTCAAGACTTTTATTGGTAGTAATTAATTCAAACATTTCTTGCTCTGCAATTAATGAGTCCAGTTTAATTTTAGCCGCTCTTGTTTTCTTTTTTGCGGGATGAGAAATTTTATATAAAACCTCATCAGGAATAAAAAAGTTTCTAGAAATTCCACCAAAAGGTGTTAACATTTCATCATAATCTACTAAATTATTAGAAACCAATTTTGAACTCTCTTCTAAAAGCGATCGATGTTTTATTTTTTCATAATCGTCATGGGATACCAATTCAATTAAAGAGTTCATATCTCGCAAAGACTCATCTCCTCCAGCATATTCTTCTTTTAATAAAGATAAAAAAATCATACGTTCGTTTACATCCAAAGTATTGTCTTCAAAAAACTTTTCAATCATAATATCAGTTGAAGTAGCTTTAATTCTCTCAGATATACGGTTCTCCAAAAGCGCAAGTTTTGATTTTAATCTGTTAATATTAGGAGAGTTTTCATCAAAACTGTGTTTAACAACATTTAGTTTCTGAGCCAAATCTATTTTAAAGAATTGATCTTGTAAATATTCTAAATGGTCCGTGTATTCTTTAATTTCAGGCAGAGCAATATCAAGCGTACCATCTTCTACTAGTTTTAAAAAAGAAGAACTTAAAGTCACAGAAGAATTTAATAACTCTAATTTTGATATTTCACTTAGTTTTACATTGGTATACACACTGCTTTGAACCATCCACCCAAGCTCCAATAGTTTTTTAACATGTACAATTTTTTCAATATGTTCGTATTTTTCTAAGTCATAAAATTGTGAAAGAATATCAAGAACCATAATAGAATCACGGCCTTGAACATATTCTTTACTTATATATTGCAAAATTTTTGCTTCTTGCAAAGTGCATTTTAACTGAGAGTATAATTGTGTTTTTCTAAGATTTGTACTGTTTATAAAGATTAAAAAATCTTTCATTATATTTTATCCTCTAAACTTTTTTTAAATGTTTTTATTTCTTCATTTTTTTCAAAAAATAAAATAAAAAGTTTATTTTGTGTTTGTATTTCTATGGAATTATTTTTTTCTTGTATTTTTTCTATTTTAGAAAAAACAATCTTTTCATTGCTTGAAAAATCAAGTGAGAATTGATTGTTTATTAGTAAAATTTTTGAATCACAAATACTTTTATATCTGCTTCTATAATAAAACACTTCTTGGCACTTAGCTTTTTTTAAATAAGCTCTAACTTCTTCATCATTAGAAGAGTCAACCATCACCAACCAGCCAATTACTATAAAAAAAGGAGCAAAAAATACAAGTAAAATCACGTTTTTCCTTATTGTTATACTTATTATATAATAAAAAGATTAATGTTTTGTTTATTAATTATGTATCTGCCCTCGTTTCTTATTCCACCAAATCATAAAGACCTTGAATTTCTTGGGGCCAAATTTCATCATTAATGGTTTCTAAAATTAAGGGAATATCATCCATTCTATCGTCATTCATTAAATATTTAAAACTGTCCCAGCCTATTTTTCCAAGCCCCAAGGAATCATGTCTGTCCACTCTGCTACCCAGTTCTGGTTTTGAGTCGTTTATATGCATTCCCATTAAATACTCAAAACCAACAATATTTGAGAATTCTTCCCATGTTTTATCATAAGTCTCTCGTGTACGAATATCATAACCAGCAGTAAACATATGGCAAGTATCAATACATACACCCATTCTGCTTTTATCATCTACTTTTGAAATAATATGCGCTAAATGTTCAAACCTATAACCCATATTAGAACCCTGTCCTGCTGTATTTTCAATCACCAGTTTTACTTTGGAATTAGGAGTGGCATCTATTACTCTATTTAACGTTTGGGCAATATTATCCAAACACTCTTCTTCACTAATTTTACGTAAATGAGAACCAGGATGGAAATTAAGTCGATCAAGTGTTAAAATATCACAGCGTTCTACCTCATCTACAAAAGCATCAAAAGATTTTTCTCTGTTTTCAATTATAGGATGTCCTAAATTAATCAAATAAGAATCATGAGGTAAAATATGTTTAGTTTGAATACCTGTTTTTTCTAATTCTAAAAACCACTTATCAATTACTGTTGATTCTAAGTCTTTCACTTTCCACTGTCTTTGGTTTTTAGTAAATAAGGCAAATGCTTTTGCTCCAATAACATTTGCGTTGATACAGGCATTAAATACCCCTCCACTTGCACTAACATGTGCTCCAATATATTTCATTTTTTTCCTTTTAGTCTTTTAAAATTTTAATTAAAATGTGATTTTTTTTATCTCTAAATATGATTTTTTTTTCTTTTTGCTCAATTAGTTTTTTGAAAAAGTCTTTTTTATAAGAAGAATGTAAAAACTCTTCATTAAAAGCTTTTGGACTTAAACATTTAAAGGTACTTTTACAAATTCTATCTGCATATACTTTTAGATCCAAAACAAGTGAACCTGCTGAAAAAACTTGCAGCTGTGTGTAAAAAGGGAAAAAAGAAATAAAACCTTTGTCATAAAATTTCATTTTGGGTGTTTTTATTAATATAGTCGCACTCTTAGATAGCTGTGGAGTTTTTGATGCACAAGCAATAAATAGAAAAAGGACAAGAATAAGTCTTAAATATTTAAACATTTTTTCTCTTTACAATCATTTTGAAAGAATTTTACTATAATAGGATTAAATATAGCAGAAAAAACATCCTGCTTTTAAAAAAGGTTTAATTTGTTAGTACATATTTGCTGTTCTGTAGACAGCCATTATTTTTTAGAAAGAATACAAGAAGAATACCCAGATGAAACACTTGTTGGATATTTTTATGATCCAAATATCCACCCTTTTGCAGAATACCAACTAAGATATAAAGACGTTGCATATTCATGTAAGAAACTCAATATTGAATTGCTTGAAGGCCCATATAATTTAGAAGCATGGCTTAAAAAAGTAAGTGGTATGGAATTATTACCTGAAAAAGGCGATCGTTGTACTGTTTGTTATGACGATAGATTAGAAAACACTGTTCAAAAAGCAGTGGAATTAGGTCATGATAAATTTACCTCAACACTTTTAATTTCTCCTAAAAAATCACAAGATAAGTTAAAAATTATTGGAGAAAGACTCACAGAAGAATACAAGTGTGAATTTATTTTTAAAGATTATCGTGCAGGACAAGGTCAAGTATTGCAAGGTATTAGAGTAAAAGAGCATTCTTTATACAGACAAAACTATTGTGGTTGTTTATTTGGCTTAAGTCCTCAAAGAGAATCTCAAGATAAACTAATGGATGAAATGATTAATCCTATTTCCAATCAAATTCTGCCTGAATCAATTGAAAGCAGACTAGAGTTGTATCACAGAAGAGATGAATTAGAAGAAAAAGACATTCCTTACAAAGTAATCAAACAAAAGTTTTTAAATTACAGGCTATTAAGTGCTTTAGTAAAAGTAAATAAAATTGCTGTACCTTCTTATTTTTTATGTTATTCAATTTCTTCCCGTAAAAAATATTCGGGAAGAATAGAATATGAAAGAGGCGATATTGCTTATTTAAATAAAGAAGAAACAAAAATCATTCCTATTGAGATATTTAATGATATAGCAGGTACCAATTATGACAATGTAAAAGCCTTGATGTACGGACCGCCTACTTTTCAAGCAGAATTAAACGCACGAAATAAAATTACTAAAAATCCTTATGGTTTATCCCCTATAATTATAGTAGATAGCTTAAGTGAAGACAAATATGAAATAGAGCTTATTGCAAAAATTTATGAAGATGTAAAAGAAGACATTATATGAAAATTTTGGTTTCAGCTCTTGAAACCTCTTCTAATATCCACTTAAAAGAACTGCTTAAAGAATTTGACGAAACAACTGAATTTTTTGGTATTTTTGATAAAAAACTAGGACCTGCATCTTATGATTTAGAAGAACTTGCAGTTATGGGTTTTGTTGATATTTTAAAAAAATTGCCTTTCTTTTTTAAACTAAAAAAAGAAATGGTTGAACTAGCACGTGAGGCAGATAAAGTCTTACTAATGGACTCTTCTGGTTTTAATCTTCCTTTAGCAAAAGCAATTAAAAAAGAATTCCCCAATAAAGAAATCATTTATTATATTCTGCCTCAAGCATGGGCTTGGAAAAAAGGAAGAATTCCTAAAATTGAAAAGTATTGTGATAAATTATGTTCAATACTGCCTTTTGAAAAAGATTTTTATTCACAAAAAGATAAAATTACTTACGTGGGACATCCATTATTAGATGAAATTACTTCTTATAAAACACAGCAAAGTTCTTCTTCTAGTATCGTTTTTATGCCAGGAAGCAGACGTACTGAAATAACAAATCATATGCCTATTTTTAGAGAATTAATCAAAAAAATTCCTCAAATGGAGTTTGTTTTAATTATTCCTTCGAAATTTGATCAAAATTATATAGAAAAAACCTATGGAGACATTTCTTCATTTACTCTTTCTTCTAATGCCCATGAAAGTCTAAAAAAGGCACACTATGCTTTTATTTGTTCAGGTACTGCAACACTAGAAGCTGCAATTATTGGAACACCTTTTACTCTTTCTTATATTGCAAAAAAACTGGATTATTTTATTGGCAGTCGATTGGTAAAACTTCCCTTTGTAGGTTTGGCAAATATTTTCTTCAATAAGATGGGTAAAGGGCAAATACACAGTGAATTTTTACAAGAAAATGTCACTGCGCAGGCTTTATTTAATGATTATAAAACTATGGATAAATCATTATTTTTAAGTAATTCACAAATTTTAAGAGACTATTTACAACATGGTAGCTCAATAAAAGTAAAACAAATTATCCAAAGCTAATAAAGTTTTCGATAAAATATTGTTTAAAGAAAAAAATAGGATAAATTAATGTTAGATATAATGGAAATACAAGAAATATTACCACACAGATACCCATTCTTATTAGTAGACAGAGTAACAGGAATGGAAAAATCAAAATCAATAGAAGCCTATAAAAATGTTTCCATTTCAGAACCTGCATTTACAGGTCACTTTCCAGGACATCCAATTTACCCTGGGGTTATGATTCTTGAAGGAATGGCACAAGCAGGTGGAATCTTGGCTCTTAAAAGCAATGATTTATCACAAGAAGAACTTAAAAATAAAGTAATTTATTTTATGAGCATAGATAAAGCTAAATTTAGAGCGCCTGTTAAACCAGGAGATCAATTGGTGTATAAAATTGCTATTCTTAAATTAAGAGGTAATTTGATTGTTCTTGATGGAAAAGCATATGTTGATGACAAATTAGTCGCACAAGCTGAATTAAAAGCAATGATAATGGATAAATAAATACAAATGAACAATATACACAAGACAGCGATAATTGAAGATGGAGCAATCATAGGTGATGATGTCACTATTGGTGCCTATACAATTATAGGAAAAGATGTAAAAATTGGGAATAACAATACTATTGCCTCTCATACTTTAATTACTGGATATACCAGTATTGGAGATAACAATAAAATATATTCTCATGCAGCCTTAGGTAGTGAGCCTCAAGATTTAAAATATGCAGGTGAAAAAGTAGAACTAATTATTGGAAATGACAATAAAATTAGAGAATTTACCCTCTTTAATCCAGGAACGTCTGGTGGTGGTTCTATTACAAGAATTGGAAATAACAATTTATTTATGGGTTATGTTCATGTTGCACATGATGTAATCATAAAAAACAATTGTGTATTTGCAAATGTAGCTACTCTTGCTGGTCATGTAGAAATTGAAAACAATGTTGTTGTAGGTGGACTTACTCCCATACATCAATTTTGTAAACTCGGAAGCCATGTAATGATTGGAGGAGGTTCTGTTGTTACTCAAGACATTCCTTCTTTTTGTTTAGCACAAGGAAACCACGCAAATGTTCGTGGTATCAATCTTAATGGTTTACGACGTAAATTCTCAAGAGAAGATATTAATGCAATAAAACTTGCATACAAAGATCTTTTTGAATCAGGACTTCCTTTAAGTGAAACAGCACAAGATTTAATCAAAAATTCAAACAATACTTATGTAATTGAATTAGCTACTTTTGTATCCAATACAAAAAGAGGCATTCCATTTACTAGAAAAACAAAGGAAAATTAATGAGCAAACTTCAATGTGATTTTTGTGGGACAAACGACAGCAACGAAAATCCAATAATCTCAGGAGACAAGGCTTGCATTTGTCAAGCCTGCGTAAGTGCGGCTCATGAAATCATGGATCATACAAAAGAAGAATCTTCTAATCCTTCTAATCTTCCTGTTTTAAGAGAAGAAGTTAAATTATTAACGCCCAAAGAACTAAAAAGTATTTTAGATGATTATATTATTGGACAAAATAAAGCAAAAAAAGTTTTAGCTGTTGCAGTATACAATCACTATAAAAGAATTTTTAGAAAAGATGAAATTGAAGAGGGCATTGAAATTAATAAATCAAATGTTTTATTAATTGGACCAACTGGTTCGGGTAAAACTCTTTTAGCTCAAACTATTTCAAAATTTTTAGATGTTCCTTTGGCTATTGCGGATGCTACTTCTTTAACAGAAGCTGGTTATGTTGGTGATGATGTAGAGAATGTAATTACACGTTTACTTCAAGCAGCAAATGGGGACGTTAAAAAAGCAGAAACAGGTATTATTTTCATTGATGAAATTGATAAAATCGCTAGAATGAGTGAAAACAGATCTATTACAAGAGATGTATCAGGAGAAGGTGTTCAACAAGCTATGCTTAAAATCATAGAAGGTGCAACAGTTAATGTCCCTGCTAAAGGTGGAAGAAAACATCCTGGACAAGATGCCATTCAAGTAGATACTACTAATATTTTATTTATTTGTGGTGGAGCTTTTGATGGGCTGGAAGATATAATCAAAAAGAAACAAGGTGGAAATACCTTAGGTTTCAATCAAGGTCTAAGCACTAGAAAAGATGGGGAAGAACTTTTATCTTTAGTTGAAGCAGATGATTTAGTAAAATATGGTTTAATTCCTGAACTTATTGGGCGATTACATATGATTGCTACTTTAAATGAAATTTCTTTGGAAGATATGGTTCATATTCTAACTGAGCCTAAAAATGCATTAATTAAACAATACCAGCAACTGTTTTCTATGGATGGTGTTATTTTGGATTTTGAAGAAGATGCATTAAAAGAAATAGCAAAAAAAGCAATTGATAGAAAAACAGGTGCAAGAGGTTTACGTTCAATTTTAGAAGAAATCATGTTAGATATCATGTTTGATTTACCTGATTATAAAGGTAAAACAATTACAATTACAAAAGAAGTAGTACTAGACGACAAACTACCAAACATAGCTTAAAGGAGAGATTAGATGATATTAGACAAGCTCATTGGTTTATTTTCAAGCGATATGGCAATTGATTTAGGTACAGCAAATACAATTGTTTCTATCAAAGGAAAAGGAATCATTATTAATGAACCTTCTGTTGTAGCAGTACAGCATGACAGATATGGTACTGACAAAATTCTTGCAGTAGGGCAAGAAGCAAAACAGATGATAGGAAAAACTCCTTTAAATATTCAAGCTGTACGTCCTATGAAAGATGGAGTAATTGCGGATTTTGAAATGACTGAGAGAATGATCAGATATTTTATTGAAAAAGCACATGCTAGAAAATCTTTTATCCGTCCAAGAATCATCATTTGTATTCCTTATGGAATTACACAAGTTGAGAGAAAAGCAGTAAAAGAATCTGCTTTAAGTGCAGGTGCACGAGAAGTATTTTTAATTGAAGAGCCAATGGCTGCTGCAATTGGAGCAGGAATTCCTGTATCTGATCCTTCTGGATATGTAATAGTTGATATTGGAGGAGGAACTACTGAAGTAGGTGTTACTTCTTTAGGTGGACTTGTATTATCTAAAAGTATTAAAGTAGCTGGAGATAGATGTGATAAAGCCATTATTGATTATGTTAGACAAAACTATAATCTTTATATAGGTGAGAGAACAGCTGAAAATATCAAAATTGAAATAGGTACAGCTATTAAATTAGATACTGAACTTAAAATCAAAGTAAAAGGTAGAGATAACTCTGGTTTATTATCAACTATTGAACTTGGTTCTGAAGGTGTTAGGACTGCTATTAAAGAGCCCTTACGAGAAATAGTATCTGCTATTCGCTCAGTTTTAGAGGACATGCCACCTGATTTAGCAGGTGATGTTGTTGATAATGGTGTTACACTAACAGGTGGAGGCGCACTTATAAGAGGTCTTGATAAATATATTGCAGATATTATTAAACTTCCTGTACGCGTTGCAGATGAACCTTTATTAGCAGTTGCTTATGGTACAAGTGCCGTATTAGACGAACCTCAATTATTAAAAATAATATCGAATCAATAAAGTATTCCATTGAATAAAATAGTATTCTTTTTATTTTTTATTCTACTTAGCCTATCTTATATCTTTGATATAGATAGGCAAATTATTCGAAACTTCAATTTTATAAACTCTTTTAAAAACTATTATTATGAAAAAACAATAATAAGCTCAAATTTTATGGATGAATATTTTGAACAAGCCCAAAAAATAAAAAATTATCGAGATGAAAACCTGCATTTAAAAAACTTCCAATACTTGTATGAAATAAATGAGTCAAAATACCAACAATTGTTAGAAGATTCAAAGATAACAAAACAAGAACATAAGATGGAACTTGTAAAAGTATTATCCTATGTTAAATTCAATGATTTTACAAAAGTATGGTTGGATAAAAATAAAACAAATGATAAAATCCTTGCTTTAATAGATGATGAATATGCAGCAGGTATTGTTATTCAATATGATAATAAAAGTTTGGCATTATTAAATGGGAATGAAAAATCAAATTATGCTGTATATATTGGTGAAAATGAAGCACCGGGTATTGTGCATCAAAATAAAAACAATAAAGAATATTTAAAAATTAAATATATACCTATTTGGATTAATATTAAAATAGATGATGAAGTTACTACTTCTGGAATGGATAATATTTTTTATAAGGGATTAAAAGTAGGAAAAGTTGTAAAAATAAATAAAATGGCAGATATGCAAGAGGCTATAATAAAACCCTACTCACAGGTGTATCAAAAAAGATTTTTTTATACCTATGAAAATATAAAAGAAGAAACAGCTTCTAGCTTAGAAACTAAAGAAAAAAAGAAATAAGTTTATTTTAATAAGATGCCATAATCTTATCAACACTATCCCAACTTAGATCATTTTTGTTTTTAAACATATTGTAAATA
>SPKZ01010712.1_pt1 | contig 12695 bp, 10 predicted proteins | sample 2456571 | NCBI WGS metagenome assembly SPKZ01 (sample SAMN11192286, study PRJNA482655) | marine metagenome | biome: ENVO:00000447; feature: ENVO:00000244|ENVO:00000211|ENVO:00000569|ENVO:00002023; material: ENVO:00002151; isolation source: ocean water from marine abyssalpelagic zone ...
GTCACCGATATGGGGGCGAGGGTCATCGCCGAAGACAGCCTGATGGCGACCCAGCTCGGGTTTGTACGCATCGAGCTACCGGACACCATCAGCAACGACGACGCCGTCAAGGCCCTCGCAGACAGGAACGTGGCCGTGTCCATCGAGCGCAACTACGCAGTCCGCATCGAAGCAGTGCCCAACGATTCCGAGTACTCCCGACGGTGGGCACTGGAACAGATCGGCGCCCCCAACGCCTGGGAGACATCCACCGGCACCATCGGAGCTGTGGGCAACAACAAACTCGGAGTAGTGGGAATCAACTGGCGCGTCCAGTGTCACGCCGACACCAGCTGCAGCAACGTCTCCGGGAGCTACAGCTGCTCCTGTGACGACGGTTACAGCGGCAACGACACCATCGGTGATACCGAGACACCCGACAGTTCCTGCCCTGTGCCCTTCCTGCTCGCGCTTCGTCACGAATTCAGATAAGCCCGAGGGGTCTTGCGCCTCTTGCATCGTCTTGCCCTGCATCGTCCCGAAAACCGGGCGTGGGCGATGTACGACTGGGGTCAATCGGCCTTCACCACGACCATCATCTCGGCGGTGTTCCCGATCTTCTTCATCTCGGTCGCGTCCTCAGGCCTCCCCAAAGAGCAGGCCAGTTTTCATTTTGCGCTGACCACCACCATCGCGCTGAGCGTCGTCGCATTTTGTTCGCCTCTGCTGGGCGCCATCGCCGACCGCCGACCTATCAAAAAAACACTACTGGGCGCGTTCACGGCCGTCGGTGTTATCGCTACGCTGCTCATGGTGTTCATCGGCGAAGGCCAATGGCAACTCGCAGCAGTTCTGTTCGCAATCGCTAATATTGGCGCTGCCGGCAGTCTGATTTTCTACGACTCATTGCTCCCGCATCTGGCCAAAAACGACGAGCTCGATCGCCTGAGCACCGCGGGTTATGCATTGGGATATGTCGGGGGCGGCATCCTGCTGGCCATCAACATCGCCGGCATCCTGAACTACGAGGCCCTGGGTTTCGCCACCAAGTCCGACGCAACCCGCGCGTCCTTCGCCACTGCCGCCATTTGGTGGGCAGTTTTTTCCGTCTCCTTGCTGCGCACCGTCCCCGAGCCAGCGGTCAACCCCGAAATCAACCGGCAACGGTTCGCCATTGCAGCTCAACTCCGCCAGACCTTCGCCGAGCTGCGCAGTTATCGGCACGCTCTACTCTTTCTGTTCGCCTTCCTCATCTACAACGACGGCATCGGTACCATCATCCGGCTAGCCACTGCCTACGGGACAGAGTTGGGTCTTCCCTCCAGCGCTCTGATCGGAGCGGTCTTGCTCGTCCAGTTCGTGGGCATTCCCTTCACGTTCTTGTTTGGTGCCATCGCAGGAAAAATTGGCGCTAAGTCCTCCATCTACGTTGCGTTGGCGGCGTACGCGGGGATCTGCGTGCTCGGCTACTACATGACGTCGGTCACCCACTTCTACGTCATCGCAGCCTTAGTCGGAGTTGTGCAGGGCGGTTGTCAGGCCCTGAGCCGCTCACTGTTTGCGGGCATGATCCCCAAACACAAATCGAGCGAGTTCTTCGGACTCTTCTCAGTCTTCAACAAGTTCGCGGGCATCATTGGCCCGGGTCTCTTCTCCCTGATCATCTACACAACAGGCTCCAGCCGGCTCGGTATCTTGGCGATCATTGCGTTTTTTGTTTTGGGTGGGTTGTTGCTCGGCTTCGTGGACGTGGACGCCGGACGCCAACAGGCTCGAGAAGCCGAAGACAGCTGACCGTCAGCTGCCGGGATCCGGCCGCGCGGGGCCGCTGGCCCCCCGTTGAACCGCCAAAATTCCCGCCATCGCCCGGGTGCCTCCCTCTAAACCATCATAATCACACACTTACCTAAGCCTGCGGAGCCGTCGCCACGCGGCGCGTCAGGGAAGCAAGAGGCTGTCACGGCCGCGTCATATCGAGGTCACAAGCCCCGTGGATCTGGTCCAAGCCCCCGGATGTGCTGATAAAAAATGGGCGATGTCCCTCCGAAAGTCCAGCACCCAATGAGTAAGTCCCAGAGCATTCGCGGCACCATCCTAAAGTACAAGGCTGACCGACGCCCCGTCGCCTTCGTTACCATCATGTTCGCGATTCACGTCGCGCTTTGGCTCTTCGCCACTCCCCTGGTGTGTCTGCTCGCGTTCCTGCCTCTGACGATTCTGAGCATGTTCATTGCTCCCATCAATCATCACCACCAGCACCTCAACGCCTTTCGCGACGCATGGGCGAACCGCGTGTACGACTTGATGTTGTCGCTGCAAACCGGGATCGGTCCCTACAGTTGGGTGCTGCACCACAACTTCGGGCACCACATGAACTACCTCAATCAGCCGCCTCACGATAAGGTGGATGAATCCCATTGGGCCCGCGAGGACGGCTCCACTATGGGGCGCTTTGAGTACACCGTGCATTTGTATCTGAACCATCAGATCGACATCTACCGCGTCGGAAAAAAGCACCCGAAGATCTACAAACACTACCTGTGGATGAAGCTACCGCTCTACGCGCTCATCGCCCTCGGTTTCTACATCAACCCGATCAACTATCTCATCGTGTTCTTCGTGCCTGGCGTAATCGCTGTCATTCACACCTGCTACGCGACCTACGAGCACCATGCCGGCTATCACTCGGATAATCACCTCACCGCCAGCCGAAACCGCGAGAGCGCAGCGTTCAACTTCATGACCTGCAATCTCGGTTTGCACACGGCCCATCACAAACGACCCGGTCTTCACTGGTCACTGCTGCCAAAACTGCACGCGGAGATTCGGCAGCAAATCCCAGCCGAGCAGCTCATCCCCGGTTTTTTCGACGAGCCGCCGGAAGTCTCAGCCGCCTACAGCACACCACCCGCTACCGCGGCCCTCGCATAGAGTTGAGCCAGCACGCTGGATGCGCCGCGCGCCGCAGGGCAATCCCCCAGCCTGGGATTATCCTCGCAGCAGGGTCAGCAAGCCCTGCACACCGATCGGTGACGTGTAGTCGAAAGCCAAACCCACTGCGTGTCCGCCGTCTTCATGCCGGCTCCAGATCACGCGGCATTGAAATCGCTGAGTGTCCCAGAGGAGATCTGACGCCAGCTCTAGCGTAACGACATCGTAGCGACTGGCATCTCGCTCAAGAGCAACACACGCTCCCCCCATGCCAAGATCCCGAACCTCCGCATCCACCTGCACGCCCGGCGCGAGCGTAAGCCGTGCCGGGTAGTTGGTCCGATGTCGTCGATGGGCACGAAAATGCTGAGCCGAGGCCATAACGGTCACAGCAAGATAACACGCGCGCGCAATCTGTCGGGACTCGTGGAGCAGCGCGCCATAGCCATTTGTTGTTTGATTTCAACAAACTAAGAGAATTTCCGTTGGACGTAGAAAACAACAGTTCGCAAAGTTCGCGGCAAATTAACTACATGCACTCACCTCTGCCTTGACGCCGTGTCCGGGGAACCCGAAGACCGTTCGGCCGTCACGCAGGGCGGCTTTCCAGCGTTATGACTCCGAGCAGCGAGCACCGATATGCCCTTGAGGCACTGCTGCGCGAACGCTCCGAGCAGGCGCTGCAGGATTTGCGTTTCCACTGCGGAAAAGACCAGGAGCAATTCGCAGCGCTGCTTGAGTACGCGGCAGATCGTACAACGGATCTGCCCCGGGCCAGCGACTGGCTAACGGAGGCAGCGATGGTGTACCGCAACCTCCCGTCGCAGGAAGACCACAGCTTCCTACTCCTCCGAACCGCGATCAGCCGGGATCCGATGAACGGCACCGCGGCCGGCCTGCTCTCGTCGGGTCTCCGCGAGTCCGGTAAGCGACGCGAACTCGGCAGGATGTATCTGAGTCGAGCGACCAGTCTCCGAGCCTTGGCCGAGCGTGACGATTCTCTGAAGGCCCATGCCGCCGACGCGTATGTCGTGGCCGCGGACCACCACCGTTACGCGCTGGACGACACCGACCGGGCACTGGACTGCTATCGCGCCGCACTGAAGCTCCGCGAACACGCCGAGGCCGCCCGAGGCGCTCGCGAACTGAGCGAACTCGCAGACAACTTCGCGGACGCCATCGTATTCCTCCAGCTGGAACGCGAATACAATCGCGTGCCCGGTCGCCAAGAGGAGCTCGCGCGAGAAGACAACCGCCTGCGGACCTTACGTGCCAAGCCTCGGCTGTCCCTCGTCCCCGACCAGGCCCCCCTCGACGAACTGTTGCCTCTCAGCGCCCCGCGACACCACGACGATACAATCCCGGATGCAACGGACTCCGCCAATACGCTGCGTAGCCCGCTCCCCCGCTTCTCCGAGGACGCCGGCGGGGACGTGATTCGACTCTACCCGCTCGACGATACCGGTGCTTCGAGCCCACTGCCTTCCTCGGATCTCCCCGAAAACTGGGAGACGCAATTTCCCAACGGCCCGGCTGACTCCGACCGACAAGCGCCGTCCGACACGACCGAAGTTTCGTCCACTCGTGGTTGGTCGTCAGCACCGCGTGATATTCAATCAGCGATCAGCGAAGTGTTGGATAGCGGATTCTTCTCCGAGGGCCTCTCGTCCGAAGCGGATGCCAGCCAACCAATTGTCCGGGAGTCGTCGCCCAAGTCCCACCTGCTTCCGCCTCCCCCCAGCGACCAATACGGTGGACACGGGGTGCCGCTGCCACCGCCACCTCGTTCTCCTTCGCCATCACCGGGGCTGGGCGGAATTCCCAAGCTTCAGCCTCGCACAAGCGCATCCGTCCGCCCCACTCGCCGGAACGGACGTGTGCCCAGTCAACGCCCTTCCCATCCAAGCGACAAACCGCTGACCCTCTCTCCCTTCACGGATACACGACGACTTCGCGGCACCGAGCTGCTTGAGCGAGTCGCCGATGCCGCCACCGGATTGGGTATGTTGGGATCTGCCGATGACGGCGTGCTGTTCACTCTGCACAGCCTTGTCGCGATGTTCGGTGCCAAACGGGGGCTCGGGCACATGTTCGACGCCGAACAATGCCGCCTCGTGGTCCGCGCCGCTCACGGCCCCGGCGCAGCTCATCTCATCGGTTGGAAGACGGACCGGCAGGACCCTCTGTTAGCAGATGCCATCGCCGTTCAAGATGCCATCATCGTGGCGGACGTCACGCTAGATGCTCGCGTGCAGCAAGATCGATGGTCGTCGTTTCCCGTCAACCGTAGTTTGCTGTGCGCCCCTGTGCTGAGCAACAATCAATTGCTCGGCGCCCTCGAGCTGGCCGACCCCGGCTGCGGAACAGAGTTCAACGAAGAAGACCGCCGCGCCGTCGCACATATGGCCGAACAGCTCGGCCGCTTCCTCACGACCGCTCTGGTGTGAGCCCGTCTCGACTGAACCGCGGCAGCTCGGCCTACTGACCCCGACCGAACAGCGTGCCTACTTTTTTGTGCGCGCCGTGATCGTCTTCACCGCTTGCTTAAACGACAGATTCCCCTGCAGGCATTGATTGCACGGATTGGCTTCGCCCTTCGCGCATCCCCTGGCGCGAGCGAAATCGTTTAGCAGCTTGAGGGCGCGAGTAGAGCCGTACTTCTTTGCGTCGCCTAGCAGGACCGCACGGTCTTGACAGTTTTTTGCCAACAACAGGGACGCCGCCACCTTCACGTGAGGCTCGCCCTTTTTCTGAAATCCGCGAGCCCTGAGATAATTGCGCGCGCGGGCCGCCACCCGAGCCGGAACCTTGGGGGTGGTAGCGAGATCAAAAGCGATCTCGCATCCGCGATTACTTAAGGCGCCGGTGATCAGCCGGAAGGAGGCGTTCTCGGCGGCTCGGTTTTGGGCACCAAACCACACAGCGCGAGCCAAGGTGCCGTTGCTCTCCAGGCTCGGATCCAACTTCACAGCAGCCTCAACCGCTTGAACGGCAGCCCGATGTTCCTTCGCAGCACCCAGGGCACCCGCCAGCTCCAGTTGCACTTGTGAATCTTTCGGGTACAACGCCGCGAGCGTCTTCAAACCCGCCCCGCCCTTGGCGCGAGCGACCCGAAGCTCCTTCGACGGAGCCCGCTTCGCTTCGTTCACCCGAGATCGATGCACCGATTTTTCGGGCGGCACCGCTCTCGTCGGCGCTGTGTTCGTCGAGTCCATGTGCTCCGCGGGCGCCGAAGCCAATAGGAGCCCGGCACTTCCCAGCGCGAGCTCTGACTCCTCCTCCGCATCGGAACCACTCAATGCCCAAATCAGCAACAACAGCAGAACCACCGGCGCTGCAAACACCGCAGCGGTGGGCATACTGTTCAAGGGAGCGGGCAAATACGCTTTGGCGGTGCGAGCTCGATCCACCAATTGCAGCTCTCGAATCTTACCCTGGGCTGTCTTGAACGCATTCACGGTCACGTCCAAGCCCCCGGCACCCGGCATCTCGATGCGCATCGGCGGCGCCAGAGCCGGCACCTGGAGATCGCTCGCGCTACCCAAGGGGGCGCGCGTTTGCGGAACGCGCACTGCCGGGGAGGAATCCATCAAGGCGCGCAGCCCTTTCATCGCTTCCTGAGCGGATTGGGGCCGCGCCTCTGGTTCCCGAGCGAGCAGACTCATTACCAGGCGCTCCACCCCAGCGATGACCTTCACGCCCGGCGCGCGTTCAGCAAATTGGGGCTCGGTACTCAGCTGCAAGCCGAGCACACCGAGATCGTTGTCGTCGGGAAAGGGGCGGCAGCCCGCCAACAACTCGAAAAGTACGACTCCCAGCGAGTACAGATCCGCACGGACGTCTACATCCTTGCCCAGCGCCTGCTCGGGCGGCATGTATTCGGGAGTCCCAAAAATCATTCCGGCGCGAGTAATGGGTTTGTCGGACGTCACGCCGACATCTCCCAGTGGGACCTTGGCGATGCCAAAATCCAACACCTTGACGAAATCTGGATCGCCGCTCTGTTCGACTAACATCACGTTGTCGGGCTTGAGATCCCGATGCACGATACCGAGCTCGTGAGCCGCGATCAGCGCCCCGAGGATTTGCTCCCCGATATGCAACGCCCGCTGCGCCTCCATGGGGCCGAGCTCGATTTCTTTACGCAGAGTGCGTCCCTCCACGAACTCAAGAACGAGAAAAACGGTCCCGTCTTCCAGCTTCCCGAAATCCGTAGCGGCCGCCACATTGTGATGCTCAATGTTCGCCGCCGCCATCGCTTCGCGTTCGAAGCGCGCGACCACCTCGGGCACCATGGTCAGCTCGCGTCGTAATAGCTTGATGGCGACTCGTTTGCGCATCAGCCGGTGCTCGCCGACGTACACCTTGCCCATCGCCCCCTCATCGATCAGCGCATCGATTCGGTAGCGATCGGCGATGACAGTACCCACGCGCACGTCGGTCTTTCTGCCGTCTGCGTCGAGCTCAGTCATTGTTTCATCCTGGCCCCCTAAGGGGGAGGGGGCACCGGAACTCAGTAGGGGTTGTCGCTGGGAGCCGGCTTGGTGGGCGCGGGCTTCGGCGCAGGTGCGGGAACTACCGGCTTAGTCTCGGGAGCTGGCGTGGTCTCGGGCGCAGGTGCTGCGGGTTTCACGGGCGTCGGAACGACAGCCTTCTCCACAGCCTTCGCTGCAGCCTGCGCTGCAGCCTTCGCTGCAGCCTGCGCGACCGCAGCGGCCTTGCCCGCGGCCTTGGCTGCAGTCTTACGTTTCTCCGCGGCCCGCTTGTTGGCAGCGATGGTCGCAGCCTTCTGCGCGGCACTCCGTCCGGCCTTTTTCGCCGCTGCCGTGGCAATGGCAACAGCCTTCGCCGCCTCCGCTGCCTTGGCCTTTTCAGTAGCCTTTTCAGCAGCTGCCAGCTTCGCTTCTTCTATAGCTTTCGCCTTCTCGGCAGCCTTTGCCTCTTTGGCAGCCTTGGCTTCCTCGGCGGCCTTCGCCGCCTTCACTGCCTTCAACTCGGCAGGCGATAGCTCGGGCTCCGGCTCGGCGGAGGGCGCAGGCTCCGCCAGCTCAGCGGAAGCTGATGGCGCAGGCTCCGGCTCGGCAGCCGCCGTGGCTTCGGGCTCCGGCGCGGGCGCGGGCGCAGCCACGACTGCCGGCTCCGGCGTGCTCTCAGGCGGATGACTCTGCACCCACAAATAGACTCCCAGCCCGACTGCCAGCACCAGCGCAACCAGTAGAACTCCTCCGGCGCCGCCTTCGGACTCTTCTTTAGCCGCTGGCTCTGCGGTCTCAGCCTTCGAAGCGGACTTCTTTGCCGCCGGCTTCTCCGCCTCAGACTCCTCGGCCTTCTTGTCTTCGACCTTGGTCGTCGGCTTCGAACTCGCCGGCGGTTCACTTGGCGCGCTGGCGGCCTTGGGTGGCTCGCTCGCTGCTTTTGCGGTAGCTTCTTGACGCTCCGGTGAATCTGAATCCTTCACCTCGCCTTTGCCACCCAGCTCCAGGGGCACCGTTCCGCCCACTTCGTCCATGGACCCACCCGCTTCGCGGAGCGCGTCCTGAAGCAACTCGGCGGTCTGCTTCATCACCGTGCGGTCCTCCGGTGGTGGTTGCGCGGCAGGGCCTTGACCCTCGGGGAAGAAACTAGCCGGGGGGTCAGATTTGGCGTCCGGGGCCGTCACCGCTCCCAGGCCCATCATGGTGCCCTTATGGACAGCTCCGCCACCGGGCTTCGGTGCCGTCGGCGTCGCGCCGGCAGCTTGTACGGGGATCACAGCCGTGCCGCTCGGGCCCACCTCGGGGGCAGCCGGCGTCGCCGCTGGCATGACGGCCGTACCTGTCGGGCCGCTGGTCTGCTGTTGCCCGACTTCGAACGCGCTCTCGCCTTCGCCGCGGTTCTCCACCAATTTTTGGATCAGCCCCTTGGAATCATTGTCGATCTTGATGAACTTCACGCCCATGCCAGTCGGGGATTCTGGCCCGTCCTCGACATCCCGGGTCCAGACGACCCGTCCGACGCCCTGCATCACGCGTTGCTCACCGCTGATGCGAACCTCGAATTTTAGTAGCGTTCCCTGGGGAAATGGCGACGGCGTCTTGACGAAGAGCCCACCCCGACTGACGTCGTAGGAATGATTCTCGATAAATTCGTCTACGCTCGCGCTCTTGTACCGAACGGTCATCGCGAGCACTTTGGCCCGCGGATCCTTGCGCGTTTCTTGCGACATTGGTCCGACTCCTGAAGCTAAACACCGCTCCGTAAGGCGGCACCGCCACTTTAGCCCCGCCAACCTGTATTGCCCAGGTTTCGGGCACTACAGCGTGAAAATCCCTACATTGGCACCAGGTCTTCCGCCCGCGATCGCGGTGCAGCCGCAGCCTCTATCCGGGCGGTCGGTCGCCCGTCGAATCCGGCGAGTTCTGGCGAGCCCGTCGCTCTCCACTTGAGACATCGGGCGACCGCTGATCTCCACATGGCCGAATCGTCCATTTTGGATAGCCGCTCCTTACCACTCTGTTTCCAATAGATTTCGAGTACCTAGAGCTAGTCTTACAGCGAGAATCCTGACGAGGCGGTGTGATATAACTCGGCTGTGCCGCTCATCTCTTCGACACGCCCCAACCCCGCGGAGACTGCCGTACTGATCGCAGACGACGAGGAGCTGGTCCTCAACTTTTGCCAGGACGCTCTGGAAGAAGCCGAATACCGCTGCTGGCGAGCCGACTCAGCTAAACAATTATTGGAGTTGGTCAGTTCCCGGAAGTTCGACGTCGTCGTGGCGGATGTGCATTTCAACGACGACAACCAACTCAACTTTCTTCAGGACCTGGACGACCAGAGCCCCAGGGTCGTGCTGATGACGGGCCTGCCAAGCACCGACAGTGCTGTTCGCGCACTGCAACACGGGGTGGTCGACTACCTGTCAAAACCATTCGAAGCGAAAACCCTCGTGGATGCCGTGGCCAAGGCTGCCGCCTTGACTCACGAACTGCGCAGCATCAAGGCAGTGAAAGCGCTCGCCGCCCAGTTGATCGAAGCATCCGGTGGCGTCGTAGAAACGGCGGGACAGAGCGGCCCGGCGAGCACCGACTACGGGGCTATCGCCGAACGGCTCAAGCTACGTGAGCTCTCCAAGCGGGAGATCGAAGTCGCCATCTCTCTGGTGCGCGGGACCCGACCCGCGCACATAGCCACGGAGAACCATATCTCGACCCATACGGTTCGGAATCACATTCGCTCGATCTACAAGAAGCTCGATGTGCATTCTCAACTCGAACTGGTCGCGGCGGTGCGCAAAGCATCTTTCCGTAGCTCTGTAACATTCACCGACGCGTGACATCACGAACGCGTGACATTCATCTCAGAGATTCCGGCGACCACTAGGCTTACGTCGGCAGCCGCAGCGACCGGTCCGGCGCTCGCTCTACCAATCCGCCCCGATTCGCAGCACTCTGGAAACAATCGCCACAGAACGAAACAATGAAGCTGTCCCCGTGAACAGTGTCAGTGGCGGCGGGCAGATGGAAGCTTACAAGCAGGCAAGACCGGGCTAAGCCTCCAGGGCAATGTCTAAGCCTACACTCGCCGGGAAAACGATACTCATCAGCGGCGCCAGCCGAGGCATCGGTTTGGCCATCGGCCTCCGCGCCGCCCAAGACGGAGCGAACATAGTTGTAGTCGCCAAGACCGCCGAGCCGCACCCCAAGCTGCCGGGGACGGTTTACACCGCTTGCGAAGAAATCGAGAAGGCCGGAGGCAAAGCCGTTGCCAGCGTCACGGACATCCGGGACGAAGCTGCGGTCGAGGCCGCGGTTCAAGCCGGGGTGGATGCCTTCGGTGGCATCGACATCCTGGTCAACAACGCCAGCGCTATCTCGCTTACGGGGACCGAAGCGACGACGATGAAAAAGTACGACCTGATGAACGACGTCAATGTTCGCGGGACCTTCCTCTGCTCGCAGAAGTGCCTCCCTCACCTGAAGAAAGCGGACAACCCGCATATTCTTAATCTGTCGCCCCCGCTCAGCCTCGAGTCCAAGTGGTTCGCGCCCCACGTCGCCTACACCATGGCAAAATTCGGCATGAGCTTCTGTGTGCTTGGCATGGCCGAAGAGTTTCGCGCCGACGGCATCGCCGTCAACGCCTTGTGGCCTCGCACCGCCATCGCCACCTCCGCTGTAAAGAACCTATTGGGAGGCGACGCCGCCGTGCGCGGGAGCCGCAAACCGGAGATCATGGGAGACGCCGCGCACGCGATGCTCATCCGCAACTCCAAAGAATACACAGCTAATTTTGTAATCGATGACGACGTGCTGAAAGAATGCGGAGTGACGGATTTCGAGCAGTACGCGATGGACCCCACCGCTACCTTGCTGCCCGATTACTTTATCTAGAGCTGCGGTTTAGAACTATGACCAACGAAACTAGCGTGTGGCTAACGGAATTCATCCAGGCTGGCGGCGGCGTGGCCGGCACAGTCCACCTGCGCGAGAACGACGAGCTCGTGCTCAGCGCCGCACACAACATCCCTCCCCGGGTACTGAAACAGGTGGATCGGATCCCCCGCGGCAAGGGCATGGCGGGGCTCGCCTTCGAGCGCAACGACGTGGTGAACACTTGCAACCTCCAAACCGACAAGAGCGGTGACGTGCAGCCGGGCGCCAAGGCCGTGAAGGCCCTAGCGGGAATCGCCATCCCGGTTCACGCAGCCGACGGAGAGATCCGCGCCATTGTCGGCATTGCCTACGCCGAGCAGCGAGACATCAGCGGCGACGAGCTTGAGGGCATCGTGACGGCGGCCAAAAAGCTACCCTAGTCCGAGGACGATCATGACGTCGACACCAGCGCCGTCAAAGCCTGCGCCGTCGACACCGGTAGCCTCGACACCAGCGCCGTCAAAGCGTGGCCCATGGAGCCCAGTCCGCTCAACTGCGCTCCAGTGGGGACGGCTCGGGCTGCTACTTCTCGGTCTGCTGATCGTGCCCTTCCTGTTGTGGGAGGACGACATCAACGCTCTGACGGCACAGTTCCTCGCGAGCGATCCTCCCCGCGGACTACTCAGCGTTGTGATTATCGCCTTGATGGCCGCTGATGTGCTGCTTCCCGTACCGAGCAGCGTGGTGGCAACAGCAGCCGGCGCTCTGCTCGGCGTGGGGTTCGGAACCCTCAGCGCGACCGCCGGTATGTGCCTAGGGTGCGCCATTGCCTACGGTTTAGGCACGAGCGCCAGTCCGGCACTCGCTCGCTATCTGCTCAATGAATCTCAGCTGGCGCGGGCCCGTGCCGTGTTCGAGCGGTCGGGACCGTGGGTGATCGCCGTCTGCCGCCCAGTACCTGTGCTGGCGGAGATCTCCGTCATCTTTGCTGGCATGGCCCGGATGCCCAAAGGGTCCTTCGCGCTCTATAGCTCCGCCGCCAATCTCGGCATCGCCGCCTGCTACGCCTACTTGGGAGCCCAAGCCGCCGAGCAGGGACAGATGTTGTACGCCTGGCTCGGCTCCCTCGCCTTGCCCGGGCTGTTCCTACTACTGGCCCGGGTTCTGCGCGCCTGAGCGGGCTGCGCCAACCGCCTGTAGCTCTCCGCGTCAGCCTACACAGTTGCCGTCCCGGACTCGCCGTGTTGACGACGTCCTAATCCAAATGGCCAACAAAAAGAAAAACGGCCCGAGCTTTCACTCGGACCGTTCGTCTGACTAGTTCGACTTCGAACTAGTTCTTCAGGGCGTACTTGATCAACTTGTCGAACTTCTCGAAGGGCTGGGCGCCGCTCAGGAAGTAACCGTTGATGGTGAACGCCGGGGTGCCAC
>SPKZ01008688.1_pt1 | contig 12680 bp, 12 predicted proteins | sample 2456571 | NCBI WGS metagenome assembly SPKZ01 (sample SAMN11192286, study PRJNA482655) | marine metagenome | biome: ENVO:00000447; feature: ENVO:00000244|ENVO:00000211|ENVO:00000569|ENVO:00002023; material: ENVO:00002151; isolation source: ocean water from marine abyssalpelagic zone ...
CCCAGCTTTTCCCCGGGATCCTGCAAGCGCGCGAAGGGCGCGCGCACGGAGCCCGGCTCGATCCGGGCTCCGCCCGATCGGGTCCCCGAAGACTCACGCGTCGCTCGCGAGCGCCTCCGCCTTCGCGGTGTCCTCCCACGGGAAACCCTGGTCTTCGCGACCGAAGTGACCGTGATACGACGTGGCGCGGTAGATCGGTCGCAGCAGGTCGAGGGACTCGCCGATGCCGCGCGGCGTGAGATCGAAGTGCTTGCGGACGAGCCTATCGAACGCCGAATCGTCGAGCGTGCCGGTGCCGAAGGTATCGACCCGGATCGAGACGGGCTCGGCTACGCCGATCGCGTAGGCGAGCTGCACCTCACAGCGCCGGGCGAGACCGGCTTTCACGATGTTCTTCGCTACCCAGCGCGATGCATAGGCGGCGGAGCGATCCACCTTCGAGGGATCCTTCCCCGAGAACGCACCCCCCCCGTGACGCCCCATGCCGCCGTAGGTGTCGACGATGATCTTGCGGCCGGTGAGACCCGCATCGCCCATGGGCCCCCCGACCACGAAGCGGCCGGTGGGATTGATGTGGAAGATCGTGTCGCCGTCGACGAGGTCCGCGGGTAGCGCCGGGCGCACGATCTTCTCGATGCCGTCCTTGCGGAGCTTGTCGTAGCTCACGTCCGGGGAGTGCTGGGTCGAGAGAACCACCGCGGGAATACGCGCCGGGCGACCGCCTTCGTACTCGATCGTCACTTGGCTCTTTGCGTCGGGGCGCAGGTACTCGATCTCCCCGGATTCGAACATGACGCGTTGCTGCTCGATGACGCGATGGGCCAGGCGGATTGGAGCGGGCATGAGCTCGGGCGTCTCGTCGCACGCGAAGCCAAACATCATCCCCTGGTCACCGGCGCCCTGCTCCTTGTGGAGCCCCTCGCCTTCCGACACGCCCTGGGAGATATCCGGCGACTGTTGACCCAGGGCGACCTGCACGGCGCACGTCCCGGCGTCGAAGCCCATCGACGAGTCGGTATATCCGATGTCCTGAACGACACCGCGCACCAGGGTCGGAAAGTCGACCACCGCGGACGTGGTGACCTCGCCCGCCAGCATGACGAGGCCGGTCGTCGTGAGCGTCTCGCAGGCGACGCGAGAGCCCGGATCCTGCGCAAGTATCGCGTCGAGGACCGCATCCGAGATCTGGTCGCACATCTTGTCCGGGTGGCCCATCGAGACCGATTCGGACGTGAAGAGGGAACGGCTGGCCATCGTGGGCTCCTATCGGAGGGGGCGGGCAGCCCGCCCGCTGCTTCTTCGGGGGGCTCGGTTGCAGGCCGGTACGGGCGACGCTCGCGCAGCCGCGCGAGAGATCGCCAAAAAGTCGTGAGAAGGCCGCAATTTAGCGAGCCATCGGAGGGTTTCAACGGTGCCGGGTGGCTTGCCGCAGCCCCGCCGGGGGTGCGATGCTCCCGCCATGACCTTCGTCATCGGTCTCTCAGGGGGGATCGGGTCGGGCAAGAGCACCGTAGACGCGATGCTCGAGAAGCTCGGCGCGGTGCTGATCGACGCCGATAGCATCGTTCACGAAGTGCAGGCACCGGGCTCCCCGGTCCTCTCGGAGATCGCCGCCGCTTTCGGATCCGGGGTCATCGACGCCGACGGTGCCCTCGACCGCGCGGCCCTCGGCGACGTGATCTTCCGCGACCCGGAGGCCCGGGAGAAGCTCGGCTCGATCGTCCACCCGCCGGTGATTGGCGAAATGGTGCGCCGCCTCTACGAGGCGCGTCAGGCCGGCGAGAAGCTGGTCGTGCTCGATATCCCCCTGCTCTTCGAGGGCAAGAAGACGGGAACGGGCGCCGCGGCGGTCATTCGGTTCGACGCCACCGTAGCGGTCTGGGCACCCGAAGAGCTGCAGATCGAGCGCCAGATCTCGCGGAACGGCTACGACCGCGAAGAGGCCGAGCGGCGTGTCCGCGCCCAGCTCTCGCTGGACGAGAAGTGCGACATGGCCGACCACGTGATCGACAACTCCGGCTCCCTCGAGGACACGGAGCGCCAAGTCCAGGCGCTGGTGGAGCAGCTCCTTGCTTGAGCGGCGCCCACGCATCCGCGCAAGCGCGAAGCGCGCGCAGCGAGCCAACGGCGAGGGAAGAACGGGTCGATCGGGGCTTCGGCCAGGTCGGGACCCCGAGCACTAACCGCCGGCTTCGGCCTTGCGGACGGCTTTGATGAAGGCGGCGATGCGGGTGGGGTCTTTGCGGAGGCTGTCGCCTTCGACGCCCGTCGCGACGTCGACGGCCCACGGCAGGTAATCGCCCAGTCCGTCGACGGCCTGACCGACGTTGTCGGGGTCGAGGCCGCCCGCCAGGATGATGTCGTGGCCGAGTTCGAGGAGCTTCGTCGCGTCGCTCCAGTTCCACGACTTGCCGTTGCCGCCCCCTTCCGTCGGGTTGTCGAGCAGGAGCATGGTGCCCGGGTACTGCTCGGCCGCTTCGATGTCGGCGCCGCGCAGCGCCTTGATGACCGGCAGGTCGACGTTCTCGACATCCTCCTCGGTCTCGTCGCCGTGGAGTTGGACGCGCTCGAGTTCGATGCGTCGGATGACGCGTTCGATGTCCTCCGGCTCGGCGTCTTTGAAGATCGCGACGCGCTCGATCTGACCTGCCACCCGCTCCGCGATGGCCTCCGCGGTCTTCAGGTCGAGCAGCCGCGCCGAAGTGGGCACGAAGTTGAGACCGATGAGATCCGCGCCGGCATCGACGGCCGCCTGTGCATCGTCGGGATGGGTGATCCCACAGATCTTGATGCGAATGCTACCGCTCACGTCGTCCTCCGCAGTTCCCTGAGCGCCGAACCGATGTCCGCTTTCCGCATCAACGATTCTCCCACGAGAACGGCGTGGGATCCCACGGCTTCGAGTCGGGAAATGTCTTCGGGGGTGGTGATGCCGCTCTCCGCCACGAGCACCACCCCGTCGGGCACGCGCGGCGCCAGCCGCTCCGTCACGGCGAGATCGGTCACAAACGTCTTGAGGTCCCGGTTGTTCACGCCCACGAGATCGGCTCCGGAGCTGAGCGCGGCATCCAGTTCCGCCTCGTCGTGCACCTCGAGGAGCACGTCGAGGCCCAGCGAGAACGCGTGCTCGCGGAGGTCGCGCAGCTGGGCGCTGCAGTCCTCGCCGGGGAACGCCACGGCCATGAGGAGCACCGCGTCGGCGCCGCGCGCCCGGGCCTCGTCGATCTGGTACGCCTCGACGACGAAATCCTTGCGGAGCAGCGGCAGCGAAACCGCCTCGCGCACCACAGCGAGGTAGTCGAGATGCCCCCCAAAGAAGTGCTCATCGGTGAGAACGGAGATTGCCGCCGCGCCGTTGTCCGCGTACGCCTTTCCGATGCGCGTCGGATCGAAATCCATTCGAATCTCTCCCTTGCTGGGAGAACGCTGCTTGATCTCCGCGATCACCCGAGGCCGCCCACCACTCGCCAGGGCCGTGCGAAACCCACGTGTCGCGTCGCTCGCAGTGCGGGCGAGCGCCGCCATCTCGGACGGCGGCACGGCCCGTTTCGCTTGCACGACCTCGCCGCGCTTGTGCTCGAGGATCTCGTCGAGAATCGTCACGCCGGCTCCCCGTCCGAGTCCTCGAACGCGCGCTGGCTGGCGTCAGCGACGGCTGCCAGACGCGCGGAGGCGGCGCCCGAGTCGATGCTCTCTCGGGCCGCCACGAGCCCCTCCGCGAGATCGACCGCGGCGCCCGCCACCCAGAGGGCCGCAGCCGCGTTCAGCGTGACCACGTCGCGCCGCGCACCAGACTCTCCGGCGAGAACAGCGCGCACGATGTCGGCACTCTCCTTCGCGTCGCCGCCGCGCAGCGCACCCGCTACGGGGCGCGGAATGCCGAGGGTCGCGGGGTCTATTTCGAGCTTTCGCACCTCACCGTGCTCCACGAGCGCCGCGGTCGTGGTTCCGCTGGTCGTGATCTCGTCGAGTCCATCGGAGCCGTGCACCACGAGCGCGCGCTCGGCTCCGAGGTCGGCCAGGGCGCCCGCGAGGCGCGGTACGAGGCCGTCGTCGTAGACACCGACGACCTGGAAGCGCACACCCACGGGATTCAAGAGCGGTCCGAGACAGTTCATCACGGTGCGGAGTCCGAGCTCCTTGCGAACGTTGGCGACGTGGCGCATCGCGGGGTGGGCGCGCCGCGCGAAGAAAGGCGCCACACCCACCTCCTTGAGGATGCGCGCCGACGCCTCGACGGGAAGATCGACCTTGACACCGAGGGCCTCGAGCACGTCGATGCTCCCGGTGCGGCTCGACGCCGCGCGGTTGCCGTGCTTGGCAACGGGCACCCCCGCGCCGGCCACGACGAACGCGGCGGTGGTCGAGATATTGAAGGTGTCGGCGCCGTCGCCGCCGGTACCGCACGTGTCGACCGTGCGCGGGTCGACGCCGCTGACCGTTACCGCCCGCGCACGAAGCGCCCGCGCCGCGGAGACGATCTCGCCGACGGTCTCGCCCTTGACGCGAAGGGCCACGAGCAGCGCGGCGATGCCCACCGGCGTGGCTTCGCCGTCCATGATCTCACCGAAGGCCGCTTCCAGGATCGGCTGGGGCACCTCGTCGCCGGCAACCGCCCAGCCGATGGCCCGTTGGATCGTCATGCGGCGTTTCCGCGGCAGCGCTCGAGGAAGCGACCGAGCAGCGCTTTGCCGACGCCCGTGAGGATCGATTCGGGGTGGAACTGAACTCCCTCGATGGGCAGGCTGGTGTGGCGCACGCCCATGATCTCGCCGTCGGCGGTGCGAGCGGTGACGATGAGCTCCTCGGGACACGTCGCCGGTTCGATCACGAGCGAATGGTACCGCGTGGCCTCGAAAGGCGACTCGAGCCCCTCGAAGAGGCCCCGGCCATCGTGCGCCACCTTCGACACCTTGCCGTGCATGATCGAGCGCGCACGAACGATGTTGCCACCATACGCCTCGCCGATCGACTGGTGGCCGAGGCAGACGCCGAGCAGCGGGATCTCCGCGTCGGCGCATGCGTGCACCATGGCGATGGAGATGCCGGCATCGGACGGAGTGCCCGGACCCGGCGAGATGACGACGCCGTCCGGATCGGCCGAGAGCAGGGCCTCCGGCGTGCTGGCGTCGTTGCGCACCACGTCGACGTTCGCGCCGAGTTCGCCGAGGTACTGCACGAGGTTGAACGTGAACGAATCGTAGTTGTCCACCATCGCGAGGCGTGTCACTCGATTCCCTCGCGCGCCAGGTCGATGGCCATCACGAGCGCACGCGCTTTGGTCGCGCACTCCTCGTGTTCGTAGTCGGGGTCGGAGTCAGCGACGATGCCCGCGCCCGCGCGCAGGAAGATCTCGCCATCCTTGATGACGAGTGTCCGGATCGCGATGGCGGTATCCATGTTTCCCGAGTAGTCGATGTAGCCCACGCAGCCCCCGTAGGCGCCGCGGCGCAGGTTCTCGAGCTCGTCGATGATCTCCATCGCTCGCACCTTCGGTGCACCCGAGAGCGTTCCGGCTGGAAACGTCGCTCGCAGGAGGTCGAGCCAGTCGCGGCCCTCCACGAGGCGCCCGCGCACGTTCGACACGATGTGCATGAGGTGCGAATAGCGCTCGACCGCGGCGTACTCGTTCACCTCGACGCTGCCGATCTCCGCGACCCGCCCGACGTCGTTGCGCCCGAGGTCCACGAGCATCAGGTGCTCGGCGCGTTCCTTCGGATCGGCGAGCAGACCCGTCTCGATCTCGAGGTCCTCTTCCGGGGTGTCGCCACGCCGGCGAGTTCCGGCGATGGGGCGCAGGTCGATCTGGCCGTCCTGCAGCCGCACCTGACTCTCCGGCGACGAGCCGATCAACACGGGACCGCCGCAGCGCACGAAGAACAGGTACGGGCTCGGATTGACGAGCCGCAGCTGGCGATAGATCGTGAACGGATCGACCTGCAACGGGATGCGGAACTGCTGCGACAGCACGATCTGGAACGCGTCTCCCGCCTCGATGTAATCCTTCGCGCGCTTGACGGCCTCGTGGAACTCTTCGCGCGACACGCTGCGCTGCACGTCCATCGGCGCGGTCACGGGCACCTGTTCGGGCTCGCGCGGAAGCGGTTCGCGCAGCTTCCTCACGAGCGCATCGAGCTCGGCGGTGACCTCGCGGTACGCGGCCGCGGCATCGATCCCCGGTCCGACGTCGACGTGGCGAATCAGCAGCGCCGACTTGCGGACGTTGTCATACGCGACCACGGTCTCGGGGAACGAGAACCACAGATCGGGCAGACCCGTGACGTCGGGATTCCCATCGGGAATCCGCTCGACGAACCGCACCCAGTCGTAGGCGACCATGCCGACCGCGCCGCCGAGGAACGGCGGCAGCCCGGGCTCCTCGAGCGGCGGGACCCGCAGCGCGCTCAAACGCTCGCGGAGGATCTCGAGAGGATCGCCCTCGGCGTGGAGGCGCTCGACGTTCGCTTCGTCGCCCCCGCTGACCCACTCCACGTCCGATCCGGTAGCGCGGAAGATCGCCCGGGAGCCGCAGCCGATGAAGCTGTAGCGGGCCCAGTTCTCTTCTCCCTCGACGCTCTCGAGCAGGAAGCTCGTGCGCCCGTCGTCGAGCCGGCGAAACAGCGACAGCGGCGTGTCCATGTCGGCAAGCATCTCGCGAACGACCGGGACGAGGCTGCCGCGGGTCGCGAGCTCTTCGAACACTTCCTGCGACGGGCGAAACACGTGGCCTTCTATCGGGCGCGCCCACTCGGCAATGACACCGACCGGGCGAAGTCCGGGAGGAGAGGTGATCCGACAGTCGACCGCTGCATGGGCGGTCCCACTACCGAACCGGGGTTCTCGGGGGTTCTAAAAAACTTCGTAACTCTAGCTAGTTATCAAACAGCTCAGGACCCGTCAACCAAACCCAGATTGCCCAACGAGGAGCCGCTCGCGTTTCCGAGACCGACGATCCGGTAGAGGACCCTCACGGAGAGACCGCGGTTGCGCGACTGCGCGAGAGCCACGCCCACGCTCCAGCAGCCGCAGCGCGACAGATACTCGAGGGCTCCACCCTGCTCCACCAGAAGATCCTCCTCGAACGAGTAGACGATCGCGTAGCGGGCCGACCACTGGGCGGTGAGGGCCAAGCGGGTGGCGATGTGCCCCTGACTCACCCGGCGCACTGCGACGAAGTTCTCGAAGCGTTCGTTCTGGACCGAGAAATCCTCGAAGAACGCCGGGATGTCGCGGAGGTAGCGGTACTGGAGGCGGAGGATATGACCCGCCGGGTGCGCGTAGCGGACGTCGGCGAGGCCCTCGCTCACGTCGCCAGCCTCGGGATCGACGCCGAGACCCACGCTGGCGTTCACGCCGGGCAGTGGATGCACACGCCCATCGAGATAGATGGCTCCGAAGCGCCCCCGTTCGAAGTCGTACTGGTTCGAGAGAGAGATGTCCGCGAGGAGCGACGGCGCGCGCCCGGCGGAGACGCGGCGGTAGAAGCGATTGGCAACACCGTACGACAGGCCGTTGAACGCCTCGATCCGGTCCGCGCGGTCGGCCACGACGTTCTCGAACTCGAACTGACGCAGTCGATCCTGGGGCACTCGCGTCCGCGGGACGAACAGCGGGTGGCCCGTCTGTCCGGGTGACGTGACCACTGCGTAGCCGACGCGCGGCTCGACGATGTGCGTCACGAGGCGGCCGAGGCTCCGCTGCAGCCGCGTGCGCGCGTCGATGCGGCCCGTGAACATCCCCCGCCGCTCGAAGCCGCGGGCGTCGCTCTCGTAGAGGGTCTCGCGCCAGCCCACTTCCGGGTACAGCTCGAGGTGGTCGGCCAGCAGCAGCGGCGCTCCGAGACGCGGCCAGAGGTCGACGCGGTGCCCGCGGTCGGCGAGCAACTCGCCCTCCTCGAAGACGCCGTTGCCCTCGGGCCCGCCGCTGCTGAAGTCGTCCTTGTGGAGGTCGCTGAACACGCCATCGACCCTCTCGCGTCCGTTCGGCAGGCCGTCGATGCCGGTGTCCACGAACAGCCCGTCGGCGTTGGTGATGGGGGACGCGCCGGGCGTCGTCCCGCAACAGGCCGGGAAATCGCGACTGTTCAGCCCGAAGTACGCGTAGTCGGCATCGAACGATGTCACCAGGAACTTGGCGAAGGGCAGCGACCGCGGCAGCGCAGTGACCGTCGCGCCGGGCTGCTGGAACAGGAAGTCGTCGCGATCGCGGTCGTCCGGGTTTTGCAGGTCGTCCGCGTAGCGCATCGAGGCCACGGCGCCGACGCCACCACTCGATCCAAACGCGCGCGTTACAAACGCCGTCGACTCGAGGAAGCGATCCTTGCGCCGATCGCTCAGCTCGTCGAAGTCGATCGGATACTGGTTGTCGGAGACGAACGCGAAGTCGGCCTTGAGGCGAAGGGCGGCTGCCTGGGACGGCAGAAAGAAATCCTGGCGCCCGAGTACGGCCCAGCGATTGCGCCCGTAGGGCGTCGCCCGGGAGAACGGAACGATCTTGTCGTCGCGCAGCACCGAAGCGTAGATGTCGCCGCGCGAGCGCGGACCCACCACGTACTCGACGTCCGCCTCCCCCTTGAAGCCGCGGTCCTGCAGCCAGCGCGGCGTCAGGGTGACGTTGATGGGATCGGCGGCCGCCCAGAAGAACGGCAGCCCGAGCTCGAATCCGTTGCGGTTGCTCACGCCCAGGTCGGGCAGCAAGAGTCCGGTCTGGCGCTCGGTCTTCACCGGCACGGCCAGCCACGGCAGCCACAGCGTCGGCACACCGAGGACGTCGAAGCTGGCGTTGCGCGCGGTCGCGTAGCCACCGATCTCGAGGTCCGCGTCGGCGGCCGAGAACTGCCACGGCTCGCGGTCCCCGCGATCCGGGCAGTCGCACGTCGTGAACGTGGCGTCTACGAACGAGTAGGTCTCGTCACCGGTCTTCGCGATCTCGGCACCACGCATCTCGAAGCCGCTGCCCTCGGAGTCGAGATTGCCGTCGAACACGACACCGTGTCCGGTGTCGACGTCGAACTGGAGGAAGCTCGCCGTCAGGCTGTCCGGCCCCTCGCGGATGCTCACGTCGCCGGTGGCGACGCCCTCCCCTGTGGGTTCGTGGAACACGAGCCAGTCCGCGCGGATCTCGCGCCCGGCCTGGGTGACGACGACGTTGCCCTCGGCTTCGTAGAGATCGCGCTTCGAGTCGAACACCACGCTGTCGGCGGACAGCCGCACCGGCTCATCGCCAAGGTCGCTCGGAAGCACCTGGGCGCCAGCGGGCGCCGCGAGACACAGCCACGCGACCCCGACCCCGACGCCCCCCAACCGCCCCACGGGCGTCCCTCCATCCCGGCGCGCGCGCGTGCGACCGCAGGGAGCCGTGTCGACGCCGCCCCCGAGACGCGAATGGGCCGACGAAAGCGACCGCTGTCGGGGGGTTGCGCCACCCTACCCCAGCCAACCAGAGCCAGCCAACGCGATCGCGGGGACGCGATCCGCGCCGAGCCCGGATCGATCCGGGTGACACCCGCCTACCGCTCGCTGCTGCGTGAGTCGAGGTCTCGGGTCGTGCTTCTAATCGACGCAGGCGGTGAGCGCTTCGAGGTCCGGGGTCATCAGACAGTCGTTGACGAGGTGGAGGACCTTGCGATCGAACAGCTGATGGAGCAGGCGGTGCGCCTCGAGGAGGCTCACGCCAGCCGCTTCGGATAGGCCGCGAAGCGTCACGGGGATGCGGATTCCCTCCGCGCCAGCGTCGACTCCGGTGCCCGTCGGCGACTCGGCGCGGCGGACGAGCACGCGGACCACGGATCGCATGAGATCGTCGACACCGAGGGCCGCGAGACGCTGTTCGCAATCGATGAGCTGGCCGGCCAGAATGCGGATCATCCGGATCGCGATCTCGGGCTGCTCCATGCACAGGTCTTCGAGGGTTTCGCGGTCGAGCTGCAGGACGCGGCTCTTGCTCACCGCCACGGCACTCGTGGTGCGGGGGCGGTCGAGAACCACCCCGAGCTCCCCGAAGAACTCCCCGGGACCGAGCCGCGCGACGACCCGCTGTCCCGCGACGCCCTGGCGAGCCAGCTCCACCTCGCCGGTCTGGATCACGTAGAGCTGATCGCCCGGATCCCCTTCGTCGAAGATCGTGCAGCCGGGTTCGAACGTGTACTCGAAACCGCTGCGGATCCGGACTGCGGTCGCCTCACCACCCTGCAACGGAGCGTCTCCACCTGCCCAAAGGGGATTCCAGCTACTGGATCGACCCACCGGCGAACGGGCATGAGGAGATGGGCGGTCCGAGCCCCGACTGTTGCGGCGGACCTCTAGGCGCCGGAAGCCGCCCGGGCGCGCTCGACGATGGCCTCGAGATCGGGGATCTCGATCAGACCTACGTGGAGACTGTCGACGATGCCGTCTGGGCGCACGACCACGAGCGTCGGGAATCCAATGGCGCCGTACTTCTGCGCGAGCAAGTCGTCGCCGAGCAGGATCGGATACTCGACCTTCTGCTCCTCGATCCAGGGTCCCACCACCTCCGCGCCCTCTTCGTCGATCGCCACGCCGAGCACGACGACGCCGTCGTCCCGGTGGGCCTTCCAGAACCGATTCAGCTCCGGTACCTGGAAGATGCAGGGCGGACACCAGGTGGCCCAGAAGTCGATGAGGACTGTCTTGCCGCGGAACTGCGCGAGCGATACGAGTTCCCCGTCGAGCGATTCGAGGGTGAAGTCGATGGCCATCCCGTGGTTGGTGTCCCGCGCCTCCGGGCCAGCGCCGTCGCGCGTGCCGGGAGCCCCGCAGGCGCACATCAGCGCGAGGCCCAACCCCAGCGAAGCCCGTTGTCGGCGCCTCACTGAAGCGCCTGTTCGGCGGCGCCGATCCAGTCCGTCATGAACTGAAACTGGGAGTTGAGACGCGTGAACTGATCGGTCGCGAGCAGGAACCCGACCCCGACCAGCACCGAACCGGACGCGATCTCGAGCTTGCGAAAGTGATGTTTCATGCGTTGGAAGGCCCCGAAGAAGACTTCGATGCTCCAGCCCGCGAGGAGAAAGGGAATCGCCAATCCGGCGGAGTAGATCATCAGCAACACGACACCCTGCCCCATGGTCTCGCGGCTTCCAGCAACCGTCAGGATGGTCGCGAGGATCGGCCCGATGCACGGTGACCAGCCGAGCGCGAAGCCCGCGCCCACGGCGAAGGTGCTCGCGAAGCTTCGCTTGCTGACGCGAAACTGAAAGCGCGTGTCGCGATAGAGCAGTCGGATGGGGGTGAGACCCGTCATGTGCAGGCCGAGGAGGATGATCACGACGCCCGCGATCTGAGCTACGCCGAACTCCAGCCCAAAGAGATCAGCCCGCCAGGTCCGCAGCACCCGCCCCGCGGCGACCGCGCCGACGCCCATCAGCACGAAGATCGCCGAGAAGCCGGCCACGAAGCCGAAGCACGCCAGCATCACACGACGTCGCAGTCCCTCCCGGCCCGGCCCCTCCTGCATCTCCTCCACGGAGATCCCGGAGATCAACGAGAGGTAAGCGGGCATCAGGGGGAGAACGCAGGGCGAAAGGACGGAGAGGAACCCCGACACGAGGGCCAGGAACGCGTGGGACTGGATCTCGCTCATGGTGGCACCGTGCGAAGTATCCTCTGTCACCTGGGGATTTGCGAGCGATCTACCCCGAGGGGAAACAGGACGGGCGAGGAGTCGGCGCCTCGCACCGATTCCCCGCCCGAAACTCTGGCCTCTCGAGAGGCCGCGAACCTTCGCGCCGCAGGGCGCTCCGGTTTCAGTAGAGATCTTCCTCGACCAGGTCCACGTCCGCGACGATGTCGTCGCGGTACACCGGGTCTTGCCCGAAGAACATCAGATCGCGCTCACCGCGCAGCGTGGCGGGTGTGATCACGTAGTCCCCGCGAACGGCCGGCGTGATGACCGCCTCGAGCACGTGGTGGTCCCCACCGGAGAACACCCACGCCAAGCCGCCGAATACGAGACCGCCGGACGCGTACACGATCTTCACGGGTCCATAAGGCAAGGTGGCGAGCGCGGCGAGCGCCCCCATTCCGCCTTCGGACGCCAGGTTCTCGGCGGCTCGCGCGGATCCCGCGGTGACCGTCATCGCCAGGACAGCGCAGACCAACGCCACCCCTCCACGCTGCATGAACGAGCGACCCGCCACGCGAACCCCGCGTGCCGAAACCGCATTTCTTTCGAACGGAACAAATGTCATGGTTTCCTCCCACCCCATGAGCCGCATGATGCCCCGCATTTCCGGAGCGTCAAGACTTTCAAAACCCCGATTCGCCTCGGAGCGGCAATTGGGGGGGAAATTTGGCGAGAATTGGCGCGTCAGAAGCGCTTCTCCGTGTCGAGCAGGATCGTGACGGGGCCGTCGTTGACGAGCGACAGCTTCATGTCGGCGCGAAAACGACCTGTGACGACGGTCACATTTCTCGACTGAGCCGCCGCGGCGACGGCGTCTACGAGCGGCCCGGCGACTTCGGGGCGCGCGGCGGCGGCGAACGACGGACGCCGTCCCTTGCGGGCGTCGCCCATGAGGGTGAACTGGGACACGATCCCCAGCGTTCCCCCGATATCGGTCAGCGCGCGGTTCATGCGTCCTTCGTCATCCGCAAAGATACGCAGCCCCACGATGCGGCGCGCGAGATCCTCTGCGTCGTTCTCGGCGTCGCTGCTCCTGA
>SPKZ01005269.1_pt1 | contig 12678 bp, 15 predicted proteins | sample 2456571 | NCBI WGS metagenome assembly SPKZ01 (sample SAMN11192286, study PRJNA482655) | marine metagenome | biome: ENVO:00000447; feature: ENVO:00000244|ENVO:00000211|ENVO:00000569|ENVO:00002023; material: ENVO:00002151; isolation source: ocean water from marine abyssalpelagic zone ...
CGAATTGATACAACAAAGCCGTGCCGATAAAAAAGATTACAGCGTACATACCATCACCCTCGATGATGCCTGTGAGCAAGGGCTTTACAAACGTATCTGTCAAATCACTAAAAAACCGTGGTCACAACAAGCGCAAGATGATTGGATTTCAGGATTATTAAAAGCAACGGCAACCACGGATGATGCACAAGAAGAATATTATTGCGTTCCTAAATCTGGTAGTGGGGTCTATATTCCACGCTCTTACCGTGAACGCGCAGCAACGCTTGAAAACGATGTGGTGCAATTTATTGGCTCGACTGAGTTTAATAACATGCCTGAACACCTGCGTCGCGGTGATATGCAAGAGTGGTTAGCGGAAAAGGTAAAACCGTTACTCGATAAACTACCCAAACATTTACGCCACTGTTTAGGAGAAGATTTTGCCCGTAATGGTGATTTAACGGTATTTGCCCCTATCACGGTTCATGCGAATACCCAGCGTAGCGTGCCGTTTCTCGTTGAGCTTTCTAACGTGCCTTTTAAGCAACAAGAGCAGGTACTGTTTTATATTTGTGATGCACTGCCTAAACGTGACGGTATTAAATTAGATGCGCGTGGTAACGGTCAATGGATTGCAGAATCTGCCAAAGAAAAATATGGCGCAGAGGTGGAAGAGGTCATGCTTAGTAGCGCCTATTATCGTGACAACATGCCAAAATTTAAAGCGGCTTTTGAAGATGAAGAACTGCTGATGCCCAAAAATGAAGATGTCATTAATGATTTTTCAGCGATTCAGATCATACGTGGCATTCCCAGTATCGACTCTGGTCGTACCAAAGGCGAAAGTGGCGCTAAGCGACACGGAGATAGTGCTATTGCGATATTCTTAGCCTTCATGGCCTCTAAAGAAGAGTGTCGCCGTTACGAGCTACACCGATTAATCCCGGGCAAGAATGAAACCCCAGCACGACAATTTAAAACAACGCGTGGCTTTAAAAATATGAAAGGTGGTTTATTGTGATCAAAACCGAGAGTAGCATTATCAACCCCGTCACCCTTAAACCCTTTACCAGTGCGGAAAAAGTTGAGTTAGGCGTGCCGCAAAGTAAAGCCTTCACTACAGGGGTACGTACACCCACCGCACAAAAAAGTATTGCGTCCGGATTAACACCGACCAAGCTGGCTAGTGTGTTAAAAAACGCCATAAACGGGAATGCTGAAGAGTATTTTATACTTGCTGAAGAGATGGAAGAGCGCGACCTACACTATCGTAGCGTACTTTCAACACGCAAATTATCGGTGACAAGTCTTGATCCAACCGTTGAAGCGTTCAGTGATGACAATGCAGATGTAGAGATGGCGGATGCAGTGCGTCAGTTATTGCGCCATCCTACCCTGCCTGATTGCTGTTTTGACCTAATGGATGGGCTGGGTAAAGGCATTGGTCTGGTTGAGATATTATGGGATACACAAAACACCCCATGGATGCCCAGTGGTTATCATTGGGTTGACCCTCGCTTTATTCGATTGGATAAAGAGACACTAAGTGAAGTGCGTCTTGTGACTGACGAACATCAAGAGGAAGGTGAGCCACTTAAAGATTGTGGTTATATCTGTCATTTACCACGTATGAAGTCAGGCCACTTTTTACGCAATGGCCTAGCCCGTTTAGTCGCGGTGATGTATATGCTAAAAAGCTATACCGTCAGAGATTGGTGGGCATTTGCTGAAGTGTTTGGTATGCCGATTCGTATCGGTAAGTATCACGGTAATGCCAGTGATGACGACATTAAAACGTTAATTAATGCCATTGCCACCATTGCCAGTGATGCAGGTGCCGTTATTCCTGAGTCGATGCAGATAGAGATGGTTGAAACGGCCAAGGGCAATGGCGGTGAAACCCTGTTTGAAAATATGGCCGATTGGGCCGACAGACAGACATCAAAAGCGGTACTGGGTCAAACCATGACCAGTGACAATGGTTCGAGCCAGTCACAAGCCACGGTGCATAACGAAGTGCGCAAAGATATTATTAAGTGGGATGCGCGTCAATTAGCGAACACCCTCAATCAGTATTTGGTCAAGCCTTTTATTGATATGAACTTTGGGGTGCAACAACACTACCCAACCATCGAGATAACATTAGAGGAAGCAGAAGACACCAAAGCGTGGGTGGATGCATTAGTGCCATTGATTGACCGTGGTCTAAAAGTACAGATGAGTGATGTGCGCGATAAAATGGGCTTATCTGATCCCGATGAAAAAAGCGAGCTGTTGCAACCAGCGGGATCATTCAGCGCTGAGCCATCCGATAATAACCCTGCGTTAAACCATCAACAAAGACAGGCTAACCTTGCATTAAATAATCAGCAAATAAGCCATACCGAAACAGAAATACAGGTATTAACACAACTTGCTCTGGATGAGTGGGAAGAAGTGGGCGAACCCATATTAAACCCCGTATTAGCGTTGGCGCAATCAGTTGATAGCTTTGAAGCCTTTAGTGACGCACTGCCACAACTTGCTAATGATCTTGATGCGGACGCATTTATTGAACAGTTAACACGGTTATGTTGGCAATCTCGCGCCCTTGGAGATGTTACCGATGGCTAAACATGAACAAAACCAAAATGCAGGAAAAATACCGAAAGAGGCACTTAACTACCTAAAGCAGAAAAAGCTAACACCGGGTTTTAGTTTCCAAGATGTTTGGCGTGACGAGCATAACAGCAGTTTTACCGTGGCAAAGATGATGCAGCTCGACTTGTTAAACGATACTAAGCAAGCGATGTTAACCGCCATTGAGCAAGGGCAAACCTTTAAACAGTTTGCCGATAACCTCAAGCCCACCCTTGTTAAAAAGGGATGGTGGGGAAAACAGTTAATGATTGACCCACTTGATGAGCGTGAAAAAAGTGTACAACTGGGCAGTGATGCTCGATTAAAAACTATTTTTGATACCAACCTTCGATCCGCAATGGCAGCGGGACAATGGGAACGTATTGAGCGCAATAAAGAGACGCACCCTTATCTGCTTTATGAACTGGGCCCAAGTCGTGAGCATCGCGTTGAGCATCAAAAATGGTCTGGTTTATGTTTGCCCGTTAGCGATCCTTTCTGGAAAACGCACACACCACAAAACGGGTGGGGCTGTCACTGTCGCGTTCGTAGTGTGTCGGGCGCTGAGTTTAGTAAATTAAGCGAATCTGGAGTAAGTGCACGCGAGCAAGAAATAGATAAAATTACAGGGCTACCCACAGGCCGATTTACCGATAAACGTAGCGCAATACAGACCGATTCACCCCCGATTAAAACCCGTGAAGTTAAAAACAGACGCACGGGTGAAATTAGCCAAGTGCCTGTGGGAATAGATCCAGGTTGGGACTACAACGCAGGTCATCGTTTAGCGCAACTGGCAGATAATGCCATGATTAAAGCGATTGATGCCTCCCCAATGGCTGGCGCTATCGCCATCACTGATTTAATGAATATCAAGGCTGTGAGTGGTGAAGTGGGTAAAGTATTTGCCCAAGGAGTGGATGAAGCACTACAACAGATAAAAGACCAAAAGACCACGAAACGTGGCACTACATGGCATTTGGGTGCGCTTAATCCTAACGTGGTAAAGGCATTGGCAGATCAGAACATTAAGCCTGTCAGTGCAATAATCAGTATCCAGGATAGTGATCTGTTGCATATGGTACGTTCCAGTAAAAATGCCCCCTTGCCCATAGAGTTGATTAAGCGACTACCTGAGTTGTTATTAACGCCCAAAGCAATAATGCGTGACCTACAACAAAAGTCATCAACATTAATTTATCTCTACGAGTTAGATAATAATGCACATGGAAAAGTTATTTTAAAATTAGATCACCAGATAAAGGTGAACAGAGAAAAAATAAAAACAAATTTAATCAGGAGTGGTGAAGTGATGAAAAGCGCGAAGCTTTTTACTGACATTAATAATTTTAAATTAATATGGGGAACGTTATAACTTAAGGAGGAGATGAGTAGCGCAGGATTTGAACCTGATAATGCGTCAACCGCAACCGTTACCTATTGGAAACAACTACTCATCTATCCCAAAATTATAGTTCATCTTCATTTTTAACGCAACGCCCGTTAACGCACGCTAATCGGTGTTATCTCATTTTTCACATAAAGAGACGTTTAAATATAGTTAAACAAATCTGAACGTTTTTAAACGGGTTTTAAACACGGTCTAACAGTGAATTCTCTCCCAGCTTACAAGTCCCTATTAAATATTCATTAACCGACGTTAATCTAGCCCCACAAACAAATCCTTTATTCTGGCATTCAATCAACGAATTGGATGTTAACCAGATGACTCAAAAGCTACACCTTGCACTCTGTTTTGAATTACCCAGTGGAAATGTGCCTGAATGGGTACAACTTTTACCTGCGGGAAAAATGGTGGGCACTGATAGTCGTACATTTATTAATAACGACCCTCAGCAAATATTAGATAACAAGCAACGTAGTAATTTGCATATCCCTCTTGATATTGAACATGCCACTCATCTTAAAGGCCCGATTGGAGAGGCGGCCCCTGCTCAAGGTTGGTTTGAACAGTTGGAGATTCGAGAGGGACAAGTCTGGGGCAAACTCAATGCCAATGAAGATGGCAAAGCACTGCTTGAAAAACAAAATTACCGTTATATCAGCCCCGCATTTAAACACGATGCGAATGGGCACATATTTGCCATTGTCAGTGTTGGGCTAACCAATCAACCGAATTTAGACCTACTCGCCCTTAATCATCAACGTAATAACCATGATCAGGAGATCACCATGAAACTACCGCTCGCCATTGCTACCGCACTGGTATTAAACAGTGAAACGGCAACAGAAGCCGATGCAGTTACTGCAATTCAAACATTGCAAAGCGATCACAAACTAGCGCTTAACCGTGCAGAGAGTCCGTCACTGGATAAATTTGTACCCACTGAAACACACCAGTTAGCCCTTAATCGTGCCACTGAAGCAGAAAAAAAGTTAACTGCAATTGCAGACACTGAAATTGAAGCGTTGGTCGATGGCGCGATCAGTGATGGCAAAGTCGCACCTGCCAATAAAGCGATGTATCTCGCCACATGTCGAGCAGATGGTGGTATTGAACAGTTTAAAACCTTTATCAAGTCAGCACCGACCATTGCGAATAAAACCAGCCAGCATAAAGATAAAAAAACAGGTGAAAAAGCAGACACACTTTCACCAACTGAACTGGCAATGTGTCGCAGTGGTGGGTTAAGTGAAGAAGAATTTTTAGCAACAAAATCACAAATTAACGTGGGAGATAACGCATGAGCGCAACAGAAGCACAAGTAATAGAAGCCCTTTTTGTCAGCATGGCGGCCAACTACACCAAAGGGGTTACTGCGGCGAAACCGCAATGGCAAAAAATCGCCACACTGGTGCCATCAACAGGAGCCGCCAATTTTTACGGCGGTTTAAAAGACTTACCAGGTATTAAAGAGTGGGTAGGCACCCGTCAACTAGCGACCATTGATAAGTTTGGTTATACCATTCAAAACAAAACATGGGAAAGCTCTATCACCATTGGTCGTGAAGAGGTAGATGATGACCAAATTGGTATGTACGGCGTTATCTCTCAGAAATACGGTGAAGATGTTGCCATGTTCCCCGACTCACTCGCTTACGGTTTATTGGCTAAAGGTTTCACCGATCTGTGTTTAGACGGTCAACCCTATTTTGATGTTGATCATCCACTGGGCGATGGCGTAAAGGTTTACTCCAATGTCGTGGGTACACCTTCGACCGATACGGGGTCGCCGTGGTTCTTGCTTGATGAAAACCAAGTGCTTAAGCCGATTGTCTTCCAAGAGCGCCGTAAGTTTAAGTTTGAAAATATGAACCCAAGTGGTGAGTTTGCATGGTTTAACAATAAGTTTGTCGCCGGTACAGATGGTCGTTGTAATGTGGGTTTTGGTTTTCCACAAACTGCGATTGGCTCAAAAGCCGCATTAACCGAAGCAAACTATGAAGCGGCTATCAAGATGCTAGGTGAGATGAAAAAAGCCAACGGCACACCAAGCGGTGTTCGTCCAACCACCTTAGTCGTCGGTTATGAAAATCGCGCAGCGGCTAAAAAACTCATTGAGCGCATGGTGAATGATGCAGGTGCAAGCAATATCTACTACAAAGACGTTGAAGTTGTAGTCAGCCCTTACATCGTAAAACCTTAATTTAAACGTTAATAAGCCCCTCTATTTTAGGGGCTTAAAGGAAATTACTGTGAACAATGGAAAATCTAGCAAGGTTAAAAAGACGACTGCAAAAAAAAGCACGCGTAAATCAGCAGCTAAAAATTCTCCTCCAATTGCCACTGCGTCATCGCAACAGAGTATTTCAGCGAGTGAGCCGCCGGTGATCGCAATCGGATCATATTACCAACCCATTATTAAACGGGTTAATGATGAAGACAATAAAATAGTTGATAAACCATTATCCGTCATTGAAGGCGATGAGAAACGTGGTGATGACACGGTGAACATGACTAAAGGTGAAGATAAACCACCTGAAACGTTACAACCAGCGCAGATTCCCTTTCTTATTGCGCTGATTAAATCTAAGGGTAAAAACGGATTTTGGCGTGCTAAGCGGTTTTGGCCATGCGAAAATAAACAGGTACTGGTGCTCGTCTCGCTTGATGATTTAGTAGCACTAAACGCGCAACTGTCAGACGAAGGCGATTTTGATGAAACCATCACCCTCGCTGAATATGAATTGTTGGATGCTGAGCCTCGTATCATCAACACCATTACCGTACAGGGGTAAATCATGGTAACTGTGTATGTGACCAAACAAGACCTGTTAGACAGGGATGAGTCTCTGGTATGGACGTTAGCGACCGATACCGACGATAGTAATTTACTGGATGAAAACGCCATTATTAACGCCTGCGCGGATGCAAAAACAGAGATAGATTCTTTTTTAACACGTTTCCAGCTGCCACTTGAGCAGTTGCCGTCGATGGTAAATCGTCTGGCTATCTCTATCGCATTCTATTGGTTAGCCGATCGCGATAACGGTATCAGCGACCTTCAGCAAAAACGCTATGATGCTGCATTAGTGACGTTACGTGAGATCCAATCTGGCAAGCGTAACCTAGGTTTGCCAATGGTCGATAAACCCAATGAAACCAGTAGCGGTAAAGTGACGGTGATTGCCCCATCGCGCCCCTCGATGCGTAAAAGCTTAAGCCGTGTGTTATGAGTATTAGCGTAGAAGTCACTGGGCTTGATGGACTGTCGCACATTAGCGACTATATCAATGCGGCTCATAGTCCCAGTAGCCAAAGACACTTACTGAATCTTGTCGGTGCGGAAGTTGAATCACAAACGCGCCGACGAATCAGTGAAGAGAAAACTGCACCAGACGGAAGTCCGTGGGCGGCATGGAGTGAACAATATGCAAAGCACCGCAGTGGCAACAACTCATTGCTCGATAGTAGTGGTCAAATGCTTAACTCAATCACTTATCAAGTCCAAGGTGATTCAGTGCACATTGGTTCAAACCTGCTTTATGTAGCGATGCATCAAAAGGGCTTTGATGCACGCGTTAATATCAGTGCGCATACTCGCTTAATAACGCAAGCATTCGGACGCGCATTAAATCACCCTGTTTATCAGAGCGTCAAAGCACACGTGCGAAATATGTTTATACCGCAGCGTGAATTATTGGGGCTTTCTAGTGAGAACGAACGCGCACTACTCGATATCATCGTACGACATCACGAAGGGATTACTCGATGAAAAACACAAAACCAGAACTTAACGTCAGCCACTCAACCATCGCACTTGCTGAGATTGTCGCGCAAAACTTACGCGTTAAATTTATTGGCACGGGTAAAGAACTTCACAAAGTCAGCTCAGTTGAGCGTCATAAAAAACGTTTTGATAACGTACAAGATATTAAAAAAGAGGTGTCAGGTACTGGCTGTATTCGCATTACGGCCGTAAATGTGCAAAGCACCCGCAAAGAGTCGGGTTATACCGTGGGTAGCGTTAAGTTTGTCGCCTTTATCATGACTAACGACCAATACGGCCAAAATCGCGATCAACGTGCCGAGCTAATTGCAGGCCAGTTGGGTGTGGCATTAACAACGGCGGCTTTTAATCTGTCTCTGGGCAAAATGTCACACAAAGCGATCAGTTCTGCATCGTGGCAAAACCTCACCACTCATGCGTTGGACGATATTGGCGTGGCAATGTGGGCGGTGGAATGGTCGCATGAGTGCCGTCTTAACGTCCCACTTGAATTAAATTTGCTCGATGATTTTTTAACCTGCGAACTAACAGCATTACAAGCTGAAGGTGCGCCACAACTTGAAGCAGAGATAGCGCTGCCACAGGAGTAACATGAGTCAAATAAAAATAAAGCCTAAACAGGGACTAAAAGTGCGAAAGCCAGATGGTTCACACTTAAATGATAAAGGTGAAATCGTAAAGCGCACCGCTTTTTGGTTACGCCGTTTAAAGGATGGTGATGTAACGCTAGTCGAAGTATCCCCTAAAAAAACAATCACAAAAGTGATTAAGGAGTCTCGTGATGGTCAATCCTAAACACTTTAATTACGCGCATTTACCCGCGCACCTTCAAGCTGTCAGTAAACCGATAGCAGAAGTCGCTAAGCAGATACAAGAAACACTACCCGATGGTTCAGAGAAAAATGCTGGGCTGCGTAAATTACTTGAAGCAAAAGACTGCTTTGTTCGTGCAACGTTAGAGGAGAGTAAATAATGTCACTTGGTACTATTCCAAACGATCTACGTGTTCCACTGTTTTACATGGAATTTGATAACTCATTAGCAGTATCGGGCACGCCAGCAATGGTGCATAAAATTTTACTGTTGGGGCAACTTGGCGCAAATGCAACCGCGCCTCAATTAGAGCAGTATCCTATTACTAACGATGACCAAGCGCGTGAGTTGTTTGGTGACTCGATGCTAACAGATAGTATTATCGCCCTGCGGAAATCGAATAACTACACTGAATTAGTGGCAATGGGGATTGATGATTTAACGGCGGGAGTTGCCGCTAATGCCGATGGTTTCACCTTTACAGGCAGTGCCACAAAAGCGGGAGTACTGTCTTTAATGATTGGCGGTAAACCTTTGCAAGTCGCTATTGAGCCAGGTGATGACTCAGTGGCAATGACTGCTAAGGTTGTGGCAGCAATCAGCGCACATAATACAATCTCGCTTTATCCGTTACGTGTTAGTGCTGCAGTGAAAGCAGGTAATATTGTTGAACTAACCGCTAAACATAAAGGCTTAACGGGTAACGATATTGATATCCGCCTTAACTATTACATGGGTGAAAAATCACCTCAAGGGGTCAAAATCGTCACGGGTAAAATGACCGATGGTGCAGGGTCGCCCGATATCACCGCGATTATTGCTGCATTAGGTGATGACTGGTTTAACCATATTGTTTGTCCGTGGAATGATACCGCAAGCCTTAATGCCCTACGTGATGAGCTGATTGAACGCTGGGGGCCAATGAAAATGACCGAAGCCATAGCGTATAGCGCTTTTCGGGGTACTCATGCTGAAACGGCAACATGGGGTAATGCGCGTAATGACTTTTTAATCACTTGTATGGGCACTAATGCAAGCCCAACACCGCCATGGGAGTTTGCGGCAAGTTACGCAGGTGTTGCTGCTTACCATCTTGCCATTGACCCTGCTCGACCACTACAAACACTGGTTTTAAAAGGCGTATTAGCCCCGAAGAAGTCGGTAATGTGGGATATGGTTGAGCGTAACTTACACCTACATGATGGTGTGGCTACTTATTTTGTGGATGCGGGTGGCCAAGTCTGTATTGAGCGTGAAATATCAACGTACCAGGTTAATTCCTTTGGCAGTCCTGATCCAAGTTACTTGGATATCACTACCCCTGCGACGCTTGGATTCTATCGTTATGCGATGAAAGCACATATTACCCAGAAGTATCCACGCCATAAATTAGCGGGTGATGACGTACTCGATGATTTAGACCCGGGGCAACCCGTCGTCACACCTAAAATCATGCGTACCGATTTTTTAGAGAAGTTTGTCGAGTTTCAAGCGATGGGTTTAGTGGAAGATTACGAAAACTTTGAGAAAACGCTAGAAGTACGACGTGCCACAGGTGACCAGAATCGCTTAGAAGTTATCTGTTCGCCCAACCTCATCAACGGATTACGTGTACTGGCATCATTGGTGCAATTCAAACTATAGCACTGCAACTATAACAAAATAGGAAAAACAATATGATTTTAGGTGAAGCGGTTATCCGCAGTAACGGGGTGCAGTTAAAAACCACCTCGGGTGCAAAAATTAACGTAGGGGGATATGAACGAAAAAGTCACGACGGAGGTGGTAAATCGTGGGGGCAGAGCGAAAAATTTGTTGCGCCCTTTATTGAATGTGATCTTGTTGCTGATGAGTCACTGGATATATTCGAGTTAAATCAGATGCGTAATGCAACGATAACATTCGAAGGTAATAACGGTCTCAGTTACATGATGACAGGTTGTTCATTAGAAAAACCCGCAGAAATTAGTGATGAAGGAAAAGTCTCTGGCTTAAAATGGCTAGGTATAAAATGTAAGAAAATGTAAAAGAAACGTTTGAGCCTAAGCTCAACATGTTTTTAATCTTAAATTAACTCACATTAAAACCTACTTTAAAGGCGCTATTCTCACTTGAGATAGCGCCTTTTTAACTTCACTAACCGACGTTAATCTCAACTATTCCCCAAATTGCATAAACTCAATGTTCCTAAATATTTCCAACTAACAGCATGAGGTAAACATGGCAAAGCATGAATTTCAATTCGAGCACGGGCTTACGTTCGGCAAGGGTATTGATGCAGAAATGCAATACGACGTGGTGCTACGTGAGCTGACCACCGGTGACATCATTGATGCACGAGAAGCAGCGGAAAAAGTTATTTTTCCTAACGTTGAAGAAATCAAAACAGGTGCACGACCAATGACGGTTGTTTCTGAAGTACAGGTGGGTTTGGAGCTAGCGCGTCGTCAAGTGGCTAACGTGGGTGAGATTCAAGGGCCATTGACTGTGGCGCAACTACGTAAACTACATCCTGCTGATTTTGAAGCGCTTAATAATAATTTAAAACTTTTTGATGACGCTCTGGCGGTAGCTGAGGCAAGGGGGCGAGTGGAGCAGTCGAGCGAGTGATTTGGAAGTAGTGACACTGCAACTGGCGAGTCGATATTCTTGCTCGCCTGACTACTTTCAAAATAAATCACTGGTTTGGCTGTATAAACACCTTTATTACTTGATGCACTCGCAATAAGGAACGCCCACAATGAGCGATCTCACAACTGAAATTGTTATTAATTTAGCCGGAAACTTACGCCAACGCGCGCAGCAGTACACGGGAGCTATGGCGCGTTTTTCAGCAGGAAACTCTCGCATGGCAGCGGTTGCTAGACGCTCATTTAATGTAGTCAATGCGGGGTTAGATAAGTTTCATAATCGTTATGCTGGCATGGGAACTGCTTTTATAACCGGCACGGTGATAAAGGGTGTTGCTGACATGGATAAGAGCATTCGTCGATTGGGTACTGATGCACGAATGAGCGATAAGGATTTACTGAAACTAAAAAATCAAATTAAAGATATCGCTAACCAAAAAGATATTAGCGTCTCAATGCTGGATTTAACGGATGGTGTTAATGAACTGCAAGCTTTAACGGGTAGTGCCGAATTTGTTAAAGCAAACATTCGCAATGTGGGTTTAGCAATGCAAGGCTTTGGTGTTGATGCAATCACTGGCGCTAAACTACTTGGACAGTTCTATGAAAAAGGCATTAGAGGCAGTGCAGAGGTTGAAAAAACAATGGATATGTTGTTTAGCCAGTTCGCAAAAGGATCTATCAGCGTACAAGATGTTGCACGTGTAGCGCCTAAATTATTTTCAATTATTCAAGGCAAAGGCCCGGGGGCCATTGCACAAATGGGCGGGTTGTTACAGGTCTTTGCAAAAACAAAGGCAGTGCGGAAGAAACCGTAACGGCGATTCAAGGAGTCTATTCTGCTTTATCTAATGTGAAAAACATCAAGTTTTTAAAGGGTGTTGGTATTGATGTTTTTATTAAAGATACTAAAAAAATGAAAGACCCTGTCGCGCTATTAACTGAAATATTGAAATCTGCTGACTATGACGGTCAGACGTTGCAAGACATATTTACAAGCACTGACTTGCAAGGATTAAGTGCGTTATATGATCCTGCCAATCGCGCCTTGTTGAATGACATGATAAGCGGTAATTATAAATTGGGTGTAACGCAGGCTGCGTCAGAAAAAAATGCAAAGGGTTTATATAGCGCGCTGGATCGACTCAAAAACATTGCCATGTCTTATGCTGATGAAAATATCGCATCCCCCTTAATTTCACTTGCTAATGGTTTATCTGGACTCGACACAGATACAGTAAAGGCAGGCGTTGATGTGTTAGTAAAAGCCACGGCTGCGATTGTAGGTGCGTTAGCCGTGCGTGGTGGTTATCGTGCGGTGAGTAGTTTGTTCGGCAGTGTTACGGGCAGAACTCGGGCAGGTAGCGTGGCAGGATTAGGTGTTCAACGGGTATTTGTCGTTAATATGGGTGTTGGGATGGGGGGCTTACGGCCTGTTGTAC
>SPKZ01000045.1_pt1 | contig 12656 bp, 11 predicted proteins | sample 2456571 | NCBI WGS metagenome assembly SPKZ01 (sample SAMN11192286, study PRJNA482655) | marine metagenome | biome: ENVO:00000447; feature: ENVO:00000244|ENVO:00000211|ENVO:00000569|ENVO:00002023; material: ENVO:00002151; isolation source: ocean water from marine abyssalpelagic zone ...
ATGTTGGTGAAGTTGGCCTAGATAACTTTAGGCGTATGAAATTTATGTCTAAAGAAGAGTTTGAAATTTCAATTGATCGAAAACTAGCTAAAAAAAATCTGCTAGTTACATACCATCCTGAAACAACACTGCCCAGTGGAACGAGCGAAGCTAACTTTAATAAATTGTTACAGGCGCTAGATCAGCTAGAAGACACCTTGCTAATTTTTACCAAAGCTAATGCTGACGTTGGAGGGCGAGCTATTAATAGCCTTATTGATGTTTATGTTGCGGGAAATAGAGATAAATCCATCGCGTTTACGTCACTTGGTCAATTACGCTATCTATCTGCTTTGCATTATATTGATGGTGTTATCGGGAATTCTTCTAGTGGAGTAGTAGAAGCACCAACGTTTAAGGTAGCCAGTATAAATATTGGGGATCGCCAAAAGGGGCGTATTAGTGCAGATAGTGTGATTGATGTTAGAACTGACACGGTTGAAATAGCTGCTGCTTTAGAATGTATCTATACGGATGAGTATTTAAATTTATTGTCTAAAGTCGTCAATCCATACGGCAATGGTGACAGTTCGAAATTGGTTGTTGATGCGTTAAAAAACATCGACTTAGAGACGTTGCGCACTAAATCATTCTATGATGTGAAGTATTAATATGTTTCACATTGGAGGTGAACAGGAACTTGCACCGCTTAACCATTTTCAGACAATAACAAACTCTGGTCGTTCATCGCTGCGGTTAATTATTGAAAGTGCCAATCTAAGAAATAAACATATTTTATTACCTGATTTTCTTTGCCAAGTGATTGTTGATATTTTACAAGAATATCACATAACATTTGACTTCTACTCAGTAGATAAAAAATTAGGGTTTGAGTTACCAAATGATATAGAGAAATATGATGCATTATATCTAATTAAATATTTTGGAGGAAGTACAAGAACATTTGTTGAGGCATGTTCTTTATTCAAAAGCTGTTTAATTATAGATGATGTTTTTTCACCATTCCCTGAAGTTTTAAAGCGTAATGATTTGTGGTTTTCATACAATAGTTTACGAAAGGTATCGCCAATAGCAGACTTCAGTATAGTGTGTAGTAACGAACCTATTGATTCGTTAACGCCAACTGAGCTGCCTAAGTTCTCAGAAACTAAATATCAAGCAAAATATTTAAAATATGACTATATAAACCATCAACAGGGAAGTGAAAAAGAATACTTAGCGCTATTTGGGCAAGCTGAAGCAATATTAGATTCTAATGTTGGTATTTATAGCCCCAGTCCAGTAAGCGTCATAGCTGCTATTCAATATTTTAAAAACCTAGAGCAAGAACGAAAGTGTCGAAAGAGTAATTATGAGCTAGTAAGTCATTTACTACCTGACTATTCAATTCCACTGGTCGCTGAATTTTATTCGTTCGCCCCTTTGTTGCTGGCCAATAGAGATAATGTTCGTATTCAATTGATGAAGGATAATGTGTTTTTAGCAGTTCATTGGCCTGCCGTTGATTTACATGATAATACCTTAAGCAGATCCATTATTTCTATCCCTGTTGATTCAAGGTACTCCCCTAACGTTATAACAAAAATCTGTGAATTGATCATGAAATTAGAGGTGAAGAATGAGAGTACATGACTTTATAGTAGCTGATTTAGATAAGTTTGATGATTTTTACAAGCTTAAATCGGAACCTAATAGCGTTTATTGGTCGGGATTTGACTCACCACCTAGTTATGAAGCCTTCAAAGAGCATTATAAAAAAGAGCTGGCTAGAGAAGACCGAACAATTATTTTTTTATATATTGAACAAGATATTGCTGGTTATATCGCAATTGATTTTTGTGAAAAAAACAAAACCACAGAAACTGCTCATGGTGTTTTAAGTTCTTTTACTGGAAAAGGCCTAGGAAAAAAACTTATTGGTTATGCAGTAGAATATTCAAAAAAACATATAATTGATGCTGACACTATTATTGGTTGGATTGCTGAAGGTAATGTTGGTTCTATTAAAAATTTCTTGAGTAATGATTATGTTAAAACTGAAGAGTTTGAATGCAGAAAGTTAATGCAAGAAAAAGATGAAATTAAATTTTATAAGTATCATTTAAGATTAAAATAAAGGTTGTAATTAGTATGAGTCATAATTGGCAAAACATTTTGGTTCCTCCTTCAACGACTATTCAAGAAGTTTTGAAGATTATAGATAAAGAGGCATTGAAGCTCGCATTGGTTGTCGATAGTAATCAATTTTTACTTGGTACTGTGTCTGACGGCGATATCCGCAGGTCTTTAATTAAAAATAATCCACTGTCGACCCCTATTTCTGAAATTATGTTTTTGAAGCCAACAACAGTTTCAGAAAACACCCCTAGGGAAGAAGTTTTAAAACTCATGGATGAGAAAGAGTTGTTTGCTATTCCAAGAGTTAAAGATGGAAAAATTGTAGGCTTAGAAACATTACATCAGGCTCTACACAAAGCTGAGTATGAAAATCCTGTTTTCATTATGGCTGGGGGCTTTGGTACCCGCCTACGACCACTAACAGATAATTGCCCTAAGCCTCTGTTAAAAGTTGGTGATAAGCCAATATTAGAAACCGTATTGTTAGGCTTTGTCAAAGCAGGTTTTAAAAGTTTTTATATATCGACTCATTATTTACCTGAAATGATTCGAGATTATTTTGGTTGTGGCGAAAAGTGGGGAGTTAGTATTGAATATGTTCATGAGAAAGCCCCACTAGGTACTGGCGGGGCATTGGGATTGCTACCTGATACCTTGCCTGATTTACCTATCATTGTTATTAATGGTGATGTGTTATCAAAAGTGAATGTTGAAGCTTTATTAGCTTTTCATAATGAAAACGAAGCAAGCGCCACGATGTGTGTTAGAGAATATGAATATCAAGTTCCATTCGGTGTGATTGAAAACGAAGGGCATAACATTAAAAGTATGGTAGAAAAGCCAATTCATCGTTTTCATGTCAATGCTGGTATTTATGTTATCGGTAGAGAGATTATTGATAGCGTGGGAGAGAATGAAAGAATTGACATGCCTACGCTGCTTGAAAGACACCTTGATAATAAAGTACTAATGTTCCCTTTCCATGATTACTGGCTAGATATTGGAAGAATGGATGATTTTAAGAAAGCTCAAATCGATATTATGACACTGGGTTTTTGATGATAAAAATACTAGCAATAGTACCAGCGCGTGGTGGTAGCAAGCGATTGCCAGGAAAGAATATTAAAGTTCTAAATGGTAAACCGCTAATTCAATGGGCGATTGAGTCTGCGTTGGGTATTGATGAAATTTGCCGAGTAATGGTTAGCACTGATAGCCAAGAAATTGCAGATATCGCATTAAAATCAGGAGCCGAAGTGCCATTTTTAAGACCTAAAGAACTAGCAACTGATACAAGCTCAAGTTCTGTAGTAATTGAACATGCACTTGATTATTATAAAGAGCAGGGGGAGTTTTTCGATTTTGTTTTACTTTTACAGCCTACTTCGCCAATACGTAATAAACAACATACTGAGCAAGCAATAGCATTGTTACGTTCCAAAAATGCTGATGCCATAGTTTCCGTTTGTGAATGTGAACATTCACCATTATGGACAAATACATTGCCGATAAATTTATCCATGGATAAATTCATTAGGGAAGAAATTAAACATACTCGTAGTCAAGATCTCCCTCAATCATATCGATTAAATGGCGCTATATATTTATCGAAAGTAAGTCGTTTTTATGAAGAAAACACACTGTTCTTATCATCAAATATTTACGCCTATGTTATGGATAGTGAAAGTTCAGTAGATATTGATCATGAATTAGATTTTCTGTTGGCTGAAACTATTTTGAAATATAAGGTAAACAATGCATAACATTTTAATTATTGGTGCTGGTCAATTGGGTAGTCGTCATTTACAAGGTGCGTTACTGAGTCATAATCAGTTGAATATTACTGTCGTTGACCTATCACAAGCGTCGCTTGATATTGCTAAAGAAAGAGCTACTCAGGTTGAATATGGAAACAAAAAGTCTTCAGTTAGTTATACAACTGAAATTCCTAAGAATGACTCTATCGATATATGTATTATCGCGACAGCAGCTCAGGTTCGAGCAATGGTGACAGAGCAGCTACTTTTAACAAATAAAGTGAAACATATAATTTTTGAAAAAGTGTTATTTCAAAAACTTGTTGAATATACCGTTGTAAGTAAGCTATTAGCGGAGTCAGGTACTGTAGGCTGGGTTAACTGTCCGCGTAGACTATTTCCAACGTACACAGAATTAAAGCAACATTTAGACCTATCGAAACCTGTCCATATGACTGTTCGTGGTAACGCTTGGGGAATGGCATGCAATAGCGTACATTTTCTTGATACTTTTGCTTATTTGGCTGGAAATTCATCGTTAGAGCTTACCGAGTCTAAGTTAGATGCTCAGTTAATTAACAGCAAACGAGCTGGATTTTATGAAACTACTGGTCAGCTTAGCTTTATTGCTGGCGAACATTCATTAGTGATAGAGAGCGGACGTAAGGATAGTCCCGAGTTAATTATATCTTTGGTAAATGGAGACATTAATCATGTTGTCAATGAAGTGGCTGGAACATGGACCAAAACTATTGGTGGGAGCAGTGAACAAGTTTCACATACCCCGTTATTTCAGAGTCAGTTGACTGGACTGGTAGTAGATGACTTACTGGTATCTAATCAATGTGGTTTAACGCCATTCTCTCAATCATGTGAATTGCATATCCCTTTTATTACTGCGCTGTTAGCTCATATGTCGTCAGTTCTCAATAAAAACTTGGACAGCTGTCCTATTACCTAGTTTAAGGAAAATTATGATCTGGTTAATTGGCTCCGGCCTAATGTCTGTGGACTACGCTAAGGTTCTTGAAGCGCAACAATGTGATTATATAGTGGTTGGTCGAGGGAATAAGTCAGCTGAGGAATTCACCTTAAAAACAGGTAAAGAGGTTATTCAAGGGGGGCTTGAACACTTTATAGAATCCGGTGTAGTGATCCCTCAATCTGCAATAGTCAGCGTAGGAGTTGCTCAATTGTATGAGACAACTTTACAACTGATTGAATGTGGAATTAAAAATATATTGGTTGAAAAACCAGGTGGCATGACACAGTTAGAAATAGACACTTTATATAAGTGCAGTTTAGATAAAGGCAGTAGAGTATACATCGCTTACAACAGGCGTTTCTTTTCTTCTGTTCTTGCTGCTCGAGAGTTAATTTCTGCTGAGGGAGGGGTTAGTTCATTTAATTTTGAATTAACTGAATGGGCTCATATTATTGAAAATATTGATAAGCCACAGAACGTTTTAAATAAATGGTTTCTCGCTAACTCAACTCATGTGGCTGACTTGGCCTTCTTTCTTGGTGGTAAACCTAAAGAGTTAGCCAGCTTTGTTCAAGGGAAATTGAAATGGCATCCTGCTGCATCAGTATTTTCCGGAGCCGGTATCAGCGAGTCAGGTGCATTATTTAATTATGCTGCCAACTGGGAGTCAGCAGGTCGTTGGTCGGTTGAAGTATTAACAAAAGAAAATCGTTATATTTTTCGACCAATGGAAGCGCTACAGGTCCAAAAACGTGGAACGATTCCTCAGATTGATGTTGAAGTCGACAACTCACTAGATAAAAACTTTAAACCAGGGCTGTATAAACAGGTTGAAGCATTTTTATCGGGTGATGATGAGTTATTATGTGATATTGAAGAGCAGGTAATGCTGTTCCATTATTACGAAAGAATGGCTGGTTATAACATTGACAGATGTTAATTCCCTGTTGAATTGAGAATAGAATGGATAAATATTACGTAGAGTCACCTGGACAAGTCATTAATGCTATTGAGTCAATTAATGCTAACCAGAAAAAATGGTTGATGGTAGTTCGTTTTAACGGACAGGAATTTAACGATTTACAAATTAGGAATGTATTAGCATTTTACAAAGCTAAAAACTATATAACGGACAGCAGTAATATTTCAACAGTGAATGGTTTTGTTGGTTTCTTAATCAAGTTTTTTTATATCATATTGCGATTTGGTTTTAAAAATATCTATGTAGGCTGTCATAAAAGTAAGTATTTAGCAATTTTTAGAAAGATACGTTGTCCCATGACTCTTTTGGATGACGGAATAGCGACCTTAGCCTATCACCATAGATTGGGTGAAAATAATAATTATGTTTTAGATTATTATACGTGTATTGACTTAGTGCCTGTTAGTGACACACATAAAGTAAGCAGCAATAAATTTGATTATATCAAATCGTTATCTCCAGCTAATCGCCCTCAAAGTGGTGCTATATTTTATGGCGCTAAATATATCGAAGTTGGGATATTTACCAAAGAAAAATATTGCGCTTTTCTTGAACAGATTTTTGAGGCGCTTGGAGGTGTTGAAATTTGCTACATCCCACATAGAGGGGAAGACTCTGCTAATTTTAAGGCTTATGAAAAAATAGGCTTTAAAATACGTAGAACAGAACTCCCATCAGAGTTAGATTTAATTACCATGAACACAAAGCCAGCGCTTGTGGCTGGCTTTTTTACTGCCTCTTTATTAACTGCTAAGATAATATATCCTGATATAGACGTGATTTCATTTAAGTTTAAAGATGACACCAATGATTTAGAGTTTGTGTACTCTTATTATGAACGTTTTTGTAAAGTGATATGTCTAGATGAATAGAGCTGTTATTAAAAATTTGGCAATTTATGGCAGTGTGAATGAGAACTATGATCAATATATTGTGACTATTTCATTACTTTCTGTTGTAGCATTTATTGAAACGAGTGTGTTATTCGAATAATTAGCTTTTACTTATATGAAAAAAATTAAGAATGTTCTAAAGGTGTTTACTGGTAATGCAATGGTTGCAGGTGTGCCATTAATTACATTACCATTAACAACATCTATTATGTCAGTTGCTGACTTTGGGTTGTTTTCTATGGCTCAAATAATTATTGCTTTTTTTATACCTTTTGTAGGTATGAGCTTAGCGACAAATTATGGCGTTAATTATTATGCCCTAAACGCTTTTAAACGAAGCCAATTGTTAAGCAGTGGGCTAACAATGACTCTTCTTTTTTGCCTGCTCATTGAATGTGTTTTAGTTTTCCTTGTATATTTTTCGGGAATTGAAACGATAGGAGGATTTGAGAGCGTTATTGTTTTTTTATTCCCTATTTTTGCTTCATTTAAACTTTGCAGCGATCTTGGCATGGTAGATTTAAGATATAGAGAAAAATTTAGTACTTATTTTCTAGCACAATTAGCCACCTCTTCTTTAATAATAATCTCAATACTTGTAATTTGGAACTTAGATGTAAAGAACTGGCTATACATTTGGTCTGCATATTACTTTGTCTACTGTCTAATATCTGTAATTATGTTTGTAACTCATTATAAAATGTTAAAATTTAAATATTCTTTAGACCTGAAGGTGATTAAGGATATTATATATTTTGGAGGTAAATATATCCCACATGTATTAGGTGTTACATTAATATCAATGGGGGATCGTTTTTTTATTGGTCTTATTTTGGGGGAGCAGGATTTAGGTCTTTACTCCGCAGCATTTCAAATTAGCGCCACTACATATATAGTTTTTTACTCTGTTAACCAAGTGTGGAGTCAATCCCTTTTTCGGCGATTGTCAATTGGAGTTAAAGTTAGTTCAACCATAAAGCCTTCTTTGTTCATTTTTATGTTGTTTATTATTGTAATATTGGGCCTTTTTCTGATTAATCCTATTCTGTTTCCTATGTTAGTTACTTCCACATTTGGTGCTGCGGAGGGGTTAGTATTACCAATAGCAATAGCATTCTTAGCTCAAGGAGGTTATTTTTTACTGTCTAATTATTTACTTTTTGATAAAAAAACTGGGGTGATTGCTGGCTGTACTCTGATTGCTTCATTTTTGAATTGTGGTTTGAATTATGTGTTTATTAATAATTGGGGGGTTGCTGGCGCTCCTCTTGCTACAGTAGCATCATGGAGTTTTGTGATGGTATTAATGCTTATATATCTAAAAAACAATCGTGTTCAAATCTCCTAAATAGTAGTCTTAATACATTAATAGCACTTCATATATTCTATTATTAGCCTCGGTGAATATGCAGTCAAATGATTCCCCCTAGCTTGGGAGCGATTAAAATTTATCGTCAAATGATGAGGAATACTAAAAATGAATGTACTTACTAATCAACACAGACATACACTTGCTACAATATAATTGATTAATGGTAAAGCTAAGTAGTGCATTAGTGGTTATTACTAAGAAAAATTAGATATGATGGTCTGGAACTTTAAGACTACTAATCGTTAAAAATAAAAAAGCGGTTGAACTAAGCCTCGAAGTTAGTTTATAAAATTTTAAGGAAATACAGTGTTATTTAGGAAAGATATTAATTCATTACGGGCTATAGCGGTAATCGCAGTTGTGCTTTTTCATTTTAATTCTAGTTTCGTGCAAGGTGGTTTTGCTGGAGTTGATGTTTTTTTCGTTATATCAGGATATTTAATGACAGGCATCGTTTTTCGAAATAATGCCGAGGACTTTACCCTAACCAAATTTTTGAGTGCAAGAGCAACTCGGATAATTCCAGCTTTATTTATTCTTTGTACTGTTTTGATGATTTATGGTTATCTTTTTTTATACATTTTTGATTTTAAACTATTACTTAAACATGTAAAAGAGAGCGGATTATTTTATTCAAATATAGCATATTACAAAGAGTCTGGTTATTTCGATTCGAGTAGCCACTATAAGTGGTTATTACACACATGGTCACTTTCTGTTGAATGGCAATTTTATGTAATTTTTCCTGTCGCTGTCATTTTAATGAAAAAAATAATGTCAATTAATAGTGTTAAAATTATATTTTTATTGACGACAATAGCTAGTTTTCTACTCTGTGTTTACGCAAGTTATAGGTGGCCTGAAGCATCATATTATTTATTGCCTACTCGTTCTTGGGAGCTAATGCTTGGTGGGTTGGCTTACCTTTATCCAATGACACTAAAAGATAATCATAAGAGATACTATCAGATTTTTGGTCTGCTTCTTATAGTTGTTTCTTATGTGTTTATATCTAAAACAAGTGTTTGGCCTGGATATCTTGCATTATTCCCTGTATTAGGGACATTCTTAATAATTCAATCAAGAAGAGATGAGGGCTGGTTTTCAGGTAATATTATTTTACAAACAATAGGGTTATGGTCTTACTCTATCTATCTTTGGCATTGGCCTTTAGTTGTGGCATATAACTTGAAATTATATTCAAGTGTTTTATTTGGGCTTTCTTTATCGTTAATTTTAGGGGGTATTTCATATACTATTATAGAGAAACGGAAGTTTAATATAGTAGAAACGCTTTATGTTGTATTTATTTCTTTTTCTGTATTCCTGTTTTGTTCATACGCTATGAATTCACGAAGTATTGATTTGACAAGTGATGCTCTTAAGTATCAAAAGTTAAGAGCTGAAAAAAAGATCTTTATGAATAGTTACAGCGTGCCGTCATGTAATTTTAAACTTTATAATGAGAAAGCAGATCGAATAGAATATAAGGGGAGTGTGGACTCTACTTGTATTAATAAACTTAATGATAAGAGTATTCTTATATGGGGCGACTCTTATGCGCAACACCTAAACTTTGGTCTAAATAAAAGCTATCAAGATAAAGGTGTTGATATTTTACAAATAGCAACTTTCAGTTGTCGGGTAACTAATAGTAACGTTTCTGATTTAGCATGCGAGGAGTCAAACGCTTTTTTTTGGGAATCAATTTCAACTATAAAACCTGATGTTATTTTGATATCACAAAGAAATAATCACCTTAAAATTACAAAAGGATTTATTAATAAAATTAAAAAGCTTACTGATTCTGAAATTCTTTTAGTTGGTCCTTCACCTGAATGGGACTTCGAAACAGAGATTAGAGAGGAGAATGGAAGTGAGTCTATTTATAGAACTCCAAATAATTTGAGAGAGTTAGAAAATGACCGAAAACTTAAAGAAAAATTTAGAAATATTGAGAATTTCAAGTATATATCTATGTTCGATTCTTTATGTAAGTTTGGAGAAACAACAAAGTGTCTTTTCTTATTAGGAGAGGAATTTAGTTATATGCAAGCTGATGGGGGGCACTTCTCACGATTAGGTTCTGAATATGTTGCTGAACATATACTAAAAAAAGAAATCGATGAAAAAATAAAGTTCAAGACTGGTGGATGAGCTTATAATTATTCAATTATCATCTTGTTTATCTCAATAGACATTTATTTTGAAAGGTGCTTAATCTGTGAATTTAATATTAATAATTAGCCTGACACAATATATGAATAGCTATATAAAATATAAAAGGTGTAGTGTCATAGATGATTTGTTTTTTTAATAAATATATTATTCCGTTATCGCTGTTGAGTATTTTCTACCAGCAATTTATTGTATTTGAATTTATTTCTCCCGTGAAATTATATATGGTTTTTATTCTATTTGGTGCTGGGTTTATTCTTATGAAAGCCCCTGTAATCACTGTGTATAAATTGATCTCTTATGAAATCTGTTGGCTATGTTTTTTAGTATTTAATTTATTTTCCTTTTTTTACTCGGAAAATCTAAATACTTCTTTAAGTCTTTTTATCGGAAGCATACTTTTGATACTTATGTATTTCGTATACAGAGTGGTTTTTTCTTATGCATTTTCAATTGAAAAAATTCTTATAAAATTGTATTTTTGGTTTGTGATCATATCGTTATTTTTTTATTTTTTTGGCTTGTATTCTTTTTTTATATTAGACATGAGACCTGAAGGCGTAGGTTATGAATCTCGTGCGCTATTTGGTGTCATGTTTGAGGATTCAAGACCTAGGCTTAGAGGTATTGCTGATAGTCCAAATAATTTTGGTCTTTTCATTATAATCGGTTATTCATTGGTCTTATTTAGCGATTCAATTGTAAAATCTAAAATATTAATTCCGTTAATTATTTTTAGTATAATATTGACAATGTCAATAACTACAATTATAGCTATGTTGATTGTTACAATTCTTTTTTATGTTCGTCAGCCTAGATATTTAATTTCAATGATTGGTATACTTTTAATTTTATCTTCATTACTTGCAGTGTTTTATTATTTAACGGACGATACGTATGTTCTTTCAATGATAGAAGAAAGGCTTCGTCATGTTAGTTCGGGTAGTGGGCGATGGGAATTATGGGGGAAAACTATTGAATACATATCAGAACGGCCATTAATGGGGTACGGATTAAATCAGTCTAGGGAGTTATTTGTTGATTATCGAGGGTACCACTCTACGCATAATGCGATATTAGGTATATGGCTCGAAAGTGGAGTTTTAGTTTTATTTATTTATCTTATGTTTTGGTTTTTTTTATTCCGCTCGACGGTTGTTTTATACTTAAAAAGTATGCCCGGTAGCTTTTTATTTCCGCTATCATTGGCTATGTTTTTTTTCACTATGAGCAATGTAACAATTTTTACAGAGATATTTACTTTTTTCCTAGTAATAGCCTCACATTATATTCATTTTTCACGAAATTCAATTCAAATAAGGAATTGTAAGTAATGGGTACACCTGTAGTATCAATTATAACTCCAAGTTATAATTCAAAAAAACACATAGCTTTCACCATCGATTCAGTCCTTAATCAAACGTTTAGTGATTTTGAAATGTTAATTGTCGACGATTGTTCTACTGATGGAAGTGCAGATTTTATCGAAAGTATATTACCCGATGAACGATTTAAACTTGTAAGGTTAGATAAAAATGTTGGAGCAGCTGAAGCAAGGAATCATGTTTTAAGAAATGCTAAAGGTCGCTACATTGCCTTTCTAGATTCAGATGACATATGGGATGAAATAAAGCTGGAAACTCAAGTGGCTTTTATGCTAGAGAATAACTGTGCTTTTAGCTATACAGCTTATAAAGTGTGTAATGATAATGGCAGTGAAGTTTATGGCTCAATTGAAGTCCCTAAGTCATTATCGTATGGCCAATATCTTGGAAATACTATCATTGGTTGTTTAACTGTTATGTTGGATTCCAAAAAGTTTTCTACTATTCAAATGCCAAACCTCAGAAGTAGCCATGATATGGCCTTATGGGCTGATTTGTTAAAAACAATTGATAAAGCTTATGGGATTAATACTCCCTTGGCGACATATCGTTTGGTTGGCACATCAAATACCGCTAATAAGTGGAAAGCGAGTAAGGAAGTGTGGGCAGTTTACCGAGGCCATTTAAACCTTAGCATTATTGATAGTTCGTATTATTTTGTGCAGTACGCTTTTAATGCGGTAAAAAAGAGATTTTATAAGTGAGAATGAAAGATAAATTTATTAAACGTAGTTTTGATATTGTCGCCTCTTTTTTTGGGCTTATATTTAGCGCGCCAATAATTATAACGGCATGGCTTATTGCAGCGATCGAAACGAAAAGTAATGGTTTTTTCATTCAGTCTAGAGTCGGCTTGTCAGGGCGGTTGATTAGAGTTATTAAAATTAAAACGATGAAAAACACAACGTCACATCGGTCATCTGTCACCACTGAATCAAAATCTTCCATTACAAAGTTCGGCACTTTTTTCCGGAAATACAAAATTG
>SPKZ01019150.1_pt1 | contig 12656 bp, 8 predicted proteins | sample 2456571 | NCBI WGS metagenome assembly SPKZ01 (sample SAMN11192286, study PRJNA482655) | marine metagenome | biome: ENVO:00000447; feature: ENVO:00000244|ENVO:00000211|ENVO:00000569|ENVO:00002023; material: ENVO:00002151; isolation source: ocean water from marine abyssalpelagic zone ...
GAAATACATGCGCAATTATGGATGGGAACCTATTGTTTACACCGTTGATCAGAAGCATGATAAAAATGGTGATCAGAGTGTAATGAAAGATGTTCCAGAAGGAATTGAAGTGTTGAAGTGCCCCATAATTGAGCCTTTTCAAATCTTTCAGAACATAATGGCTTTCGGTAAATCGAAGAAAGTGCAACCTGGATTTGTGAATGCCAAGAAGGGTGGAGGCAAGTTTCGGAAATTAATGTTCTGGATTCGGGGTAATTTCTTTATTCCAGATGCTCGGAAATTCTGGATCAATCCGTCGGTTAGATATTTGAATAAATATTTGAAAGAGAATCCAGTGGATTTATTGGTTTCTACGGGCCCACCACACACAACGCATGTAATTGCTCAACGCGTTAAGCGAGCTACTGGCGTTAAATGGTTGGCCGATTTTCGAGATCCTTGGACGAACATAGATTTCTATAAAGAATTGCAGTTAAGTGAATGGGCCGATGAAAAGCACCACCGCATGGAAAAGGAAGTGCTAACGCAGGCAGATAAAGTAACAACGGTAAGCTGGAATTGGGGAAAGGAGCTTGAGGAAATAGGAGGGAAGCCTGTAACGGTTATCACAAATGGCTTCGACGATGATGATTTTGAATCTGGAGGTGAGGTAACAACCGACTTCTTGATTTTGCACGCTGGTTCTATGAATAAGGATAGGAACCCTTACATTCTTTGGAGGGCGCTAGGTCGCATGTGTAAGGATAATGCGAAGTTTGCAGCTAAGCTGAAGATTGAATTGATTGGAGCCGTAGATTACATGGTGATTAAGGAGATTAATGAAAATGGCCTCAAGGATTATGTTACTCTAATAGACCGTTTGAATCATGATGAGGTAATTGCAAAACAATGTAGTTGCGCTGTGCTATTGCTCGCTTTAAATGATACTCCAAACATTTCGGGTGTAGTGCCAGGAAAGTTATTCGAGTATTTGCGTGCTAACAGACCCATTTTAACCATTGGAGATAAATCTGGCGATAGCGCCAAAATTATTACTAAAACAAATCATGGGGTTACGGTTGGTTTCACCGATGAGGCTGAGGTCGAGAGTACTTTAAAGTTTATGTTCGACCAACATGTGGTGGGTAAGTTGGAGAATACTTCTAAGGGTATTGAAGCCTATAGCAGAAAAGCTCTTACTGAGAAGATGTGTGGGGAGTTTGATGAAGTGATTGGTTAGAGTTCTTGTTTTTAAACCCCTCTGTCGTGCCTGCGGCACGACAGCGTCCCCTTGTAGGAAGGGGACGCTGCCTTGCATTTCGTTTTTCCTTTAATCTTTCTTGGGAGTCGCTTTAAGTCCTTTTTTGATTTCCCAGCCAATTGCTGCTAATAGTAGGAATGCTAATAAGAATGAAGAAGCATAAGAGATTTTTTCTCCTACGAAATAAGACTCTGGTTCGAATCTAAATTCGATTGTGTGCTCTCCCTGTGGGAGTGCCATTGCTCTTAATACATAATTTGCCCTGACGTGAGAGGTTTCAACACCATCAATAAAAACCTTCCAATCGTTGCCACCACCTTCGTAGTATATCTCAGAGAATACGGCCAATGCTTCTTTCTCCTTCACAATCGCCTTGTAAGTCATTCGATTTGGGCGGTACTCCGATAAAGTAATTTCCGAAAGTGTTGCTGTTGGCTCAAAAGGAATTTTGTCCTTAAATTCTTTGTCTATAACTGCAGTAGCAGCAGGGTTAAAGCTGTTTAAAGCATCAATCTCTGCGTCCGCGTTATCAACCCACATAATGTTATTTACAAACCACGCATTGCCAAGTGCATCAGGGTTTTGACTTACCTGTGTTTGTCCGGTTTGTTGATTCGGCGTCATCAAATATTTGCCATTAAGCATATTAACCACATTCAAGTTGTTTTTGGATAAGTGACGCTCAATTAATTCTTGGTATCTCAACAGCTTAGCACCGTGGTATCCTCCAATCGACTTGTGTTTAGATGATGTAATCGCATCGGTAAAAGGATTAACCGTAAGGTTGAATACTCTGTAATGCGGGTCTTTATCTTCTTGAATCAGTAAATCGGCCTGTGAAGGTTTGTGCGCTCTTAGTACATCTCTCGATTTAACAAAATGATCGCCGTTTAAATACTTCTTTCCTTCTACTCCAAAATCGAATATAAACAAGACAACTAGTCCACCAATTAATATGCCTTTTCCCAGTTTTTGTTTAAAGAACATGTAAAGCAATCCGAATGATAAACCAATAAGTGTCAGTGATTTGAATGCGCTTGCTTTAAGTAAAGATGCTCTATCGCTTTGAAGTTCCTCGATAGGCCATCCTTGTTCCGCCAATTGCATGTCGGAAGCGCCCGTGAAATCAAAGAACATACCGCCCATTAGGCCAAAAAGTAAACAGAGGCCAGCAGTAATATAAGCAGCCATTTTAAGCTTGTTGAACATTGCTTTTTGAAACACATCTACCTTAAGGAACTTGTTTAGCCCATACATCGCGATAAGCGGAACAATAACAGATGAGATTACCAAGATGGTTGATGGTGCTCTAAACTTATTGTAAAGCGGCATGTATTTAAACATGAATTCTGAAAGTGGCATAAAGTGCCTCCCCCAAGCCAAAAGAACAGATAGGACAAACAATGCAACTGCCCAAGCCCTCATTTTTGGGTCGATTACCATTAGGCCGAATATAAAAAGGAAGCAGATAATTGCACCAAAATAAACAGGACCTGATGTAAATGGTTGATCGCCATGATAAAGCGGTAATTGTTTGATGATTTTCTTAGCTTGTCCTTTTGGTGCACCTCTAGCAATAAATGCTTGGTATATCTCCGATTTCTGACTTAATTCACCTGTTGACGAACCACCATAAAGACTAGGCACTAGTAACGTAAATGTTTCCATTGGGCCATAACTCCATCGCATGGCGTATTCCATATCTAGCCCGCCATCTGTTTTTGCTTTGGTTTCTGCTAATTCCGATTTGCCACCACGTATGGTTTCTTTGCCGTAAGTGTATGTACTCCAAAGGGCCGAAACGTTTGGCCCTATTGAAATAATGGCTGCTGCAGCCAATAATACCGACTTTTTAATGAGTGGTTGTAATGCTTTTTCTTTGTAGGCAAATATAAATTCTACCAACATAATAACACTTACAATCATTGCTAAGTAATACGTTATTTGAACGTGATTTGCAGCAATACAAAGGGAGAGGGAGGCGGCGGTAAATGCCGCTCCTAGCAGTGTTTTACCACGGAGCGTATAAAATATGCTTGCTAATACAGGTGCCATAAATCCGATTGCCCTGAGCTTACTGTTGTGCCCGGCCTCGTACAGAATTAAAAAATGGGTTGAGAAACCAAAGGCTATTGCTCCTAAGAGCGCCACCCACGGATCTACCTTTAAACAACAGAGTAATACATAAAAACCGATTAATAGGGTGTAGAGGAGCCCCATTTTACTGGGAAGTCGCAAGCCTGTAACAACTGCTAGGTGCCTAATGAAGTTGCCAGGGTATTTCACGTTCATATTAAATGCTGGCATCCCCGAGAATTGCGAGTTGGTCCAAAGTGGTTCTTCGCCAGTTTCGGCTCTGTATTCTCTAATTTCTGTAGAAGTAGACATAGATCGAACAATATCTTGTTGTCTTAATTCTTTGCCATTAAAAACGGGGTAGAAATAGGTAAACGACAACAGTAAAAGGATTCCAGCGCAAATGGCGTGAGGTACAACCTTTAAAAAGAGTGTTTTTTTATCAAACATGTGTTCGGTGTTTTGCTTCTTGATTAGTCTTCCAAAAATAGCTTATCATGCCTTTCTATCAAACCTGAGTTGGTCTATTATTTATTATTTATCGAATGATCTTGATACTAACAAAATAATATGAAGGATATTGTGTTATTTTATATTCGCATAGAGATGAGATTTTGGGAATTGTAAAAAGACAGGCGTTATTAAATTCAATACTAACCATGGTAGGTTTAGGTATTGGATATGTGAATTTACTGCTGCTTTTTCCTTTGGTTTTCAGTTCGCAAGAACTTGGCTTAAGGTCTGCTCTGTTGGCTATTGCCGCTATTTATTTTCAGTTTTCATCACTCGGAGTTAATAAAATCTTATTAAAATTCTACCCATATTTTAAGTCTAAGAAAGGAGAGAAGAATGCTTTTCTTTCTTTTAGCTTATTGATTGCATTGGCTGGCTTTTTACTGTTAACGTTGTTGTTTTTCGTATTTAAAACATGGGTAGTTGCAAAATATGGAAGCGAACTAAGTTTGTTTGTAGAATATGTTGATTTAGTAGTTGTAATTGCGTTTTTGTCGTTGTTTACAAGTGTTTTAGAAACTTATTTGTTTTCGCTCCACAAAACAGTGCTATCTCAATTTCTTAAAACAGCTTTTACCAAGCTCTTGTGGATGGTAGAGATCCTGATGTTTCATTTTGGGGTTATTGATATCAATACTTTTTGGATCTTATTCGCCTGTACCTACGGAGTTAACTTAGTTGTTTTACTTGGCTACATCTTTTATTTAAAAGAGTTTAACCTCACTTTTAAATTGCCTTATAGAGGGAGAGCGCTTAGAATGATGACCCGCTATGGTTTTTTCTCGGTGCTAAGTGGTGCGGCCCAGAGTTGGGTGAGCAATATTGATAGGGTTATGCTGATTTCTGTAGGGTTGTCTTCCTTGGGAGTATATTCTATTGGATTTGCGCTTGGAGCCCTTGTAATTGTACCTCAAAACGCCATGAGTAGGATAATTTACCCAATTCTATCAGCCGAAATAAAGGCAAAGAATTGGGGGGAGATTGAAAAGCTTTATAAGAAGAGTTCGTTGAATTTGTTTTTGTTGGGTGGAATTATTTTCAACTGTGTTTGGCTCAATACAGATAATATGTATGCCGTTTTGCCAGAAGAGTATGCAGCAGGTAAGTACGTTCTACTGGCTATCGCTTTGTGTAAGCTGTACGACATGTTAACTGGGATAAACGGATTGATACTTGTTTTGTCTAAGTTTTATCAATTCGATTCATATGCGTCCATCGGATTAATAGGATTGGCGATTGGGAGTAATTTCTTGCTAATTCCTATTTATGGAATCAATGGAGCTGCATGTGCAACTGTTATTACTGTGTTGGTATACAATACTGTTAAGATGGTCTATGTGTATCATAAGTTTAATATCCATCCATTTACTTTTAATACCATAAAAGCCTTGGTTGTGATCTCTTTACCAATGCTTGTTTTTGGCTATTTACCTGCTTTAGGTGGGTTTATGGAAAATGAAGTTATGGCCAGCATTGCTGATGCTATATTGAGGAGTGGCCTGATTTGTACACTTATTATTGCTTTGATCTGGATTTTTAAGATTTCCGACGACATCAATGTAACTATTGCCAGCACTTTTAAGAAAATAGGATTTTGATATATTTGAACTCAAGAATTTAATCTTTAGGATACAATGAAAGTTAAATGGTTGTTTGCGTGTTCTGTTTCTTTGTAGGGGCTGTAGTAGGCATGCTGGAATATAAGAACAACTGGTTTCCATTGTCGATTTACCGCACGGTTGTAATTGCAGGCGAGGAGCAAGGCAAGCCACCTAAAACTGAGGAAGATCAGTTTGTTGCTATTTATTCTGCTGGCGGGCCGCTTTATTCAAACCGTTTGTATTACGATCAGATAGGTGATAAAAGATTGGATCTTTTGTATATAGTACGGATTAGGCGTCATGAGGATCAGCCTATACAATTGGATTTAAGGCACCGAACTAAGGTTTATCGATTTTTGAACGATACCAATAACAATTCTATTTACGCCGATTGGGAACAAGCGGATCTGAAGGTGAGGGTGCAAGGGGACATTTCGCTGCATTCTAAAGTTATTACTAAGGTTTTTGAAGCGGGTTCGATTAGTTTGCCGCCCGGTGGCCCTGCAACTGCCGACCCTATTTTACTTGAAGATTTAGAAGATAATAGGAGGACGCCTTTTATTTTGAAAAGGGAAGGTGATCTTTAATAAACTTTATGTTGTAGGCATACACATATTCCTCGGCCACATACTTGTAATCGTTGATGTAGATGAGGTTTAGATTGTTTTGAAGCTCCCTGTCTATCTTAGTCAGAAACGAATCGATATAGCCATCTGCACACATTCTTGTTACTTCTGTCTCAAAGGATTTCATAACAGCTTCATCCTTAAAGAATAAATTGCTTTGGATGTCGTCTTTTACATTGTCGCCATAATCTGCCAATAGGCCATAAACGCCAGCACCACCTTCTTCATCATGACCAATCGGAATTATTTTTTCTGATTTTATATCATATAAAAATCGAATGTTTTGCCACCTAAACGAATGGTACGAGCGCGTTACCTGTATCACTGCCAAGAATTTCCCCAGCTGCTCAAGGTCGAATAAATCGCTCGTTTTTAGATTACCGTTTTCCCAATCGTTTATTTTTGTTCTGCAAATCTATTGCTGGGCGCGGCGTAGGGAGTATTTTGTTGATGCCTTATTGAAGAATTCGATATCGGCTTGCATAAACATTTCGTTGTCGTACAAGTAAAACTCCTGTTTGTTTTGTGTTAAGCCATTCCAAAAGGGATCCTCGTTAAATCTGAAAATCAGGGCATTGTTGATGTTTCTTCTTTCTAAATACGATTTGCTTAAATGTTCTTCCAATGCGCAAGCTCCTCGGTATTCATCGTTAATTTTAAGGTGATAAAACTTGTACTCAAGGTTTGGTAAGCCTTCGTAATCGAGCAATTGATGGAAAATCTACTCGTGGATGTAGCTCCTTGTTTTAGGACTTCGAATGGCAAACTTCCGCATGCCGTCAAGTCTTGCTTTTTTCTTAAGGTTGACCTTTAGCGACCAGAAGTCGCCTTGTAAATGATCTAATTCATCGCCTTTAAGCCGAATTTGGGCATTAAACTCCTGTTCGTTTAAATTTATACTTGCGGCAACGTAGTCGTCGTTAGATCGAACTAAAAGGCCATTCTGAATAGCTTCGTCTCTTTTGTTTTTTAGCTTTTGAAAATTCTCAGGAGAAATAGAAAACTTAATCGTGTCGGCAATCGCGTTTTGCGATCTTAAATAATTGATAGGAGGGCTAATGTATTCGTTGTAGATGGCTTGGTACTTAAGCGCGAAAATCGCTGCGAACGATGCTACAAGTACTGCTCCTACGATTTTTTTTGCCGACAAATCATTTCTTAAAAAGCCCGATTAATGCCTATTAACCATCTAAAGGCAAGGTACTCTTCGCCGTATGGAGGTCGGTTTAGGAAGAAGGGCATATCAAAACGAATTGACAACGGTTCTGTCATTTCTAAAGGCCCCCATTGCGTAATCGTTAATAGGAATCCTGCACCTGCATCAAGTCTCATATTTGTGAGATCAACACTTTTGCCATCAAGCACATGCGAGATCATACCTGCATCGCCGAATAAATAAGAATCTATGTGAAAATAATCGTTAAGTTTTCCTAGTCTTAATCTAATCAACCTGTCGTAGTCAATCTCAATGTTAAAAGATGCACCCGTATTTCCTCTGTATGCTAACTGCAAAACACTGTCTTGATCGTAATCTGCAACATAATAACCTGCATAACCCCTTAAGTTTAAGCCGCCACCATGCTGAAAGTTGTTGGTTGAAATACCATAACCACCCAAGTCGGCAGGTATTATACCATGAGAACGTGTGTATTTGTTGTCCATCATTTCTTCGGGACTAGCTCCGGCAAGGAATAAGGAAGATTCGAATGGGCCATTTTCGGTTGCGCCATATTGAGCAAACACTCTTGTTTTTACAGAGAATCTCCCCAGCCAACCTCTATTTACGGCGGTTAGCGATATGGCTGCATAATCGTAATCACTCAAAAGTGTTGAGGATACTAGATTCAACTTTAAGTTACCTCTTCCGTTTTCGTAATAGTATTTGTGTTCATATCCAAAGTTTAAGGTGTTGTTGAATTTCTGAGTAAGCCATTCTTCTGGGTAGAATAGGTAAGCCAAGTCGGAACTGCTTCTTCTATACATCGATTTTACCTTCAATGAGTAAGCATCGGTTCCTTTCTTGTTCTTTTTAATTAAGCCAACGTTGTAGCTGTTAAGGCCATCCAAATGTAAGCCACCTATTTCATAGGTTAAGTTAGGGCTGCATTTGTCTAACCCCGTTTTGTAGTTGAATCTAAAAGACACTTTATCGTAGTTGTCTAAATCGGCTATAGATTCGTCTGCAAATTGCCCTAAACCTGTGTTGTACCACACATTAAAGTCGTAAATGTGCTTGTAATTAAAGTAATTACCTCTCATAAAAGCACCAACTTTAACACCGTCGTAGCCGTTGTACCAAACATCTGGGCGAATAAAATGTTCATAGTTCAATCTGTCGGAAGAATTATACACTTGCCAATCGAATGATAACGTTTGCGGGAACTTTTTTGAATTGTCGAGCATGTTAACATCCAAAAGCCTTTTCGAAGGATCTATAACAACATCATCAATTCCGCCAGGAATTAATACTTCGGCAGTATAAGTAGGGTGGAGGTTGTCCCAGCCAAACCATTTTGGAAGAATTTTAGCGTCGGTTTGCTTTTCGAACCAAGTGTTCGGAATGTAGAATTGGTGAGCCTTTCCTACTTTGTCAATTACTTCAAAATCAATAGGCATTTGCATTCCGCCTTTCCTTTTAAAGGTGATTTGAAAGGTATCGCCACCCATTTTTTGAACTTTGTTTACCCCGTAATCGATTGTTTTAGTTGTTTCTAACCATTGATCGAAAAACCAATTGAGGTCTGCTTTGGTGTAGTGGATTACAGAGTTTCTAAAATCGATTAAGTAGGGGTGAGCAATTTTCCATGTGGCGAAGTAGTTCTGCATAGATGCTAAGAAAAGCTCGTCGCCTAATACATACTGCAGATTGTAAAGCATTGCAGCTGTTTTGGAATATACTTCGCCGTAGCCACCACCAAATCTAATAGATCCACCAAAATGATCGGAATGTGTATTGAGTTTAGAAAAGTTGTCTCTAATCCCGTCGTACATAATTCTTCTATTAACACTAGATTCTCTTGTTATTGCCGTGTTGGTGTGCTTTTCTATGTATTTAGAATCGTTTGGCTTGGTAACCATGGTGTCGCCATCAATTTTTTCTAACGACCAAGCTGTTAAGAATTGAGTGAAGCCTTCATCTAATGCTGCACGGTAAGTTTCGTTGTTACCCACTTGTCCGTAAAACCAATTGTGACCAATTTCGTGTGCTAATAATCCTCGGTTAGAAGGATCTTCGCCGCTGTCTAAAGTAAGCATCGGATACTCCATCCCGTCGTTTGCATCGGCGACTATCATTTTGTGGTATACGTACATGCCAATGTCGGTTGAATAGCATTCAATCACATCAATTCCGAATTGAGCAGAACCTTGCCATCTTGATGCATGTTGCTCTTGCACCAACGAATAGCAAACTTTGTCTTTCCATCTTGCTTCGCCAATTCTGTACGAAGGATCGGATGTAAAAGAGAAATCGTGTACGTTTTCTGCATGGTATACCCATACTTTTCTTTTCTTGGGATCGTAAGGGATTATTTCTGATGGCTCGGATTCCCAATCTTTTTTAGCGAAGTTCTTAATGTCCAATTTCTTTCTAAGCTCCTCGGGCAACACTTCCGACCGATTGGTTAGGTTGCCGGTTGCGCCAACAATGTAGTTTTCAGGAAAGTCTAATTCAACATCAAACGTTCCAAAATCGCCGTAAAACTCATGACCTAAATGCTGATCGGTTGTCCAGCCAAACTTCCTATCGTAAACAGAAATTCTTGGATACCAGTGTACACCATCGAAATGTTTGTTGCCAAATGTGTCGTAAATTTTCATTCTTCTTCGTACATCTCTGTGGTCGAAGTAAGTGCTGAACTCTATATCAATCGTAATTTTTTCACCAGATTTAAGCGTCTCGTTTAAGAAAACTTTCAGAATCGTATTGTCTGGAGTTGTTTCAACTTCCTTACCATCAACAGTCATATGCTCAATAATGGTACCTAAGCCATCTCTTTCGTATTTGCCGTAATAGTCGTGTTTTCCATTGTTTTCTCTAAGGTTGTCGTAGTATGAGCCTGGTTGAAACGCATTTTGATAAAGGTGAAAAAAGACGAAGTCTATATCATCTGGAGAGTTGTTCCAATAGGTTAATTGCTCGGTAGCGTGTAAAATATCAGACGAATCGTTGATGACGGCTTTAATTTTATAGTGCACATCTTGCTGCCAATAGCCTTCAAAAGGCATCTTGTTTTTCCAATAATGTGGATTGCTTTTTGCTCGGTACGAATCAGGACTTGAAAGTGGATCGTATTTTTGAGCTATTGCTAATGTTGAGATGAGAACTAATAACAACGCTGTATACCAGGGTCTTACTTGCATGCTATTCTTTTGTTTTATTGAGTTTGGTGTTGCCTATGCTCGCGTTTAATTCGAATCCTACAAGTAGGATAAATGAGTTGAAGTAGAGCCAAAGTAAAATTACGATTATTGCTCCGATAGAACCGTAAAGTTTGTTGTATTGCGAAAAGTTGTTGATGAAGAAAGCAAATGCAGCTGAGGCTAATACGGTAAGTACGGTAGCGAATATTGATCCGGCAGAAAAGAACCTGAAGTACTTTTTTTTGGCTGGGCCGAAATAATAAAGAATGGAGATTCCGATGTAAAAAAGGAATAATAATGCAAGCCATTCGGCACCTTTTAGCGCATAGTGCTGAAACCAACTGTTCATTAAATTTAATCTATGAAGTTCGTCTATGGCGAAATCTCCGTAAATCATAAGCGAGACACAAAAGAGCAAAAGAAATGCAAGAGTTATGGTAAGGCAAAGCGCAACAAGCCTTTCTAATAAGGCGCTTCTAGATTGTTTAATGTGAAAGCTGTTATTGAAAGCCTTTATCATAGCCAGTATTCCGTTGGTTGAGAAGAATAATGCCATGCCAAAACCTATTGAAAGCAATCCGCTTTGTTTTTGGCTAAGTACGTGGTCTATGGTTGTATTGGTTACCTCGTAAGCATCTTCGGGCATAATGTCTTTTAACAAATCCAATAAAGTTTCCTGGAAATTATCGATTGGAATAAACGGAATTAAAGTAAATGTGAAAATTATGCCTGGGAAAATGGCTAGAAAAAAGAAGTAGGCAAGTGATGACGCCCTAGTAGACAAGTCGCCTTGTTTTAAACCTAATACAAATTGACGGAGCACAGGCAAGGCTGGTAAACCATTAAATCCAGGTAAAATAATTCTGTCAGCCCAGTTTTTTAATGAGAGGTAGGTGGGATGGGTAACAATTTTAAGTTTGAGTTTGTCTAACATTATTCTGCTCTTAAACTAAGGTCTAAACTGGTGTATGAATGAGTTAATGCGCCTACAGAGATGTAATCTACACCACATTGCGCATAGCCAACTATGGTAGATTTATTGATGTTTCCAGAAGATTCTGTTTCAAATTGCCCATCAATTAACTTTACTGCGGTTGCGGTGTCTTCTGTTGTAAAATTATCGAGCATGATGCGCTTAATACCTCCAGCGGTCATAATTTGTTGTACTTCCTTAATGTTTCTTGCTTCCACTTCAATATCAAGGTTTAACTTGTTTTGTTGAAGGTAATCTTTTGTATTGGCAATTGCTTGAGGAATTCCTCCACAATAATCGATGTGGTTATTTTTAATCATAATCATATCGAACAATCCGAAACGGTGATTGGTTCCGCCTCCAATTTTAACGGCCATTTTTTCAATCTGGCGAAAGCCGGGGGTGGTTTTTCTGGTATCGAGTAGTTTGGTAGAATAGGGGGCAACCAAATCGGAGTACTCTCTTGTAAGTGTTGCAACACCGCTCATGCGTTGCATGCAATTTAAAACCAATCGTTCGGCCTTTAAAATGTTTTGAGACGATCCGCTAACTCTAAAAACAATGTCGCCAACGTTAATTTTATCTCCGTCGTTCATTAAAATTGTTAACGAAAGATTTTTATCGACTTCTTTAAAAACAGCTTCGGAAACTTGTATACCAGCCAAAATACCTGCTTGTTTAACCAATAGTTTCGCCGTGCCCTGTGCATCTCCTGGAACGCAAGCAAGTGATGTGTGATCGCCGTTACCTAAGTCTTCGTTTAGCGCGTTGACTATGAAAGGGGTTAAATTCATAAATATTTTTGCTCGTAAAATGGTTTGGCTATTCTTCCTCTTCGATGCTTAGCTCCTGAATGGTTAGTTTTTCGGATTCTCCTTTGAGGTAGATGTAAACTCTAAAGCTTTTTGCGTCGCTAGTGAGCGTGCCAATAAGGTATTTAACAGCGTTTTTAGATTTGCCTTCGTGTACTATGTAATATGATTTTGGCGGATACTTAGAGAAAAAGTCCTTCAATATTAACTTGGCTTGAGATGCACTGTAGGCATCTTCTTTGTCTAGGATTTTTAAATCGATGGTGGTATTGAAGTATTTTGCAAGTGCGGTAGAGTTACCTGTTTTAAAGGCTATTTTAATACTATTAATGGTTGCATCGCCTTGCGAAAAGGCCATCTGGCCTAAAAAAAGAAATACGATGAATAAGATTTTTTTCATACTTGGTTTAGTCAAAACTTGTGCCATTTTAAAAGTAAATTGCACACCCGAAC
>SPKZ01023916.1_pt1 | contig 12656 bp, 24 predicted proteins | sample 2456571 | NCBI WGS metagenome assembly SPKZ01 (sample SAMN11192286, study PRJNA482655) | marine metagenome | biome: ENVO:00000447; feature: ENVO:00000244|ENVO:00000211|ENVO:00000569|ENVO:00002023; material: ENVO:00002151; isolation source: ocean water from marine abyssalpelagic zone ...
CTTGTACTCTTCGTTTTCTCGCATCCTTACTGGTATTTTTTACGTACGTTATCACAGTGTTCCTCCCATGATACCCCTTCCTTATGGAGCTTGTCAATGGTTCGGGCGTGCTGCTTCGCGTACTCGTGTTTCTGTGTGATGGTTCCCGACTGCTGTCGTAGTAGTGGGTAACCATTAATCTCATCTGCCCCGTCTACGTAGGCCTTCATTACTTCCTTAAACATAATATCAAGTTTCATTTGTTGTGTTGTTTCTTTATTTTACCGTTATCTTTTGAAGGATTGCGTACCCGTCTTCAAGGTGGATACCTCCCTCGTTGTTAGCTATCAGCTCACCTAGCTCATCTTGTTTTAAACTCTTCAAACAACTCAGACATCCTTAGGTCCACGGCGCACTTGAGCTCTATGGCCTCAGATATGGTTAAATTCATCGCGTCATACCCTAATTCATTTGCAAGTTTCACGACCGCGTTCAAATCCTTAATACTTTTTTTTGTTCCCACTTGATTTTCATTTTAACTGCATGATAACTAAGTATAAAAACAACGCTCCGCGCAGTTGTTATACGACAGTTAGCCACAATAGGAGGCAAACTCTATCGCCCATTCCTTTGGTGGTGTTTTTCCAGCTTCTAAGTATCTGTTTATTGCAGCCATTATTTCGCCCTGTCGCTGTTGGTCGTGAATCCATTTAGGTTTCAATCCTAAAGGTGGTTTCTCAATCCTACTGTGGCTAACAATGGTTAAATTTAATTGCTTCTCCCAGTCTTGTTTGAAGCGTAGTGGAATAGCCGTGTCTTTCAATTGCTCCCAGTTGTTCATCCAATCAATTACCGCATCTATTTGGTCTTGTGTCAATGTTTTCATTATCTGTTAAGTTTTGTGTTTAATTAATCGCAACTCAAATTTAGCCTAGTCCGTTATGCTCAATTAATATTCTTGGCTCTTTCTACTGTATAAAAACCAAATACATCACCTCGCATTATTCTATTTCTTTTCCCCTCAAAATCTCTTTCACTTTGGGCTAAAATTATAAAACCATCAAAATGCCTTATTATAGGTGCTCCTATCCTTTCCGTAAGTTTTGCAATAGCAATATCTACGTCTTTTTCTGTGTAAGCCATAATTATCTAAATTTAAAAGAGCATAACAACGTGTCATACCCCATATTCCGCTTTGCTCCATACAGAGCATACACAAGCGTTGTGGTGCAGGGGGAATCGAACCCCCATCACTGTGTGCTCATTACAGTGACCCGTCGCACTTTGCCCTTTGGTACACCCCCGTTCTTTGCCTTATTACTAGCCCTCACTTGCGCTCAGGTACACAGGGTAAGGGTTGCCGCTGGTGACGCTAACCTTGTAGATGCAGTACGCCCCACTCTTCATCTGGTACACCTTATAACCGTCGTACTCGTGGCTTGTCTCCACGCCGATCCACACCGCGTACTCGTTCCCCGTCTTTGGTGAGGTGCACTTGATGTACTTGCTACCCCCTTCGGTCTCAAACACCTTATGAACCTCCCCACCGATACTAATTGCCTCCCCTGAGTCAATCCCAGCGGACACGTCAAAGCCTCCACCCTTAGACACCTTAGGTGTGAACTCCATTTGAGAAAAAGCAGCCACACTCACTAGCGTAGCTGCCACCATAACTAATAACTTCTTCATTTTACTTTGTTTGATTGGTTCGTGTTTCTTTTTAGTTCATTGACACAAGGTCAACCCCTTTTGTGTCCAGCTTCTCGTTCATCACGTTCAACGTTTCAACGGCAACCATCAACGTCGGGCGCACCAGCTCTGCGTTCTTGATGCTCAGTCGAGCCTTAATGCCTGCCTGCGTCTTAAGGTCAGTACTATTCAATACCTCAAAACCGTCAACCATGACCTTCATTTCGAAGTCCTTTGATAGGCTCCAAACCGTTCCCTTCGTTCCACGTAAACGGAGTACGTTGGCTAGCTTCTCGAACTTGTTCGCCGCAATGTGTGCGCACGTTAACAAATCCTTCTCCTTCTTAATGTTGAAGCTATTCGTTGATAGCTTGCTTTCAATAGTTTCGCCCTTTACAGTACGGCGTTGGATAAATTCAATTCGTAGCTTCATAACTGTTTTACTTTTGATTGTTTAACTTTTATTTTGGAAGGCGTGGTGGAATCGAACCACCAAACGGAGTAGATTTTTCATCCATACTTTATACGGGGCGTATCCCGTCCGTTAACCGTTCGCCTTTATCTGAAAATTAAATGCTTTCGCATTTTAATGATTATCAATTAACAACCTCCTACAGTTGCTAATTTCCTTTCTTTGCATAGTATTATCACTTCTTAGTGATGCGCTGTTATTTAAACTCCATACACAACTTAATTCGCTAGCTATCTTCAAACCTATTACCGATTTTGCATTCCCGCGAATTGTGTACTTTCCAGACGACCTACGCAACACCGTTTGCTAAACTAATGTTACTGCACCCTACACGCTCGAACTTTACCGTGTGCCCTATGCTGGCTACAACCAAGACCCCGACTACTTCTAGCTTCATCTAAGGTATCACCTACAGCCTGCTTACTAGGCTTTGTCCAACTGTGGTGACTGGCATTCCATCATGTATCTTTCACTAATCTAAACGGGGTGTAGTCTACTTTTGTGTTTTTCTGACAAGGGAGCGAACCCCTTAATACGCTTACTTGAACGCTTCACCGTTCCTTCGTCTTACTTCACTCAAACTTTCAACTTGCCACCTCACCCCTCGCGGGGTGCAGGTCTGAAGGACGTTTCCTTCATTCGACAAGTCAAAGGTACAACCATTGTTGAGAAAAACAATACTAAAAATGCTTTTTAACATTCGTTAACATTTCACCACATAAACAATAAAGGAACGCGCACGCACACGCACGCACGAATAAAGAATCCATCAAAAAAAACCAAACCAATTAACATATTTTAACATCCCCAATTGATTCAAGGTTAGATAACCCTAAAAAAAGTATCGGAGCTAATGTAAATTGAAACTTTGGGAGGTAGAAATATCGGGACGGCATAAGCCAAAAAAGATTTTTAGACTCCCCTAAAAATAAACCTTTGGAGGCCTAAATATATGGGGGTGGATTACCCTGCTAAACCTATGGGGTTAATAGGGGGGTGGATTGTTCCCCTCCTCAAACCCCTATGAATAAAGGGATGCAGGCATACAATATGCGTGCATACTGTTTTCGGTGGTAGGATGACGGTGGTATGATAGCATACAATATGCGTGCATACTATTATTAAGGAGGATGCCTTAAAAGTTATTCGTCGGCGTGCATACTAAATTAGGGTAGGGGGTTAAGAATCCGTTTTCGGGATACGCGGGAGACCTGTAGAATCAATATATAATCCCCCCACGCAACACCTAAGTTAAATTATGGGGACCTCCCCTACGGCGTAGGATCAGTTAACAATCATCCTACCTCCCAAAGTGTCTGGGGGTAACCATTTCAGTGGCAGCGGTGTTCTCCGAACAATAAGGTATGCTTGCATACGGCCAGCCATGAGTTGTGATTGTCTTGGAGGCAATTGGTTGTTTGGAGTTAGTTACTTTAGTTATTATTGGAGCACTCAACCATTGTTCAGTGTTCAGTCACAATGAACATAATCCTTTATTGAACAGGAACCAATTAACAATCCTTTCAACATTAAAACAATCCCATGGGTAGGTTTCAACAAAAAAATCAATAGGGTACTTGACTTTGTCAAAAAAAAAGTGTATCTTCGCAGAGTAATCACGATGTGACGCTAGAGAATGCAATGGATTATATGATGTTGTGTTTGTGTTGTTGTTGGTTGGTTATGACCATGGAGTCACTATACTATCCGATCTGGTTGAGAGGGTGATGAATAATTAATGCACTGGTGATGTTTGTTTGTTGGTTATGTGAGTTGTTTGAATGTTAATGTTACTGATGTGTTGGTTTGATTGTGTATGGAGGAGTGAGGGTGACAGAGTGTTACGGGGGCAAGTCTACCCTTGTGAGAAGTGTTAACATTCCTTAACACATAAACCATTGACATTTAATAGATTCCGTTGTACCTTTACCTTATGACGATAGACCAAATACTACCAATGGTGCTAGTGGTGATACCTTTGTGTGTTACTGTTTTTTGTTTCATGTACCAGATGGTGAGGATCCTTTTCCAAGATCTCAGGGATTTATAATTAAAACAATAGACTAATGGAATACAATGAACAACAAAGGCCTACCATAACGGAGAGGCTTAAGCCAGTGAGTGAGTACTGGGCACCACAAGGTGTTGAGTCCTACCACAGGGATGGTGAGACCAAGGTCTTGGTGAACATGAGGCACGGTGTGCTACTGAAGCAGAAGGATGCCCCTAGCTTCCGCAAGGGTGACATGTACATGAACCATGATGGGGTGAGGTACCTGGTTAAGAGTACCCTCAATGGGACCATCTACCTTGAGGGGGTGGTTGGTTATGACCTAGGGGATAGGTTACAGAACACCCCATACCTTATCCTAACCCAATATGGTTGTGCTCATGAGGAGGACTGGGCTTATGAATAGTAAAGACAAAGCATTCATCTCGTTGATCTTGGCCATCATGTTCTCTATCGCTTCGGCATCATGCCACGAACAAGGTAGAAACTCCTACGAGGCACTACTAGGGCTCTGGTCTATCCTCTTCCTGATCAGGGCAATAATAATCCAACTAAGAACCTATGGGGTATAAGAAGAAACCAGACTTGTTTGAGGGTTGTGCTATCATAGTTACTGTACTCCTCATAATCCTCATCCTTAACATTGACTACGCCGTATGGAGGCTACAGCACCCTGAGGCACCAGCATGGACATACATACTTAAGTAAAGACAATGGAAGAACTAACAAGGTTAATACAGGAACAACAGGACACGATCCTTCAGCTAGAGGCTGAACTAAGGAACGTTAATGGAGCCCACGATATATCAGTGGATAGGTTCATGCAGAAGTCAAGGCAACTGGAGGCACTCAAGGATGACTATGAGGTTGACATGATAGGGTTAGCACAGTACATACTTGATGACATGTTCATACAGGAGTCACAGGATGACGACACGGTGTACTTTGTTGTGGCTGGCACCAACCAAAGGCTGACCGCAAGTGACGTGGTTAAACACTACCTTAATGAGGGGTAACCATGGGTTGGATTAACTATGATGAATCCCCACCAACCAAACCTGGGAAGTACTTAGTGTTACACACATCAGGGAGGGTGGAGATACGAGGGTTCTCCACTGGTGAGTGGGGTTCTTACTGGAAGGGGTCATCCAAGACCTCGCACTCAATTATCTACTGGATAGAAATACCAAAGCTACCGAAATGGAACGAATAGAAGGAATAGATTGGGAGGTGGAGCAGTGTGGGTTCAACGACCCAGACCAAACCAATTACGAGAAAGTATCATGGTGGGATTCACGGGGTAGGAAGCCAGGCGGTGGTTACGACAACTATATTGCCTCAATGATGGGTAGTGTTAAACGATACCAACGAATGAACGGCAACCCTTTTACCTTAGTGACCAACCAAAATGGTACCTTCTGGATAAGTTACTTCAGTGACGGCTCAGCGCAAGTGTATGCCATAGAGAGCATTGATGATATATTATGAATGAATTAAATAACTAACTTCGCAACATGGGAGTATTAACACACATTACGATATCCATAACCCTTACGGTATGGTTATCCTCACTACTAGTCTTAATCATTGACCTTAGGACATCACCCAAGGTGGTTGACCACGCATACACCAAGGACCTGGCTAAGGTAATGGCAGGGTCGATTATCCCGTTCGTTAACGTGTTCTACCTGATTAGTTTTTTTCAGTACGCAGTGCTGGTTTACAATAACATCAAGGACAATGGTGAGGATCAATAATAAAGTAATTGAATCCCTAAGGGACTTCAACGCTGAGCTGTTCGCATTGGACTCAGGCATCGTTTCCTTCACCCTTGGTGAGGAAGGGTTCATGGTAGAGACAAAGGGTGGATCATATGAGTTCATTAACCTTGACGACACAATAGACTTCGTGGAGGACGTGATAAACGGGGATGAGACAGAAGAATACTAGGGGGACCAAGACTTACTTAGGTCGATTGCTGATCGCTATTGACCAGCTGGGTAACGCACTTTCGGGTGGGAACGAGGACGTTACGATATCGGCTAGGCTTGGATACCTTGACCTGACGAGGAACATATGGCTCGTTAAGTTGCTGGTGATAGTTGTTGACACAACCTTCTTACCTGTGGACGGGCCCGACCACTGCGAGCAGGCCATGATTAATGAGTTGAGTAGGGATATACGCAGGGGGTCTGACCTTGGTCTATTTGTAATGGGTCTGCTGGTGATACCAGCATGTGTGGTACTGTTGTTACCCGTTGCCATCTACTCACTGTTTGTCAAGTAGATTGGTTAAATTTGCACTATGAAGACATCCTACAAGAAGAACAAAAAAAAGAAAGCCTTGAGTAAAACAAGTCGCAAAGACCAACTTAAGTCAAGGGTGAAGTTAAAGAAGTTGAAATAACATGGCAGATCTTAACGTAACCATTACCGAGGAGGTCTCGGTGAACGAGAAGGACTACGGCAACACCAATAACGTAACCATCACAGGCGTGAGCGAGGTGAACCAGAGGGTAGTTAGTGTAGGGGTATCTGAACAAACACTGGTGTTGTTCGCGGCATCCGCTGCCGCAGGAACAGTCCCAGATGGTGACGCTAAGTACGTAAGGATGACTAACATGGATAGCACCAACTTCATCACTATAAGGGTGCTCGGGACGAGCGAGGAGTACTTCATGCGTTTGGACGCAGGGAAGAGCGTTATGTGGGGGAACGACCAGATGGATGCTAACGCGACAGGCTTGCAATCAGTGTCGCTATCAAACATGGAATCGATAAAGGGGGCTGCGGATACAGCCACCTGTAAACTGGAATTATTCATAGCATACTAAGAAAGAATGAAGGAAGCAAAGAAATGGCAAGAGGAAGAGATTGCCTTACTCATTTACGCGAACATCGAAGGGCTCCCGTACGTGGAGGAAAAACTAGACCCTTACCTCAAGGTTGTTAACGCCATGTACACATGGGTCAACACACTGGGTCCAGGCAACTACAATGAGGGTGATGATATGGATTTCATTGAGGAGCTAGCCAAGGACGGTGACTTGCTAATTGCTGGCAACCTGAAGGCTAACCTAAAGCTTGTAGTAAGTAAGGCAGTCTTTCACGCGGAGAACTCATACGAGCCGAAGGTATAATGGGGTTCATTGAATGGTACACAACAGCTCACTCAGCGAGGGATACTCGTGCGGGTGGGCTGTTCTTCTTGGTCGGCGCATTGGTCGCTTCAGTTACTGAGCCAACATGGGCTGAGCCCTCAACTGTTCCAGCCTATTGGGGGTTGTCCCTCTTCGCTGGCTCACTTCTTTTTGGTTACTTCGATTACAAGGTGAAGCTTAGGAAGGGTGTCGTGAACAACGAGGAGCGACTAAGGAAAAAGATGGGGATATGAAGCCAAGTAAGAAGAACCCCAGTAACGGCGACAAGGAGAAAGAGATGAAGCCCTCTGATCAAAGGAAGGCTGTCCTTAACACCATTAAAGCGATAGACCGAGAGATACGCTCAATAAAGAACGCCAACCAAGGCAAAAGGGATTACAGTGAGGACAAGCCGTACCTAGACCTTCTTAAAAGGAGGGAGATGTACGCGAAGGAACTCGAGAGATTGAAAGGACTGAAGGACTAGAAGTGTATGTTCTGAACTGAGTTGATGATCTCCTCAGCCTTGCGCCTACCCTTGAGTGTTAGCTTATACCTCGCCTTGGCCTTAGGGTGGTTCCTGAAGAGACCAGCCTTATCACCCTTACCTTTCTTATAGGCGTAACCAATCCTCATGATGTGTCCTTGCTTGTTCATCGCCTTGAAGTACCTCTTGGTTGTGTCCTGACTCCAACCATGTGTCTTGGTTAGGTAGTCCCTGGTGAAGAACTCAAACTGGCTGGCCCATATCAGAACGAACAGGTAGTTACCACCGAACTGGCTGTCCTTCTTCTTCTCCTCATAGAGCACCTTTAGTAGCGAGTATGGTGCCCCATCAATTAGTTTTTTCTTATCTTGCAGTAAGAAACCACGTATGAACTTCTCACCGTAGTTCTCTGATTGGTCTTTAAATCTCAAATCTAATCTATTAGTATGTTCTCGGATAAAGATAAGGAATTTATGGATAAGCTTTCTGAGATTATTGACATGTTTGAGTACCTACTGGATGACTACGACATGCGCGATAACATAGTAGGGGGGGTCATAGCAAAGGTCTACCCATCAATTGAGGAAGAGGACTTCGACCCAGATAGGATGATCGACGTACAGACCTTCTTCAGTTTTGCTTTCCGTAACGAACTAGAGATCCACCAGCTGAGCGACGAGATAGAGGAGCTGTTTATTAGGGAGAGGGAGAGGATGCTAGGGCATGGTGACCTGTTCGACGAGTTTGGTTTCGGTAAAAACTAGAATACAATGGAAGGATTAATAAGGAAGATAACCATCGGGGATAACCCGAAGGACGCTATGGCGTATGTGGTTGGCAACAACGTGGGGGCCGACTACCTGATTGACTCCATCCTCTTCGAGGAGGAGCTACTTAGATCACACAATATATCAAGGTACAACATCTACGTTAAGGAGAAACGAAACGGTGGTTATAAGCTATGGAAGACCGTTGAGGGTGTCCCTACGGTGATAGAGTACGACCTAGATTTCTAACACATGCAACCACTAAGACACTTCATTGTTAGGTTAGACAAGGCCATCAATGACACCATCACGACCGAGGATGGTACGGAGCTGTTCATCGATAACCGATGGAACGAGTTCGAGCACAGGGTAATGGAGGGCGAGGTGATACAGGTGCCAGCCAAGTACGACACAGGGGTTCAGGTTGGCGACACCCTTTACTTCCACCACTTAGTTGTCATGAATATGGCCGTTGGGGACGGGCAAAGGATAGAAGGGACGGAGGACCAGTTCCTGGTGAAGTACGACCCAATCGTTGTTGTGGGGAACCAATCAATTGCTTACATGGATACCTTTGGCGACGTGCACCCCCTGAAGGGCTGGACGCTCGTAGAACCAATGGAGGGGAGTGATGACGCTATGCCTAAGACATTCCTGCACGTGCCAGACACGTACAAGGCAAGGGTGAAGGACCAGCCAGTGAGGGGACGCATAGCCTTCATTAATGATGAGGCCAAGGCAATGGGGCTTGACAAGGGTGACGTCGTTCGGTTCAGGAAAGGTATTGATTACTCGATAAAGGTTGAGGGGAAGACCTACTGGAGGATCCCACTTAACGAGCTGATCGCAACACAGGTGGAGCATGCCGACTAAGAAGAAAACATTGTTCACCACTGTTGACGCATGTAGGAGACTACAGGTGTCTCTACAGAGTGCCATAAACAACATGATAGAGGAGCTATCTACTCCCCCAGACTCAGATGCATCTGGCTCATCAAGGAAGGCGGAGCTCCAGTCGATAACAATAACGGCAACCGACGCCGTGAAGCTAATAAAACAATACGACGACCTGTCAAAGATGATCAAGAGCTTAGAGGAGGATGGCGAGCTGCCTGACGACACGAGCTCCTTTAGTGATGGGTTCGCCGAAGAATTTTCAAATAAATGAGTGGATTAGACGTAGTAACTACTTACGACGAGGCATACAAGCAAGGCTTCGAGGATGGTCAGTTCAGCGGTAGGGCTGACATGATCTCAGAGATAAAGAACGAGTGCAGCAAGATGCTAGAGAATAAAGACAACGGGGAGTCATTCGTGCTTGATCTTTATAACTTCTTGACCAACCTAAGGTAACACGGGTGGAATACCTGATCGACCATAAGGACTACGATGAGAAGGTCGTTGTACTCCACCCTGATCTAGGGAGGGGGGATATAGAGGTCATTGGTGACGTACCAATCATGATCCCTAAGAAGCCGCCTCGATCAAAGATACTGTTCCACAATAAGAAGAAGAGGGAGCAACGATGGTCCAGGCTTGAGTTCCCTGAGGCGGTACTTAAGCTAGGTAGTCAGGACGCCTGGGATGAACAACCCAAGGCCTTTAAGGATCGTTATGTACAGTACATAAGGGAGGAGTTCAGACGAAGGAAGGAGGGTGTTTGGTTCTACAATAACGGGGTGCCAACCTATATAACTGGTGGACACTACATGCTACTCCAGTGGGGTAAGGTGGATGGGCCAACACCACAGTACCTTAGGTACCAGAGGGAGCTGCAGATACACTGGCTTGCCTGCGTGAGGGACGAGAGGTGCTATGGGCAGAACTATGCTAAGTGCAGGAGGTCAGGGTTCACGGTGCTCTCATCCTCGGACATGCTAGATGACGCAACCTCTGTTAGGGATATGCTCTGCGGTATACAATCAAAGACAGGTAACGACGCACAGAAGAACGTGTTCATGAAGAAGGTCATCCCTATATTCAGGGGGTGGCCATGGTTCTTCAAACCTATACAGGATGGTACCACCAACCCAAGGGTCGAGCTAGCATTCAGGGAGCCAGCGACTAAGATCACCAAGAACAACAAGGTGTCAACGGTGGACAGCGGTCTTAACACGGTGATCGACTGGAGGAACACAACCAATAACGCGTACGATGGTGACTTCCTTTACAGGTTCTTCATTGATGAGGCTGGTAAGTGGATAAAGCCGAACGATATTAATGAGGCATGGCTGATCCAAAGGACCTGCCTCGAGAGGGGTGTCGAGATCGTTGGTAAGGCACGCATGGGATCAACGGTCAACCCTATGGACCAGGGTGGGAAGGAGTACAAGAAGATATGGTACAACTCTGACCCAAAGAAAAGGAACGCCAACGGAAGGACGGTTAGTGGACTGTACAAGCTATTCATGCCTGCCTACGAATCACTCCAAGGTTTCTTTGATGTGTATGGGAACCCTATTGTTGAGGACCCAGAGAAGCCCGTGCTATGTATAGATGGGAAGACAAGGACTATTGGCGCCAAGACACACCTCATGAACGAGAGGAAGTCACTCGAGCACGACCCAGCGGAGCTGAACGAGAAGATACGCCAGTTTCCATTCGAGGAGGACGAGGCCTTCAGGGACTCAATCGAGGGCAGCATGTTCAACGTGGGTAAGATCTATGAGCAGATAAACTATAACCGAGAGCTATTCCCTAGCCCTGTGATCCAAGGTAACTTCATATGGAAGGAGAAGGACAAGGAGGTTATCTGGTCCCCAGACCCTAACGGTAGGTTCAGGATCTGCTGGCTACCACCAGCCCACATGACTAACCAATTATCTAGGAACAGGCAAGGGAAGAGGGTGGCGCCTAACGGGCACATTGGTGTTGGTGGCGTCGATAGCTACGACATCGATGCTACCGTAGACAACAGGGGGTCTAAAGGGACGTTGCACCTCTACAAGAAGTTCTCCATGGATGGGGTCTCAAACATGTTCATCCTTGAGTACGCCGCCAGGCCACCATTAGCCAAGATATTCTATGAGGACGTTCTTATGGCTGCCTTCTACTATGGGTTCCCGCTACTGATTGAGAACAATAAGTATGGTATCGCCAGGCACTTCGAGGAGAGGGGATACGATGGCTACCTCATGGAGAGGCCTAAGTTCTTGGAAGCGAAGCACGCCAGGAAGACAACACGCACCAAAGGAATACCGTCCAACTCTCAGGACGTGATCACCGCCCACGCCCATGCTATCGAGGCATACATACACCACCACGTTGGTAGGGACGTAGAGACCGATGAGGTGGGGAGCATGTACTTCGACAGGACGTTAGAGGACTGGATTGGGTTCAAGATAGACAAGCGAACGAAGTTTGACCTTAGTATATCCTCTGGCCTCGCGTTACTTGCAGCACAGGACCAAACCAAGGTTCGGGACGACTCAAAACTGAAGGGAGCTAAGTTCCTAAGGAGGCACAAGCCTATACGTCGGATATAGTATGTGTACCTACAATTCGTATATTTGCAACTAGTGCGATACAGTACATATGAGTAATCCAAAGAAAAAGAAGTTATCCTATGCGTCGAACTTCCCAGACCCGCTAGCGACACCAGACGTAAAATCTGATAAGGGTTACGGGCTTTTGTTCGCTAAGGCAATTGAGAACCAGTGGGGAAGGGTTGATGACGAGAACTCCTTGTACCGAAGGAGGCTAAGGAAGTTTGATAACTGTAGGGACTACGCGAACGGAACACAGGACACTACGATCTACAGGAACCTGTTGACCTCCCTGAACCCTAACGACGGGGATGGATCACTCCTAAACCTTGACTACACCCCAGTTCCGATCCTACCTAAGTTCGTTCGTATCGCAGCCAAGAGGATTATTGACCGCAACCCTTACCCCAACCTTGAGGCGGTGGACCCATTATCTAAGTCAGCGAAGGACAAGGAGAAGCGGAGACTATTGAACCAGACTGCGCTCAAGAAAGAGCTGCTTGCACTGAAGGATATGACAGGGGGCATGGAGCTAGGGTTGAGCCCTGAGAACCTGCCAGACTCTGAGGAGGAGGCTGAGATACTCTTCGAGGCCAATGCCAAGACAGGTGCAGAGATTGCTGGGC
>SPKZ01024047.1_pt1 | contig 12654 bp, 10 predicted proteins | sample 2456571 | NCBI WGS metagenome assembly SPKZ01 (sample SAMN11192286, study PRJNA482655) | marine metagenome | biome: ENVO:00000447; feature: ENVO:00000244|ENVO:00000211|ENVO:00000569|ENVO:00002023; material: ENVO:00002151; isolation source: ocean water from marine abyssalpelagic zone ...
GATAGCAAGGAGAAGTAATATGTCGAACGCGATGAACACAAGCGACACCATTCTTGATATTAGGGACGTCACCCGAACGTATTTCATGGGTGATCAGGAAGTCAATGCACTACGCGGCATCAGTTTGTCGATTAAACGTGGCGAATACGTCGCTATCATGGGTCCATCGGGGTCAGGCAAGTCTACGCTAATGAATACCATTGGTTGTCTTGATGTACCCACCTCTGGTACCTATCGCCTTGAGAGTGACTTAGTTAATGAGAAATCCGAAGACGAGTTAGCCGACATTCGTAATAAGAAGATTGGTTTCGTTTTTCAAACCTTTAATCTCGTGCCACGTATTTCTGTATTCCAGAATATTGAACTGCCGCTTATCTACAAAGGTGTCTCCAAAAGTGAACGCCGCAAGATCGTTAATCAGGTCATTGACGATGTTGGCTTGGGCGATCGTGCACAGCACAAATCAAATGAATTATCTGGTGGTCAGCGCCAGCGTGTGGCCATAGCACGCGCGTTAGTGTGCAATCCATCAATTATTCTCGCCGATGAGCCAACGGGTAACCTCGATAGCGCAACAGGTAGAGAAATTATGGGAATTTTAAACGCACTGCACCAGCAAGGTAATACCATTATTTTGGTCACCCATGAAGATGAAATAGCAGCACATGCACACCGTGTGGTGCGTTTGAGAGATGGCCTGATAGAAAGTGATACAGTCACTAAACCCGTCCCTTTAGCCACAATCGATAGTGCGGTTAGCTAACAAGCGAGAATTATCATGAATTTAGCGTTAGATATCTCTGAATCGTTTAAATTATCCTTAAGTGCGCTGGTGGCTAACAAGAGTCGCGGCGCATTAACCGCATTAGGTATTATCATTGGCATCGTCGCGGTAATCACCACCATGACCGCAGCCAACGGTCTAAAAAACACCTTCCGTGAAACCTTTGCCTCAATTGGTTCTGACGTTATTTATGTTTCTAAACGGCCTTGGATCAGTATGGGTCCGGGTTTTGAATTTAGAAACCGCAAAGACATCACCCTAGCGCAGAGTAAAAAACTACAACAACGCTTGCAAGGCAAAGGCGTGGTAAACCCAAGCATTGGCGGCATGAGAAATTTAAAATACCGCTCAAAAGTGCTCGAAGACATTAGGATCATGGGCACCACCGAAAAACAGATTATTGTCTCTGACATGGTGCCTAGCACTGGCCGATTTTTAATGCCGTTTGATGTTGAATACAAGAAAAATGTCGCGGTTATTGGTTCCGAAATTGCTAAAGATCTTTTTGGTCAAAGCGGCGCTGTAGGTAAGAGCATCAAAGTTGGTCGACATAAGTTCTCGATTATTGGTGTGATGGAAGAACAAGGCAGCAGCTTTTTTGGCGGACCAAATTATGATCGCCAAGTATTCATCCCTATTAGTACCTTTTCAAAAACCTTAGGCACGCGTGGCGGTCGAGCTAATGTTAGCATCGCAATCAAAGCACCCTCACCTGAGGAAATGACCGATTTTGAATATGAAGTGATTGGTGAAATGCGAAAAATTCGTGGCCTTAAACCCGCAGAGAAAGATGACTTCTCACTCAACAAGCTCGATACCATCTTATCGGCCTATAACAACATGATGGGCGCGGTAGTGGCGGTAGGCTTAATGATTACTGGTATATCGTTGTTTGTTGGCGGTGTTGGCGTAATGAACATTATGTTTGTATCGGTTACCGAACGCACCAAAGAAATTGGTATTAGAAAAGCTATTGGCGCAAAACGTCGCAGCATATTAATGCAGTTTTTGTTTGAATCTTCGGTTATATGTTTGTTTGGCGGCATAATCGGTTTGTTGATTTCAGCGGGCATTACCCAAATTATTAATCAAACATTAATGCCTGCTAGCATCTCGCCCTCAATCATTGTGACGGCATTAATTATCTCGGTGGTGGTGGGTGTTATATCGGGTATTGTGCCCGCTTATCGTGCAGCAAAATTAGACCCTATTGAGGCACTTCGTTATGAGTAAATATCTGATTAGAGATACATTTTTTATGTCGCTTGGTGCGATTCGAGTGAATAAATTACGCTCGTCATTAACTTTATTTGGAGTGATTTTGGGCGTTGCGTCTATCATCGGCGTGATGACCGCAATTTCGGTGATCCAAGCCACCATGGAAAAAGAAATGACTGTATTGGGCTCGCAAACGTTTCAGGTGCAAAAATGGCCTAACGGTTTTAGCAGCAATGCACAGCGCCGCGCCGCGATGAAATGGCCTCCAGTGACCCTTGACGAAGCGCAACTTATTCGTGAGCAGGTGAAAAGCGTCGACTTAGTGGGCACCGAATTTTGGGACAATAGTAAAGTAGTAACCTACAACGGTTATACTACCGAGCCCAATGTCACCTTGTGTGGTGGTTCTCCTGAATATGCAGAAAATAATACGCATTTCATTGAAATTGGACGAAATATTTCACGCATGGACATGATGGGCGCGCGTAAAGTAGTGGTATTGGGCAATGCGTTGGCGAAGGAATTATTTCCATTTACCGATCCTATCGATAAAATGATCCGCATTGACGGTCGTAAATATAAAGTTATTGGGGTCTTCATTAAAAAAGACTCAGCCTTTGGCGGACCATATGAAAACATGGCGCTCATGCCAAGCCAAGCTTACACCCGTGTTTATGGTAAAACCAATTCACGTGGTTTTCCCCGTTCGGCAAACATTACCCTGCATGCCAAGACACCAGAGTTACTTGATGATGCTATTGAAGAAACCCGTCAGCTATTACGCCGTACTCGTAATTTAAAGCACAATGAAGATGATAATTTTCACTATTTTACCAGTCGTAGCCAAATTGATAATTTTAATAAAGCAACCACGGGTGTAAAGATTGGTGCCTTTATCATGGGTGCAGTGTCCTTACTCGTGGCAGGCATTGGCATCATGAATATCATGTTGGTATCGGTTACCGAGCGCACTAAAGAGATAGGTATACGCAAATCTCTTGGCGCAAAACGCCGTAATATATTGCTGCAGTTTTTATTTGAAGCGGTCGTACTGTGTAACATCGGTGGCATTATTGGTATATTGCTTGGTTTTGGTTTAGGCAATGCAATGACCCTAATGACCAGCTTTGAAGCCAATATCCCCTTAGAGTGGGCATTTCTTGGCATGGCGTTTTGCAGTATTATCGGCGTAACCTTTGGCATGTTACCGGCAATTAAGGCGTCAAAACTTAACCCAATTGACGCGTTAGCCCACGAGTAAAATCACCTATCCTTCTTGCCCCAATTATTAGATGTAGTTGGGGATAAGATCAATTAACAATTAGATACAATTTAATATTGTCATTTCTGCTGGCTGACCTTAGAGTACAGGTTGCTGTGAATCAAACCATTTGGAAATGACCATGAAAAACTATAAGAAAATTTTTGCCTTAAGTGCATTAGCACTGGCTTTACAGGGATGTAACCTGACCAGCGACAGTAATTCTGCCGCACAATCGACCACCTCGACAATGAGCCAATCGGCTTTAACCCTTGATATTGAAAAATTCACCTTAAGTAACGGCCTAGAAGTGGTCTTTCATTTAGACAAGTCTGATCCTGTTGTTGCCGTTGCTATTCAATACCATGTTGGCTCTAACCGTGAAAAAGTTGGCCGCACAGGTTTTGCTCATTTCTTCGAGCACATGTTATTTCAAAATTCAGAAAATGTTGGCGCGGGTAATTTCATAAAAAACATCGGTGCAATGGGCGGCAGCCTTAACGGCGGCACATGGCAAGATGGCACCATCTATTACGAGATAGTGCCAAGCGATGGTTTAGAAAAAGTATTGTGGATGGAATCTGACCGCATGGGTTATTTCATTAATACAGTCACTAAAGAAGGTCTTGAAAACGAAAAACAAGTGGTTAAAAACGAGAAGCGCCAAAGCGTTGATAACCGTCCTTACGGTCATGCTAATGGCGTGATGCTTAAAGCAATGTATCCTGAAGGGCATCCATATAGCTGGTCAGTGATCGGCAGCTTGCAAGATTTACAAGATGCGACGTTACAAGACGTGCGTGATTTTTACAACCAATGGTATGGCGTAAATAACGCAACCTTAGTACTTGCTGGTGATTTTAATAAAGCACAAGCGAAAGCGTGGGTTGAGCAATATTTCGGTGAATTTGAGCCTCGTGGTAATATCACCCCAATGAAGCCAATGCCAGTTACCTTAGCAGAATCAAAATCGTTTTATCACGAAGACAACTTTGCTAAGTTGCCACAATTAGCGCTAACCTTCCCAACGGTTGAGCAAAATAATAATGATAAATACGCGCTAGAAATGCTAGCTGAGCTATTAAGCGATGGCAAAGACACAGTGTTGTATCAGCAATTGGTGACTAACGATAAACTCGCACCACGTGCCTCTGCTTATACTAACCACGGCGAATTAGCCGGTACTTTTACGATTAATGTTCGTGCCTTTGGTGATAAAGATCTTGATGACGTTAAAGCAAGCATCGATAAAGCCTTTGCTATTTTTGCCGAAAAAGGGGTTACCGAGCAGCAACTAGCACGCGTATTAACCGGTCAAGAAACGCAATTCTTCAAAAGCCTAACCGGCGTTTTCTCTAAAGCATCGTCATTAGCGACTTACAATGAGTTTTACGGCGATCCAAACTTGATCACCACAGAGATAGAAAACTACCGCAAGGTAACCACAAACGACATCATGCGTGTATTTAAGCAATACATCTTGGGCAAAAACTTCATTGCGACGAGCTTCGTGCCAAAAGGTCAAATTGAGTTAGCACTTAACAATGCAACCAAAGCCGACACCGTGGAAGAGAAGATAGTGCAAGGCGCTGAAAAAGAAATAAAAGGCGCGAAAAAAGAAAAAAGTCTTAAGCCTATAGTTAGCGCAGCAAGTAAGTTTGATCGTTCGGTTAACCCTGCTTACGGCGAAACGCCTACGGTTACCGTACCAGACATTTGGCAGAGCGATTTAAGCAATGGCGTTAAGGTATTGGGCATTAACCATAACGAATTGCCATTGGTATCATTCTCAATCCGCATTAAAGGCGGTCATTCGTTAGATTTGACTGGCAAACACGGCACTGCTAACTTGCTGACCGATATCCTTATGGAAGGCACCGCAAACAAAACACCGCAACAGCTAGAAAGCTTACTGGGTGAATTGGGCGCTGAACTTAGCTTTTACGCTAGCGACGAGTACATTACTTTACGTGGTAATACGTTAAGCAAAAACTTCGATCAAGTGATGGCTATTGCACAAGAGATTATCTTAGAGCCGCGCTGGGACGAAACACAATGGCAGCGTATTAAAAAGACTACGTTAGCGTCAATTCAGCAATCTGCGGGTAACCCTGGCGCGATTGCCGCCAATGTTTACGGCAAGTTAATGTATGGCAATAGCAACCTTGGCACACCAGTTAGCGGCACCACTGATGAAGTCACCGCTATTACCTTGGCAGACGTTAAAGCGTTTTACCAAAGCAATGTGATTGCTAATTTAACTAGTGTGCATATCGCGGGTGATATTAAGCAACAACAAGCCGCTGCAAGCCTGCAACCCCTTGCCAGTAAACTTGCAAAAGGTAGCACTAAGATAGCAAATGCACCAGCTCGACCAACCTTAGACAAATCACAGCTTTATTTTGTTGATGTACCAGGTGCTAAGCAGTCGTTTATTCGCATTGGTAGCCGCGCTATGTTGGCTAACTCAAGCGATTATTACCCAGCGGTAGCGGTTAATCACAACTTAGGTGGTAGTTTCTCTGGCAAGTTGTTCCAAGTATTACGTCTAGAAAAGGGTTATACCTACGGCGCATACTCTGGTTTTGATCGCAGCAACTTTGGTGGCACATTCACCGCTCGCTCAAGTGTACGTTCTAACGTGACGTTAGAGTCATTGCAAACGTTCCGTGATATCTTCCAAAATTACGCCGACAACTTTGACCAAGCCGCGCTAGACAGCACCAAATCGGTATTGGCTAAGCAAGATGCACGTGCTTTTGAAACAACTGGCGCGTTAATGGGTATGTTGCAAAATGTAAGCAGCTATAACCTAGCCAACAATTACGTTGAAGTGCAGCAAAAAGCGTTAAGCAACTTAACCCTTGAGCAAGCCAAAGCGTCAATTAGCAATTACATGGATCATGACAAAATGATCTATCTAGTGGTTGGTGATGCTAAAACGCAATTGCCACGCCTAAAAGAGTTAGGGTTAGGCAAACCAATCTTATTAGACAACGATGGCAATAAAGTTAAGTAATAAGCTTTTTGCAACCTAAAACGCCGGCTCAGTATGTGCCGGCGTTTTCATTTGAGTAAACAAAGATTAGGAGAGTGAGACTAATCTTTGTGCTAAAAGAGACAGTATGTTTCATAGGAATCACTATCTCTTTATTTTATCGACAACTAGTGATAAACAGCAGTACCTATTGCCTCTTTATAAAGCAATGCCTCTTCGCAAGTACGACGATGCGCCATAGTCAATGGCATACCGTTTCCCCAGCAGCCAGTCGTTAATGCTTTACGAAAAGTGTCACAAATATTGGAGGGCAAATTTATCGCTACTTTCTCAAACATGCCTAGGCAACCTCTTGCTGTTTTTCATCACTGTTTGTTGGCGAAACTAATGCTGGCAATGGATTACGTGAACCAACTGCTTGTTCAATCGATGTAAAACCATCTTGTTTCATTAACTTAACAAGTCCACGGTTTATTTCACTAATATTCTGTGGTCCATCAAAGATCAGTGTCGTTATCATGTGCAGTAAATTTGCACCAGAAGTGATTTTCTCATAAGCATCTTTGGCCGTAAATATACCACCCACACCAATAATAGTAAGCTCACCACGAGTTTTTCGATAGACATGACGAATAACATTGGTAGAAATACGCTGTAGAGGCAAGCCACTCATCGCACCTTTGCCTTTAGGCAACAGACCAAGATTAGAAGGATATTCCGCGGCAATATGTTCTTGATTAGTCTCGGGTTTGGCAAGGTTGGTGAGTACAACACCTTCTATTTTGTGCTTCAGGCAGCCGTCTATAATGACATCTATCTCATCTGTGCTTAAATCTGCTGCCAACTTAACGTAAATAGGACGGTTAGTCAGTGGTCGAATTTTTTCAGTAACGGCACTCAACAACGCATCTAAGTTGTCAACATTAACAAAAGGTTCACCATCTTGTGTATTCGGGCAGCTTATATTAATGGTGAAATAATCACCGACATTAGCAAACAAGGTAAGCGTTTTTACATAGTCACGAATTGACTCCTCTAACACAAAAGTTGGAGAAACATTAGACTTTGCCGCATTGATACCAACGATTAATCGGCCAAAATCGGTATTAGCCAAATTTGACGATATTTTTTCCGCACCTAGATTGTTCAATCCATACCACACGACAATAGCTTTAGATTTTACCATTCTAAACAGACGCTTACCTGGATTACCGGGACAAACTTCGCCAGTAAATGATCCCAGTTCAGCCAATCCGAATCCTAACGATGGGTATATTTGGGTTAGCTCTCCATCTTTGTCAAAACCAGCAGACAGCCCAACGGGATTGCGATAATGCAGGCCATCAACCGTGGTATTTAAACTGCTATGGTTATAATCAAACAGCAAGCCCGTAATAGCTCGGGTAATTGGATTACTGCCTAACAAAACGCCGCCCTTTTTCAATGTATAATGGGCGTTTTCAGGATCCATTAAAAAGATGACAGGTCGTAAAATCCTATACAGGATCCGCAATATTAAGTTTCTGATGCCAACGATAAAGCTCATGTTATTTCTCCAATTAGATTAAGCATTCATATTATAAACACCTTAATGATAATCGATCTCATTCTCATTTGATATTTTTATTACTATCTTTTATTCAATATAAAGCAAGCGATAGAGTGTTCATAATTGAACACTACTCATAAACAGTAGTGTTCAATTATGTGCAGCCTTCCCTATCCCTAGTTTTACCCACCAACAACGAACAACTTAACTGATTGATTTAAGAACAAAAAATACATTTAATATTTTAAGTTCCTTGGCACGAATCCTGTAATAGAGCGTTTATATCGACTTTATAAAAGACAGCAGCATCATGGATAAACCTCTCGACATAAGTATTATCAGACAGCGTCAGCGAAAAATGGCGTTTAAACTCATGGCGGTTATCGCCACTTGCTTGGCTTTATTTTGGGCGCTGTCGTGGGCACTAGAAAGCAATGTTAATCGCAGTGATATTCGCACTGCGATTGTCAGCAAGGCTGATTTCACCACATCTATTTCCGCGGGCGGCATTGTAGTGCCGATTAAAGAACAAACCATTAGCAGCCACCTTGATTCTCATATTATTGAAGTATTAGTACAGGCCGGCCAATCTGTTATTAAGGGCCAGCGTTTAATGAGCCTAGATACGCAAGAATTATCAAGCACGATAATTACCATCCTTGAAAAGAAAGCGTTAATAGAAAATCAAATCACCAGCAAACAACTCGCTCTCACCGAACAAATTAATGGCCATTACGCACGCATTGAATTATTAGAGATTGATTTGCAAAGCAGCCGTAGTCGTCTAGTTCGAATGAAGAAATTAGCTAGATTTCAGGGCGTTTCCGAGCAAAAACTCACTGAGGCTGGTCTTGATGTGAAACGCGTTATTATTGAAATTAGGCAGATCAAGCAAAAAATAACCGACTCGCAGGCCGCAACACTTGCCATTATCAACGGCTTGGAACTTGAATTAGAGATGCTAGACAAATCTCATGCCCTCACATTAGCCTTAATAGAGCGGGCTAACGTCAAAGCACCACGCAGCGGTCTAATCGTCTGGCTAAACAACGAAGCGGGTAGCTCGGTCAATAACGGGCAAGCATTAGTGAAAATCGCCGATACCAGCAGTTATAAGTTACAAGCCTCTATCTCTGACTTTTATTCCAATCGACTTTGGCAAGGCATGGATGTGGCCTTTAATGTCGATGATGTCGACTTTAAAGGACAATTAACCTCCATTATCGCCAGCGACAAACCCGGCGTGCTGACCTTAAACATCAGCCTCGACAGCCAAAAGCAAGATAGCTTGCGCCAACAACAACGCGTGGAAGTTAGCCTGATCACTGGCCAAGTATCAGACGCATTAATTATCGCCAAAGGACCTTTTATCAAAGGCAGCGGTTCACAACAAGTCTTTGTCATTAACAACAATAGCGTGCACCGTTTTGACATAAACATTGGCGCAGCAAACCGAGATTATTATCAAATTAGCCAAGGCTTGCACGAGGGAGACGAAGTTATTATCTCAAGTGTTGAGCTGTTCAAACATAAAACACATTTAACTATTAGCCATTAATTGGGAGCACCATCATGCTTAAATTAAAAAATATCAACAAGACTTACCAAACCGACAAAATAGAAACCATTGCGCTTAATGACATTAACTTAACCGTTAATAAGGCTGAGTTCATCTCAATCATGGGGCCTTCGGGCTGTGGTAAAAGCACTCTGCTTAATATCATTGGTTTGCTTGATAAACCAAGCAGCGGAGAGATTAGCATTAGTGATCAACAAATCACTAGTTATCAAGACAAGGTTGTCGCCTCACTTCGTAATAAGAAAATTGGTTTTATTTTCCAGAGTTTTCATTTGATCAACGATCTTCGGGTGATCGACAATGTTGAATTGCCATTGTTGTATCGTGATATTAGCGCAAAAGAGCGCCGTTTATTAGCGCTTGCCGCGCTAGAGCGTGTTGGATTAAGCGCGCGCACCACACATTTCCCATCACAACTATCGGGCGGTCAGCAGCAACGCGTAGCCATTGCGCGCGCAATTGTCGGCAAACCTGCGTTGTTATTAGCCGATGAGCCAACGGGTAACCTCGATAGCCACATGGGCAATGAGATCATGAAAATTCTTGAGTCTTTGCATCAAGACGACGGCACCACCATTGTAATGGTGACTCACGATGAAGAAGAAGCTAAACGTACGCAGCGCATTGTGCGCGTTTATGATGGTCAATTAGTCGCAGCAACCGAACAACCCTTGCATCTTGATACAACAGCTTAACCGGGGATTATGATGTATAAAAATTATTTGATCATGGCTTGTAAAGTATTGCTGCGCCGAAAAATGTTTACCTTTATTAGTTTGTTTGGCATCAGCCTAACATTGGCAGTTTTACTTATTACTAGCACCCTTTTTGATAATTACATTTACCCCAATGGTCCTGAAAAACGTTCAGCTAATTTTGTCAATATTGACGGAGTAGTCTTGCATTCAAAAAATAGAAAAAGTGTGCAAAATGGTGATTTGGGCTATCACTTTTTGGTTAATAATGTGGCTCGCCTAAAAGTGCCTGAGATTATGTCTTTCTATACCAATAAAAGAAACGTGGCGAGTTTTATCAACGGTAGTCGCCTGCAAAATTCGATGCGCCGCACTGATGAAAAATATTGGCAGATCCTTGATTTTAAATTTGTCAGTGGCCGACATTACACCGAGCAAGAGTTTGCCAGCGGCGCGAAAGTCATGGTAATTAATCAAAGCACCCAGCGCGAGTTTTTCGGCGAGCAATCAGCCATTGGTAAGAGAATAACCGTCACTAATCAAACCTTTCAAGTGATTGGTGTGGTTAACGATGTTTATGAGTTAGAGCACTACGCGCATAGTGATATGTGGGTGCCGTATACAACCTTTGCCACCACCAATTATCAGCAACACGTTGTAGGTAGCTGGAGTGCACTGTTATATCACTCCAATGCGCAAAAAGTCCCTGAGATGCAGGCGGAATTCCAGCACTTGTTAGCCACCGACTTTATTAGCTCCGACCCAATAAGTTTTGCCGTAGCGCACAGTGCTGCTGATACAAAATTTACTGCCTTTAGCCGACAACTAAATTCAGATGACGACTATCAAACTAGCTCGACGGCTATTGCCAGCACCCTTATCTTATTAGTGATTGCCTTTATGGTGCTGCCGTCAATTAACTTAATCAACATTAATGTGAGTCGCATTATGGAGCGATCATCAGAGATTGGCGTGCGTAAAGCTTTTGGCGCCACTAGCAGACAATTAGTTATTCAATTTGTGATTGAAAATATATTGTTAACGACAATTGGCGCGGTTATCGGTTTACTTATTAGCACGTTGGTGCTGTGGCAATTAGAGGTTTCGCAAGCAATACCCGGTGCAGATTTTCAATATACTTGGCATACGTTATTTTACGGCATCACCTTAATCTTCTTTTTTGGTTTACTGAGCGGTGTTTCCCCCGCGTATAAAATGTCGAAACTACATCCCGTTGCCGCATTAAAAGGAGGTGCTTAATCATGTTACAACATATCGCTAAATTAACCTGGAATCGCCGTAAAGAAAATGTGCTAATTATCGCTGAAATATTTATCACCATATTAGTACTCTTTGGCATTATTTCTATGCTGGCCAGCACGTATCAAACCTTCAATAAACCATTAGGCTTTGAGTGGCAGAACACTTGGTCTATTAGGCTAAATCCATCAACTTTTCAAGAAGAAGGTACCGACAGCACCATTAGAGAAATTGCCCAGACGTTAGGCCAGCGCAGTGAAATAGATAAAGTTAGCTTATCGTCTATTCCATTGTTTACTGGCAGCGCCTCAACGCGCGATGAAGAGGTTGACGGAAAATATGTTAGTTACCTGTTGACTCACTTCTCATTAGACAGCCCAAAGAAGCTAGGGGTTTCATTGATTGATGGACGTTGGTTTGGCGAGCAAGATCTAGGGAAAAACTATACAGCAGTAATGGTTAACCAACAGTTTGCCGATGAAATTTTGGCAGGCAAGCAAGCGATTGGTTTTGAAATATCTTACGAGGATTTTACCGCGCGCATCGTTGGGGTATTTAATGACTATCGCCATCGCGGGCATTTACGTGCTTCAATGCCTTATATGTTTTATGGTCACCCGCTTGATAGCAGTCAAGTATCTAGACTACGTAATATCAACATTGCCTTTAAGCAGCCACAACCACCAGCCTATGAGCAAGAATTACGCAATATATTGCAGCGCATTGCCCCTAACTGGAACTTTAAAATCGACAATCTAAAAGATCTCCGTCAGCAGCAAATTAACGAGTTCGTGACGCCAATGATGATATTGTCGGTAGTGGTTGGTTTTCTATTGTTAATGGTCGCTATGGGGTTGTTTGGCGTATTGTGGCAGAACATTAACCGCCGTACACAAGAGATTGGGTTACGCCGTGCATTAGGCGCCAGTGAAGGCAGTATTCAAGCCCTGATTATTGGTGAGTTGTTAGCACTGACCCTATTTTCCAGCCTTATCGCTTTTGTATTGTTACTGCAATTACCGCTATTAGAGTTAATTGAAGTGGTTAGTTGGACAAATTTCTGGTTGAGCATCACTAGTGCTGTTAGTGTGATGATATTATTAGTAATATTGTGTGCATGGCTACCAAGTCGTATGGCAATAAAACTAGCACCAAGCGATGCTTTACATTATGAATAAGAGTATTTAATGAAACCTGTTGATAATAACGCACACTTAATTTTGGTTGTTGACGACGATTTGTCGGTAACAGCCTCGTTAACGCTTTTGTTAAAGCAGCATAAATTTCGAGTGAAAACAGCGGCTGATCCA
>SPKZ01019266.1_pt1 | contig 12648 bp, 10 predicted proteins | sample 2456571 | NCBI WGS metagenome assembly SPKZ01 (sample SAMN11192286, study PRJNA482655) | marine metagenome | biome: ENVO:00000447; feature: ENVO:00000244|ENVO:00000211|ENVO:00000569|ENVO:00002023; material: ENVO:00002151; isolation source: ocean water from marine abyssalpelagic zone ...
AGCGGCTCGGCCAGCTCGGTGGCCATACTCAAGGACCCGGGATATGGCTTCGGAGCGATGGCACGGCGGTGCGCGATGCGGAAACGCTTCACCCCAGCGAAAAGCCGCAGCGGCGCAGTGATCACAGCCAGCACCGCGCCTTTTCTCGTAACTTTCAAGCGCCGATAGGGGCCGCTAGTTGGCGATCGCCAGCGCACCCTTCGTCCCTGGCAGCAGGTTGTTCGCCATAATCCCCGGAAGGGGATAGACTCGCCCCGGGCGCATGTCGGAGATCATTACAGAACTCAAGCGCATCAAGCTATTTGAGGGGCTCAAGCCCCGCGCGCTTGAGCAGATCGCCAAAGTGGCGACCGAGGAAGAGCACCGGGTCGGCGGCAAGGTGTTCGAACACGGCGACGCCGGCGACAAGCTCTACCTGATCCTCGAAGGGAAAATTCGTATCAGCCGCGAGGTCCCGGGACTTGGCGAAGAAGCGTTGGCAGTGTTGGGGCCCGGACAGATCTTCGGGGAAATGGCTCTGCTAGACGAATCGACGCGCTCCGCCGACGCCAAGGTTCACGAGCGTTGTCGACTTTTGGCAATCCCGCGCGACGGCTTCGAAGACCTACTCTTCATGGATAAGGACTTAGCATACGAGGTGCTGTGGAGCACTGTGCGCATGCTGGTCGGGCGACTCCGGCAGACCAACGACAAGCTGACCTTCTTGTCAGCGAGCGGCCGCTTTTAGCCAGCAACTTGGCGCCCCAACGCCAGCTGCGGAGGCCGCCAAAGATGCGGTCACAGATTGCTCGTACGACCTTTACGATGCGCAGCCATGACGATGTGTGCAGCGCAGCTGCGATGCACACGGAAGCCATGATCAGCACTGCACCCGCGCCCCCGGTATGTCCGCAAGCATCGGGCAAGGTCATTGCTGACCCGCCCGTTGCTGTGGATCACCCCTGATCTTTCTGTGGATAACTCGTGGATGGCGCTGTTCAACACCAAGGACCTGGGGCTACACTGCCGACGCTCGCAGTCCGGAGGCACGCTCACCTCTGCCGCCGCGTATCGCAGTCCGCCCAGCGGACAGCGACACGCTTTCGTCTCCATCTCTGATGTCGCCTCTACGCCCAACCTTGCACAGCGCTGCTAGCGCGACCCGCTGCGTTTCCGAGCAGGCCAAGGCGGGGTTCCGGCGGCGAGCAGAATATGGGCCAGGTTTCTCCGTTCAGGGTATCTGGTCGATTTCAGCGATACAGCTCCCCACGTTTAGCCAAGCAGCGCGTTCGTGTTTGGTACAAACCAGCGGTTTTCACTCCAGTCTCCCGAACATGGCCGGGGTCAACCCCACAAATTTGACGTCCGAACACCCGTTCAGTAGGATACGGTGAATATATGCAAGGTCTAACAAAACGACAGGCACAAACTCTGGATTTCATCCGCCACTCTATCAACGAGCGTGGTTATCCCCCGACTCTGCGAGAAATCGGGGAATCTATGGGCATTCGCTCCACAAACGGAGTGAACGACCACCTCCGCGCCCTCGAGCGTAAAGGCTACCTCCGTCGTGAAGACATGAAGAGCCGCGCGTTGCGCCTCGTGAACCGCAATCCGGACGGCACCGAGGGCACCAACGACGACGAGCACATCGCCGAGGTCAAGATTCTAGGCCGAGTGGCCGCTGGCCTGCCCCTGCTCGCTGAAGAAAACATCATCGATACGGTTCGGGTCGACCGGATGCTCATCCGAGGCGGCCAGGAGACATTCGGTCTCAAGGTAACCGGCGATTCGATGATCGAAGCCGGCATTCTGAACGGCGACTACATCTTCGTCCGTAAGCAATCCACAGCAGATCGCGGGGATATTGTTGTCGCTCTGATCGGTGATGAGGCGACGGTGAAGTACTACTTCCCGGAGAAAGACTACGTGCGATTTCAGCCCGCCAACGCCCAGATGGCGCCGATTCTGGTGCGTGCGACGGACTTCCGCTCGACCATGCTGCTAGGCGTCGTGGTCGGCGTGTATCGCCGGCTCTAGTTCGCATGCCGGCGCTTTCATCGCGAGGCGCCCAGATCACCGGCTCAGCCGAGGCCGAGTCATCATCGCCATCTCTTTGCTGGGATGGCGGTGGTCATTTTGTCGGGGTCCTTTTGGCGGGGTCCATATTCCTCCGGGTGCACTTGTAGCTGGGTCACAGGCCCTCGAACCGCCGCTGAGACTCTCCAGACTCCGACGGCAACCGGAGCCCGCCCCAGTATCGTCGGCCGGCACCCCAAGTCAGCTAAATTCCCCCTATTGACGCAATGTTGTAGGCATTGGTAGCGTCGGACAGGTACCAGCGAAATGAGCTTCAACAACCCCCACGCCCGTCGGCAATCGCATCGCGTTCCCTTCGCGATGCTGCTCGCCATCTCTCTAGGTGTTTTCTCGTCAGGTTGCGGGCACACGGTGTTCGCAATCCAAGTTGGCTCAGCCTCCAGCAAGCTAGAGGAGGCCCGGGAGATCGGCGCCGAGAAACTCGCGCCTTACGAGTTTTACTTCGCCGAAGCTCATCTCCGGAAGGCCCGCTCCGAAGCTGCGGAAGCTGACTACAGCGACGCCATTGAGTTCGCCGAAATCTCCGAAGAATTTGCTGAGAAGGCGACTCGCTTGGCTCGCCAGGCGCACCGCAGCGCTGGTCGATAACGCCATCAGGCTTCCCCCCCGCGTTGACGCCTTTCCCCAGACGATTCCCCCCCCGATAGAAGCTGAGCCCACCCCAGCCGCCAGGATCCCCGAGTAAAACGATGCAGCACACGCCAAAAACGCACCTCCTGATCTCTCTGATGGTCGGCTTGGCGACGACAATGGGCTGCGCGGAAGGCCCGAAGGTCCGCGGGAAAATCGCCGGCCTCGGCGAAGTCGCAAAACAAGCGGAACGAAATGGCGCGGTTCGCTGTGCCCCCCGAGAGCTCGCCCTCGCCAAAAGTCACCTTGAATTCGCCCGCGTGGAGCTGGAGCAAGGCTTCGTTTCCAAGGCAAAAGCCCACCTCGCAATCGCGGAACCCAACGCACACGCCGCGGCACTCCAGTCTCCGCCCGAGTACTGCGCCGCCCGAACCTTCATCGAAGCACCGAAGGCCAAGCCCAAGCCCAAACCCGGCGATCGCGACGGCGACGGTTATCTCGATCCCAACGATACCTGTGCCGACGAGCCAGAGAACTTCAACGGCTTCAAAGACGAGGACGGTTGTCCCGACGACCCCGATACAGACGGCGATGGCCTAACTGACTCCGTCGACTCCTGCATTCTTGAGCCCGAGGACATCGACCAGTATCTCGACTCGGATGGTTGCCCCGAAGTGGACAACGATCTGGACACGGTGCTGGACGCCGTCGACAAGTGCCCCCTCGACCCCGAAGACCCAGACGGCTTTGAGGATGAGGACGGCTGTCCCGATCTGGACAACGACAGAGACCAGGTCCCCGACTTGAAGGATCAGTGCCCGAACACCGTGGGGTCCTCCACCAACGAGCCCCTCGGCTGCCCTGTGAAGAAGCCGGCGCTAGTTGAAGTCACCGACTGCGAAGTGAAGATCAAGCAACAGATCCACTTCGAGTACAACAAGGCGAAAATTCGCTCCGAGAGCTTCGCGGTGCTCGACGCTGTGGTCGAAGTCATGGAGCAACTGCCCGAGATCAAGATCGAGGTGCAGGGCCACACGGATGACCGTGGCTCGGCGAGCTACAACAAGAAGCTCAGTGGTCGTCGCGCCAACGCGGTGAAGATTTACCTAGTGTCTCATGGCATCGCGCCGAGCCGCTTGGCATCCAACGGCTACGGCTTCGAGCGTCCGCTAGTAGCGAACGATTCCGACCAGAATCGAGCACTGAACCGTCGCGTTCAGTTCCTCCGCACCGAGGGCGCCAAGCCCGGATGCAAGAAGTGAACGATTCTACCTCGTCGGACGTACGAGGCGTAATCGATCGCTGCGCTGAGGAGGTCGGTGCGCTACACCAGTAGTTGACTCCTACGCTGCTGAACCCGAGTGTTCACGCCGCCCCCAGAGTTTCCTTCGTCGCACTGATTCCTCCGTTCTACCCGCCGATTTTCCAACCCGTGTATCGAAAACTAAGCCTGACAATATCGCTTGGCGCGTCGCTCCTGGCGAGCCATGCCCACGCTGGGGCCCTCGACAAGACGGCGGAAGCGGCGATTACACGAACGCTCAACGAGTACTATTTAGCCGCGAAAATCGACGGGGCGGAAAAACGCTTTTTAGCGATCATTGCCGACTGCGGATCCGAATGCAGCGCCAGCGTCGTCGCGAAGGCGTGGATGTACACGGGCATCGCTCGAGGCAGCGGCCGCGGCGATTTGTTAGGCGCTCGCGAAGCGTTCGTGAACGCACTCGCCGTGGACCCTCGTGTCCAGCTGGACCAACCCTTCTCGACGCCGGAGGTCATTGCCGCCTTCCAAGAGGCGAAGGGCGCCGCAAACCCGGCTGCGCGAAACCGCAACCCAGCTCCGTCCGACGGTATGGAGTGCTCACCGTCGGTCACAGAGGTTCAGCTGAACAGCCCCGTCCCAATCTCGTGTGTCACCGGCGAATCTCCCGCGACGGTAGAGCTCCGCTATCGCGCTGAGGAATCCGGTCCCTGGGAAACCATTGCCATGGATTCGGTGGGCGGTAGTTGGCAGGGCAGGGTTCCCTGTGGCGCCACAGTCTCCGAAGGGGTGCTGTACTGGCTCGTACGCGCCCTCGACGAAGACGGTGAGCCCCTCGATAAGTTCGGCTCCAAGAGAGAGCCCATCTCGATTTTCACAGTAGAAAAAACCGAACAAGAGCCCCCGCACTTTCCCGGCGAAGCGGCCCCTGAGCTGTGCGACGGCAGTGAAGCGGGCACGGCTTGCGAGGTAGACGCGGACTGCGATGCAGGCGTCTGCGTCAGCGGCACGTGCGAGTTCCTCGAGGACGCCGGCACTGGCACATCCAGGCCGTGGGTCGCGTTGACCTACGCATTCGATATCGCCCTGGGGCTTGGCGAAAAGGGCGTTTGCTCCCTGGATTCCACGACCGGCTACGACTGCTTCATCCAAGCAGCCCGAAGAGACCCCTTCATCTCGGAAGTCCCCTACGGCGGCGACCCCCATCCCGATTTTGCAGGCAACGTGGAAGCGGGCATCAAGCTGGCGACCCAACGACTCCTGGCGACCTATGACCACCCATTGACAGACAAAGTCAGCGTCGGTGGACGAGTGGGGCTGGCCTTCTTGGGCGGGCCCACAGGCGGACAAGGTGGCTCGCCGTTCATGCCGCTACACTTGGACGCCCGCGCTAAATACTGGCTGAAGAGCGCCGGCGGCAACGGACGTGGATTCTATCCCTACGTCGTTGGCAGCCTTGGGCTTGCCCAGGTGGACATGGCCGTTGAACTTGAGGTCATCGAGTGCGACTACGTCTCAGAAGGCATTCCCCGGCACGCAAACGACGATTTCGGGGATCTCGTCCAAAAATGTAAGACTTCCCCCGCCTCCGGCAGGTTCGTTGGAGACGACTTCGGGACCCAAAATGGCGATGACCCTCGGGACAACCCGACCGCGCTGTACACCTTCGATGCCTACAAACGCATGGGCCGGGGGTTCTTGAGCGGAGGGGCCGGCGGTATCTACCTATTCTCGGACTCAATGGGCGTGGTTTTCAACTTGGATCTGATGATTATGCTGCCATCCACAGGAATCGTGATTCAGCCTTCACTTGGGCTAACAATGGGCCTTTAATGCGGCCACAGAATCCTCCCCACTCCGGGGAACGGCGCCGAAAACCCCCACGAGTAGAGCTGTGCCCACCAAACGCATCTTCCAATATTTTACAGTCGTATTTTTCTTAGCCTTCACAAGCACCGCCTCGGCGGCACCGAAGGATCGGGCCGCGAGCGAAAAAATCGACGAGGCCATCAACGTTCACTATTTGGTGACCGCCTTCGACAAAGCCGAAGCGCTACTAACGGGAACGATCAACGCTTGCGGTGATCAATGCAGTCCCTCGGTCATCGCTCGTGCGTGGATGTACGTCGGCATTATCCGAGGGAGTGGACACCAGGATTTAGCGGGTGCCAAAGAAGCCTTCGGGGCCGCGCTGAGTGCCGATCCTTCGATCAAGCTCGATACGTCTCTGGCCACTCCGCAAGTGAGCGCGGCCTTCGATGCCCAACGGAAGGCCATCGGCGGCTCGGCACCGCCTCCGACCGGGCCTGCTCCGAAGCAACAGCCATCCGGTGGTGCCGACACAGGTGAACTTCCGGGCGACATGTCCTGCTCTCCGGACCTCAGCGAAATCGAAAGCCGACGCGCGATTCCCGTCGCTTGCGACGCCGACGACCCCGCGGATCTCGTGGAGCTCAAGTACAAGGAGTTCGGCGGAGAACTCTGGGTGGGCGTCAAGATGCGTCAAAAGGGAGACCACTGGGTCGGCGAGATCCCCTGCAAGGCCACGAGCTTTCAAGGGACCCTGCGTTGGTACGTGCGCGCCAAGGACGACTCCGGCGACACCATCGACAGCTACGGCTCACGCCGAAAACCGGTGGAGGTCGAAATCGTTGGGGAGACGGACGAGGATCCCCCCCACTTGCCCGATCAAGATCCGCCCCAGCGCTGCGCGGACGCCAGCGACTGCCCCGAAGAGATGCTCGGCACACCGGCGTGTCCCGGCACCTCAAAACCTGGCGAAGAACGCGGTGACAAACCCTGGGGAGCCTCCTGCGACGAGGATGCAGAGTGCGAATCAGAGCTTTACTGCATCGACGGTAGTTGCGAATCCGCCCCCAATTGCGATTCTAGCGCCGACTGTTCGTCGGGAGCCTGTGTAGACGGCGTCTGCTCCATGGACGACGGCGGCGAGAGCCGTGAGATCAAACAGCATTGGATCGGCGCGCACTTCGGATTCGACCTCGTGTTTCTGCCCCAGGCAAACGACGTTTGCCACTCCAGCAATGCAGATTTTGGCTGCTACAACGTCGACAACGTACTGATCACTGATGTGGATGAAACTGGGCTAGCCAACGGATCCGGCGGAACGATCAAGTCTAGTGGCTTCGCGCAAGCGGCGACCATGCGGGCCATGCTGTCCTACGACTTTGCTCTCACACCTAATATTCAGTTGGGCGCCCTAGGCGGTTTCGCCTTCGGGGGGGCTCCCGGTAACTTCAATCCGATCCACGTCGAAGGGCGCGCTAGCTACTGGTTTGGTGCCGTCGGCGGCAAAGGCATTCGCGGCTTCGTCATGGGCGGCGGAGGCCTAGGACAGGTGGACGGCGCCTACACGGTGGCGGTCATCAAATCCGTGCCCCCCACCGCTCCCGCAGGCACGCCGGGCGAAGGCGCCGAGTACGTGGCGTACCGACAGCTGGGAGTCGCCTTCGCTACTGCTGGTGCCGGACTGATGTATGCTATCACTCCCAGTCACGGTCCGGTGGTGACTGTACAGGGCAAGTACATGTTACCCGCGGCCGGCATGGTGCTTCAGCCGAGTGTCGGTTATCGCGTCGGGTTCTGATCAGCGCGTCTCGTGACCCCTGGAAAAGCCAAGCGAGCGACATGCCCGATAGCGAGCCCGACGTACGCGCAGAACTGAAAGCGCTGAGTCTGGCACTCGCTGCGCACGCGGACATTCTTCAGGCGACCGGGGTTCAAGAGCTACCGGCCGATCCCGAACGATACCTCCCAAATCTGGGGGACGGTCCACTTCCCAAGCGTCCCCAGGAAGTGGGGGTCGCTATCGACGTCGTGTCGGAATCTCCATCGGTGGCGAAACAGGCCCCCGCGGCGGAGCTCCCCGCCGCCTCTGCAGCTTCGGCGCTCCATGACCCAGAGGGCCCGAGCGGGCCGGCGCACGCAGCCCCACCGGCCCGGGACGAGAACGACAACACGAAGAGCTCCAAGAAGAACGACCCAGTGGCCCCGCCCACGGCCCCCTCCGCCCCCGCGCGGCAAGCCATCAGCGAAGACGCGGCGCTGCGCCTCCCAGTGCTCGCCGAAGAGGTCACGGGCTGTACACGCTGCGCATTGCACGAGCACCGTCAGCAGACCGTGTTCGCCCGGGGCACGGGAAAATCCGGTATTTGTTTTATCGGCGAAGGGCCGGGCGCCGATGAAGATGCTCAAGGCTCTCCCTTTGTCGGCAAGGCAGGGCAGCTGCTCGACAAGATGATCGATGCCATGGGCATCGACCGGGACGACGTCTACGTGTGCAACGTCGTAAAATGCCGCCCGCCAGAGAATCGCAAGCCGCTACCGGAAGAGATGGCCGCGTGCATTCCCTATCTCAATGAACAACTCGAGCTGATTCGACCGCAAGTTATCGTGGCCCTCGGCGGGACTGCCGTTCAAGGACTGCTCGATACCAAGCTCGGTATCACGCGTTTGCGCGGTACCTGGAAGCTTTACCAGGGCAGGATCCCGGTCATGCCGACGTTCCACCCAGCGTATCTCTTGCGCCAACCCAGCGCCAAAGCGGCGGTCTGGCAGGATCTGCAAGCGGTGTTGGAGCATATCGGTCGAACGGTGCCGGCCAAGAAGCCCCGTCAGTAGCCATCATGTCTGGCGTTGCGCCATTCCCGCACATTGAGCCCCCGAACATTGTGCCAATGGCGCGCCTGCTAGTCCGCCGACATTTCCTGTGACCTCGCGCCGCATCCAACTCGCTCTGCTATGGGTTTCTCTGCTGCCCATAGCCAATTGGGGCTTGAGCCTGTCGTTTGGGGCCAGCAGTGTGCACTGGCTAGATCAGCTTTACGCGTGGCAGTGCCCGCGCTCCGACGATCGGACGCTCACAGCGTGGGGCACGGCTTTCCCTCTTTGTGCACGCTGCCTGGGGATACATCTCGGACTTGGAGTGGGCGCTCTAGCCGCCGTGTTCCGTCCTCCAGCTCGCATCGCCGCGGTCGCCTTTGGCCTGGTACTGGCGGTGATGGCGCTCGATGTAGCCACGGAGGCGCTCGCCATGCGCCCGCCGTCCGCGAGTCTGCGACTGCTCACCGGTGTCTGGGTGTCCGCCACCGCCACGCTGCTACTCGTTCGGTCGACACAAGAGCGCGCACAAATGCGCTCACGCCCTGTTGAACGCTCGCGGCCGCTCACCGGCGAGTCCGGCGCGGACCGAAAACAGCGCGACACTCAGACGCGACACTGAGCCACAACACTCAGACTCTTGGACTCAGTCGTCTTGCTGGGACAACCAGCGCTCGGCCTCAAGCGCGGCCATACAACCTGTGCCTGCCGCCGTAACCGCCTGTCGGTATACCCAGTCGGCGACATCGCCACTGGCGAATACACCCTCCGTGCTGGTTCGAGCGGTACCGGGCTCGATCTTGAGGTAGCCGTTATCGTGCACATCTAACTGGCCGGCAAACAGATCCGTCATCGGAGTGTGCCCGATAGCCACGAACAGAGCACCACAAGCGATCTCCCGGGTGTCGCCGCTCTTCAGATCCTTGATGCGCACCGCCGTCACTTTGTCGGCAGTTGGATCGAGCACCTCTTCGACGACGTGACTGTACAGGATGGTGATCTTCTCGTTGTTCTGTACGCGCTTTTGCATGGCCTGAGATGCCCGGAACTCATCACGCCGGTGAATCAGCGTGACGCTCTTGCAGAGGCCCGTCAGGTACTGAGCTTCTTCCATGGCCGTGTCGCCGCCACCGACCACGATAACGTCTTCGTTCCGGAACAACGCACCGTCACACACAGCGCAGGCGCTGACGCCCTTGTTCTTGAGATCCTCTTCCCCCGTAACGCCGAGATAGTTGGCTCGGGCGCCCGTCGCGATGATGACGGATTTCGCTAGATGCAGAATGTCCTCATCCTCGCCGACCCACACCTTGAAGGGACGAGAAGAGAAATCGACCTTCTGAACGTCGGCGGTGATGATCTCGACACCCTGTTCGATCGACTGATCCCGAAAGGCCTTCATCAAGCCCTGACCGGACACGCCTTTGGGAAAGCCCGGGTAGTTCTCTACCTCTGTGGTGAACATGAGCTGTCCGCCAGGGATCAAACCGCCAGCGTTGAAGCCCTCAACGCACAAGGGCTTCAGGTTCGCGCGGGCCGCGTAAATCGCCGCCGTATGCCCGGCGGGGCCGGAGCCGATGATCAGAACGTTGTGGAGTCGGGGTTCACTCATGCCCCGGATCTAGTGCAGTCCCGGAGGGCTGCAAAGCCCTCCGGGCCTCGTTCCTAAAATTCTCGAGAGCTGTCCCTCAGACGCCAGCTCGACCCAGTTCAGGACTTGATCGGACTCGCCTTCAACGCGGCCTTGCCCTGCTTCTCGTAAACGCTGAACTTGACTCGTTTCACCTTGTGACGCCTGACGATGGCGTCCCGATTCTTGCGTAGTGTCTGCTTGAACTTCTCGTAGGTGAATCCGTCCGTTTTCTCGCCACACTTCTCCTTGGCGGCGACGAAATCCTTGTAAATGACCTGCCACTCCTCGTCTGGATCCTCGTCGGCCGGAGCCGCCGCTGCCGGGGCCGCCGCTGCCGGGGCCGCCGCTGCCGGGGCAACAGCAGCGGGAGAGGGCGTCGGAGTCGGTATCGGTAAGGGCGCTTTCTTAGCGGAGGGAGAGCTGGGTCCGGCTGATGGCTCGGGAAGCCCTCTGGAACTTACTGGCGGCCCGCCGCCCGGAACCGACGGCAATGGCGCCGACACCGACGACGGCGGTGCGTCGAAAGGTCCCGAGGGAGGCGGCGTCTCTTCTTCGCCAGGAAAACTGAACGCGCTCATTTGCGGCTGGTCAGGCATATCGCCCAAAACTTGACTGAGATCGGCCGCTCGACGGCTCCCGCCGCCCTTGGATACAGCGTTGTCGATGCCGTCGTTGAGATCGCTCGTGATAGTCCGGTAAGTCCCCCGGAAGTTGGACGGTTGGAGCTCCACCTCGCCTTTGCCAAAAAGCTTCACTTGGGAGGCGAACACCTTCAATGGGCGGGTGTGTTCCACGAAGGAAAAGAGCATGCCGAGAAAGAGCGCGGCCAGAGTCGACAACACGACCAAAGGCATATTCACCTTGCCCTTGTCGGTGTCGTCCGCCGCGGTCAAGAACGCGAAGGGGGACGCCAGCTCGTTCGTGACGCGGCCGACCACATAGCCACCACCGAGCGCCCACGCCTCTCCGGGGAGTCGAGCGTAGACCAAACCCAAGTTCCCTCCGACGATGCGGACCGCACTACGACCCTTCTTATTGTAATCCACGTCGCTTTCTACGGCTGCCAGGTCTGTGATCACACGATCCAGCTGACTGCGATCGAAGCCCGCCGGCGCGCCCGACGATTGGCGACGACCATTAGCGTAGAATGCGACCGCAGCTCCGGTCCGGAGCGAAAGCTCCCGGGCGAAACGGTCATCGATGATGCGAGCGCCCACGACGGCACCTGCGGGCATTCGACCGACCTCTAGTTCGACCGGGCGAGAAACCACTCGATACAATCGATCGAGCATAAGCGTATCGTCACGGATGTATCCGTGCAGAGCGTCGGCCACAACGGGATAACCGCCGAGCTCAAAATCGTCCATGCCACTGGCTTGCTCGTAACCCAGGTGAGCCACCACGCGCCCCTGTTGGTCGACCGCAAAGACCGCATCGAAACCTTGGTTCTTTGGGATGGTGCTCGCTACTCGATTGAGCGCGGCGCGCACTTTGCTGCGAGCTTCGCGTGGGATCTTGCTCTCATTCGCGCTTGATTTAGCGAGGTAGCGCGCCACGTCCGGGTTCAAGGCAAATTTCACGAGCTGAGCTGAGCGCTCCCTCGCGTCGTTTTTCATGTACCAGGACACGACCTGGCTATCGGAACTCAGCCGTTCGTTTAGCACCCGAGTGCCGAAACGATTGTGGATTCCGTGGGCTAGCGACAACACGAACAAAAGCACGCCGATGGCGAGCGAAAGAACAACGTACCAAAAACGCGAAAGCAGCATTTATTTCTTCGCCTTCTTCTTCGCCTTGGTGGCGACAATGAAGGGTTTGCGAGAAATGTCGATGTCGCGACGTCGGACTGTCACGTCCATGCTTTCGCCGACCTTCTTTCCGGCGAAGTACGCCTGAACGTTGTAATCGCCAGGCTGGGCCACGCTGAGAACGAACAGGCCCTTCTTTGACGGATAAGAGATGGCAGCCACGTTTGGCTCTGAGACGACCCACATCCGAAGACTCGGGGCCGCTCCATCGCGAATCTCATAGGAACCAACGCCAGCCGGAACCGCCCAGGTTCGCAGTCCGCCCTTCACCGTTTCTGATTCACTGAACGTGTTGACGTCGACCCCAAACAGACGATGGGTGAAAGCATCCGTGTTCTTGAACTGCAGCTCCGTACCCGGGGCCACAACGATGCTGACCGGAGTCGTCCGTCCGCCGCCAACACGAATGAGAATCTTGTCCTTCTTCGCAGCTTCGACGCCGGTGGCGATGATGCAGATCTCTTTAGAGATATCCGGGTAGAGCTTGCGAAAACGTGCGGGGACCGTGGTGACCGGTTCGCGAAACGAGTAGCCGTGTTTGCCGGGGTCTTTTGCTTCAGTCCAGACTGGATTGAGCAAGTGCATGTAGCCCTTGATGCGACCCTTAATTTTCATCGCGTGGGCGCTGGGCGCGAAGGCCACCACCGCCAGCAGGAGACTCATTTTCAGTGGCAAGG
>SPKZ01001313.1_pt1 | contig 12646 bp, 5 predicted proteins | sample 2456571 | NCBI WGS metagenome assembly SPKZ01 (sample SAMN11192286, study PRJNA482655) | marine metagenome | biome: ENVO:00000447; feature: ENVO:00000244|ENVO:00000211|ENVO:00000569|ENVO:00002023; material: ENVO:00002151; isolation source: ocean water from marine abyssalpelagic zone ...
CGAATCGTCCACCAGCGAAGGTACAAAAGACCAAAACCCAACCATTACGTTGGGTTCTGTAGTGCGAAGAAGAGGACTCGAACCTCCACGGGTGTTACCCCACTAGCACCTCAAGCTAGCGCGTCTGCCATTCCGCCACCTTCGCGTGGGGGCCGAAACCTATGCCGCAGGGCGCAGGAGTCAAGGGTTTATGCTGGTGGCCGGCGGGTCGGAAGGGTGATCCGCGAGCAGGCCGGAGATCAGTTGCCCCGCCTCGCCTAATTCGAAGGGTTTCCGGAGCCAGGCGGTGGGTTTGAAGGGAGGCTCGGCTGCCCCACTGTCACCACTCATCACAACCAACGGGAAGCGATCCTGTGCGTCGATCAACGCTTGCTCCACGTCTCGGCACTCGGCTGAACCATTTAGAGGCGATAGATCGACCAAAGCGATGTCGTGATCCGCCCGTAGAGCTGCCACGAAGTCGGCGGGTGTAGAGACCACGGTGACCTCTGCGTCTTTAGCCCCCAGTCCGAGCTCCAACATGGTGGAGAGCGCTGCGTCGTCTTCCAGTACCAGTACCCGTACTCCACTCAGCGGCGTAGGGCCGGCGGAGTGACGCAGCAGGCGAGACGGCGCCTCGCTGGCAGGCCATCGAAGCTCGAAGGCGGCCCCATTCCGACCTGAGTCATCGCTCGGCACCAATCGCAGCTCGGCTCCGCACTGTTCGGCGAGGTCACGGGAACATCGCAGTCCGATGCCTGTTCCGCCGGGTCGAGAGGAGTCGCCACGGAAGATGCTCTCCTGCCGATCGGCGGAAACACCCGGACCGTCGTCGCACACTGTAATCAGGACATCGGCGTCACTGATTTCAAGGCTAACGGAAATCGTTCCACCACTGGGACTGAACTCGATAGCGTTGAGCAGCAGGTTGACTAGTACCTGCTGAGCGAGAGTGGCATTTTGGATGAGGGTGTCATCGGCGTCATCAGTACGCAGCTGCAAGTCCAGATTACTCGAGCGCAATTGCGGACGTAGCCCCTTCACCACTCGCTCGAGTAGAGACACAACGCTGCGCATATCGTCTTCGTCGACAACCGGAGCGCCGATGGCGCGACGAGCCACGCTGTGGCCAAGCCGCGCGTGAGCTTCCGCAACTTCAATGGCGTCGAGCACCTCGGCCGAGTTGGTGCGCGACTTCGCTTCCAACAGCCAACCCGTAACGATCGTTAGTGCGTTGGACACCTCGTGCAGCGCCGCACCGAGATCCATTTCCACCCCAGACCGTGCCCCCTCGACAGACCTTGCGGTCTCGATAGCTGATCGCGATGCCTCAACGGACGCTTGCTGAATCTTGTTCGGATCTTTCACAGGTGGGCACACTATTACAGTATCGCCCAAAATCACACAGCAGTCCCAACGGAATCGTCCTGGCGCGCTGCATCAAGAAGTTGGGTACGTCTTCGTAATGAGGGGTGGGATAATACTTACTCGATTACCGAAGGGACCACGAGGCGAAATTTTCCCGTTGCGTCCGCTCTGGCTTCCGCCACTTGCAGCGCAGAGCGCACGCAAGGCACGCCAGTTCCAGGTGCGTCCGCGCAATATTCGGTCGCGTCGCCCACGTATTGCCCGGCGTCGTCCATGGGGACGTAGGCGCGAATCAGCACGTCTGCCACGGGATCGGCGTCAAGAACACCGCCAGATGTCACTAGAGCGGAACCCGCCAAGGTAACAACCCCGCTCTGGATCACGGGCAGGGACGGCTGGAGTTCGCCCAGATCGAGATCCCCCACCACTTCCATACCGGAGCGCACGAACCACGGAATATCGGTCCCGAGGGCTGGGCGCACGGTGAGATCGAAGCGAGCGCCCTCGTCGGTCAAACACCCCCCGCAGTCCGCCCCAAATAGAGAAAATTCTCCAACATCTTCCACCATCGACGAAAATGACCGCGGGTTGAATGGGTCCCGCGCGCGCGCCATGTCGAGGACGGTCGGCAAGACCTGACGGCACTGCAGCTCCGTGCCTTTCAGCGCATCCGGAGATACCCCCTCGCAGGCAGCGGGCGTCGCCGCGGACGGCCTCAAGTACACGCTGGCTCCGTGCAAGGCGGCGCCCAATTGTGTCACCGCCGTGCCACTCAGCGTCGTGCCGGAATTCAGGTACACTACCCCCCCCGCCTGCACAGCGGGCTGCGATGCCACAACAAGCTCGCTCTCTGTGGCACCGAAACCGAGCGCCGGTATCGCCGACTCCAGTGCCGGCGTCGCACGTACGCGATAAGTGCCCGGCAACAGGGTCGTCGTGACTTCCCCGAACTCGTCGGTGTGCACCACCCTCTCGAAAGACGCAAAGACTCCGCTCGAAACCTGGTGGAGCTGCTTGGAGGTGAAGGTCACGACACTCTGCAAGCGTTGGTCAGAGCTGCCCTCCTGCCAAATCCACTGGCTCACTTGCACGGCTGGCAACGAAGTCGGCACATTCTCGATAACGATGGTGCCCTCAGTGAATAGGTCCAATCCTTCCCGGTGGAGGAGAATCACCGGAGCGACCGCCCCTTCGGGTGGAGTCAGTCGCACTAACTCTTGGCGGGCCGCATCCACGCCTCCCAGCCTCACCGGCGAAACGAGCAACTTGACCGTGTAGCGCATTTCGACGTCATCGAAGTTGCCCGTCAGATCTGCCCGGGTCGACAAGAGCTCGCCCGTCACCGGGTGGATGATATCCAACGTCCAGTTCTCTAGGTTCCAATCGCCAATACCCGTGATCGGATCGACAGTTGCGTTCACATGAACATTCAACGGTTCAGGCTCGGATTCTTCCAACTCGAGGCTGTCGACTAGCTCAAAGTCGTGCAGTATTTGAGGCGCTACGTCGCAGTCGGTCGCCAGCGACTCCACGTGCACATCGTAACGTCCGGGCGGTGCCTCCACTTGAAAGAGATGCTCTTCACTGTTGCGGTCCAAACGACTCGTACTCACGTAGGGGACGACGGCCAGGCCCAGAAGCTGTTCTCTCGGCGTCAGAGTGATTCGCACAGGCACCGTGCTCTGCGCCCCTTCGTAACAATTCATGCTCTCGCGTTCGAACGCCCGCAGCCGCCCTTGAGCTACACGACGCCTCGGCAGTTCCAGAACCAAGGGCGCATTGGGCAAATTGCTAACGTCCACCCATTGGTAGATGCGAGGACCCGCCGCTTCCGATCCTGTACCGGGCACGATAATCTCCAACAACAGACGGCTGTAGCGGACGTCGGAACTCTGCAGCGCGCCGTCGTAGCAACAGACACTGGTGGTGCACTCCAACTCCGCCGAACAACGATTAGCAGGCGAAGCGATCGGCTCCGGCGCCGTCGGTAAAGAACAGGACCCGAGCGTGGCCGCGAGCGCACCCAATGCCGCACGCCGGAGCCGTCTCATAGCTCGCTCCCGTCGGCCCCCGGACAAGCCCCGAGAGCCACCGGAACAAACTCCGCGCCGGGTTCGGGGTTCAGGTTGAGCCACCATGTGAGCTCCACCGCCTCCTCGCGATCGATCGGCAACGGGAAGCTATCGTTATCCACGTTGCTCTGCCACGTGAGTATCATCGTGTAGGTATTGCAGCCCAATTGCGGCATCGTCTCCCCCGCCTGAGGGTCGAGGCCGATGGTCGACTTGACCGACTGCGACGTGGAGTCGTAGCCAGAACCACTGATGCGCTTCTGGAAGGCGGCGGTACGGTTATCACTGGCCAACAAGTTAACGAACGCTCCTACAAAAAGCTCGTCCGGCTCCTCGTCGGGGCCCAGCTCAAAGAACACCTCGAACTCGTACTCGTTGCTATTCCGCACGGTGGGGAATATGTCTTGGATCTCACCCCGATAGGGCGAGAGCGATCGAATCAGCGGTGCGCGTAAATCCGGCGGCTGGTAATCCGGCGGAGTGTCGAGGCACGCCGTCGTCAGCATTGCCGGGACAGCCCCTTTCAGCCACCCCCAGATGCCAGGCGACACTATAACGCGCCGCCCTGCCAACGCGTCGCAGCGTACTCTTGGCTCGTCGCTAGCTGAACGAGATCAGCGATCACCGGGTGTTCTGTACACAATGCCGCCAGCCCACCGCTGGACTCCAACTTCGACGCATCGATGCTTTCCTCCAAACACACGGCTCGTACGCTGATGGCCAGATCACCGGAAACGAAAAGTCCAGCGCGCCGTGATGCGCGACGTGCGGCTTCCACCGCCAGGCCGGCATTCAACGTTGAGGGCTCTTCGCACAAGCCTTGCAACACTCGCTGGGTGCCCGTGGGAATGACCTCCCACAGGCGCTCTGCCAAACTGAGGGCGGGCGCCGCCTTCCCCACAGCGGACTGGGGAGGGCCGAAGGCTGCCACAACGCCGTCAAAAATTGCCTCGATCTCGTTGACCGGCGCTGAATACACCAACAGATGCCTCGGCATGGTGGCAGCTAAGCTCGCCCCGATACTGTAACGAAGCTCCGGACTGATTCGCTCCACGTCGCCCGTTACGATCAATGCCGGCGGCGCCAACAACGCAATTTGCAGCGCGATCGGCTGATCCGTGCGGCGATGAAAGAACACCGTTCGCGAAACACCCAGCAAGCGAGTGGAGTTCGTGCATAGCTGGCCGAGTGGCGTAACAGACGTATAGTTCAGTCGCTCGACACCGGTTACGCCGTAGTCGGAGATATCCCGTCGGAATAGGTGGTCCGCCGACTCCCAAACGATCTGCAAGACTTCCGTCGCTGGCAAAACCGTATCGCCAAAGAGGATCGCCCCCAGCGCATCGGGTTGGGCGTCTTGGGAAGCCAGCTCGGGTGCCGCCGGAGGCACCGCTTTTCCCTCGGCAACGGCTAGCACGTGCAAAATCGCTTGATGATAGGACGCGTCGCCATCCGCTTCATTGGCGGCTGCGAGGGCGGTCAAAATATCGACTTCTCCGGGACAGTGGTCGGCCATCACCCGCGCCACATCCACCCTGTCCACCAAACGACTGGAGTCAGCCTCCAACATTCGCAACAGCTTGCGGCCGGATTCCGTTGAGCCAGCCTTTAGGGATTCGAGCAGAGCATTTTCGTTGGAACCGTGGGCATCCACTCGGAGAGCGGGCAGGCGCGAACGAGTCGGCACGATGCCAACGGGCTGGGTCCCGCCAGGTTGAACCCCAGGCGCCGGTCGCTTCGAACTGGGCTTGAGCGGCGGCGCGCCAACTTGGGAGGTGGGCTTGGGCAGCGGGTCCAAGGCATAAACCACTGCATTGCGAACGCCCGGGTTCACGTCCAGGGTTTCCGAAGGGACGGGTCCGACAGGCACGCCACCGGTCGGCAGAGAATCTCCGCGTTCGGTTGCCGCGATCGCCGAATCCCCGAAGTCCACGCGTGCCGGACTAGAAGTGGCGCGAGCCTTGGGCGACGCTTCCCCGCTCATCGCAGCTCGAATGCTTTGCTTGAGCAAGCCCACCGCCGACGCCGCCTCACCCTCGTAGGTGTACAGGTCGAGGTAGCTGAGCGCACGCGCGTGCTCTCCCACGAGCAGGGCGACTTCTGCCGCGGCTTTGGCCACGTCGGGTGGATTCCGCAAACGTTGCAGATCGCCGCTCAACGCGACGTCATAGAGCGGCAAGGACTGGGAGTTGGGATGAGTCACGCTCAGCCGCTCCGCAACACCCAAGGCGACCAACGGGGATATGCCGTGAGTCTCGTAGTTTTCGTTCAACTCCCGCTGCCCAGCCGGAGAGCCTTCGACCACATCCAGCGCCTCAGCTCGGAGAAAGGCCGAGGCATCCCGTCGTGCCGCGGAAAATCCTTCGGCGATGGCTCCCAGAGAGGCCAAGGTTTCTTGCGCGGTGTCTTTGGTTCCGGTTCCGCGTACCCGATAGCCCAACACGGCCGCCAGCAGCTGGGCATCCGGAGACGTGCGATCCAACTCAGCCGCCACCTGGGCGCGCTCCGCCGCCAACTGAAGGTCGAAGACCTTCAACGAGATAGCGGCGCTCTCCATGAGCAAGCTCACTCGCTCGGTCAACGCGACGGTACTGGCCGATGCTAACGACGCCAGCGCGTCCGAATATGAGTTGGCATCCTCACTGCGCCGCTGAGACTCCACTCGCAGCCGAAGCAAGGTAACCGGATTGCCAAATCGGCTCACATCCGCGAGCGATCGACACGCCGAAGCCACGTCACCACCGTCCAAGTAGGCCCGGGCACCAAATCCGAGTAGCTCCGCTGGGTCTTCGCTTTCTAGCTGACTCGCTCGGACCCACAGCGGCGCCGCCGACAAGCGGTCGCCGACTCGCTCGTGCAAGCGCGCGAGGATCTCCAACACTTCGAGGTCGTCCTCGCCGGCTTCCAGCAGATTTTCCAGCTCGATACGGGCGTCGTCAACACGGCCCAAGCGCTCGTCCAATATGTTCACAAGCTGCAAACGCGCGAAGCGCGAATCGTCCACACCAATGGCCATGGCCGCGCGCCGGCCGAGCAGCTCCGCCAAGCGCGGGTAATCACCACGAGATTCCGCCGCTCTTTCCAGCGCCCGCATGGCGTCCATAGAGCTGGGATCGATGGTGGCGATTTCTTCCCAGCGTGATACGGCCGCGCCAGCGTCCCCGGTGTCCTCCAAAAGATGAGCCAGCTTTTCGAGCAACGGCAAGCGGGCTGCCGGCTCGGTCTCAAGATCACAAAGACGAGCCACGAGATTCACCTGCCACGGCACATCTCCTGCTTGGCGAGCAATACCCAGGGCCTCAGTGATCAACTCTCCGTCATGGGGATCTTGTTCGAATGCAGCACGAAGAATTTCGAGGGCCCGGATCGCCTCCCCGCGGCCCGCAAGCAAGCGGGCGAGCTCTCGACGACTGCCGGAGCGAGAATCCTCGGGAAGCGCGTCCATCTCTCGGCTGAGCAATACTTCCAACTCACCGAAGCGTTCGGCAGATCGCAGATCGGCACTCAGGCTGTTCACCAACTCGGCGCGGGACTCTGGCTTTAGATCTTCGAACTCCAGACCCACGCGCCCTAGAGCAATCGCCGTGCCGTAGTCTTGCTCGGCGCGGGCGGTGTTTGCCAGCTCTTCGAGTCGCGCCAATCGGCCGCTCACGGGAATGGCCTCCAGCATACGGTTCTGCAGCACAGCGTCGCCGACCGCGTCGACCGCGGCTTGAGCCCGAGCCTGCAGCTGCGCGTCGCCGGGCTCGGCGACTGCCAGACCGACCAGTAGCTGGGCTTCCCGTTCGCGATCTCCCAACGCCACCGCAATGGCGAGCACCAAGTCCATCAAGGGGCGCCCATGCTGGCGACCGGCTTTGGCACGTTCGAGCACCAGATCGAGCAGCGTCCGAGAGTCGTCCTCGGACTTCGCGAGGCGCTCCACGTAGGGCATGATCGCCTCGAACTCGTCCATGCTGGCGTCCGAATCCACAGCGCGCTGGACGGAGAAGTGACAGAGGGACACAGAAGCTATCACGTTGAGCGAGATTTCAGCGGCGCCGAGGGCAAGCCGCGCGCCATTGGGACCGCTCGCCTGTTGGAGCGTGGCACGCAACACGATTTCAAGACGTTGCCTCACGTTACGTCGATCCGCCGGTGCCACGCGCACGAGCTCGTCGACCGCCTCGCCCAACGCGCGCAAGGTCGCCAAATCCGCGGAAGCCGCAAGCGCTCGAGTGAGCACGTCCACTCGCTGAACGATGCCCGCCTCGCCAGTACCGGTGATTTGCGCCGCCCGTTGTAACCAAGCGGACCTCAGCACGGGCTCTTCGTTGGCCTCCGCCACCCGCTGGATCGCCTCGACCACGCTCGTCGAGTCACCGAGCAGTTCCGTCAATCGGAGCATTAAGACGAAGGCGACTCCCTCAGAAGGGAGCGTCTCGAAGGCGGAGATACTGTGTGCTACCGCCAGTTCGATTTCGCCACGGCGCTCAAAATGCCGCGCGGCACGATAGTAGAGGGCCCGCTCTCCGTACCAGCCGGCGCTGGTATCGGCGACTATCTTGTAAGCTTCTTGGAGCCTTTCGGTGTCCGCCTCACCAGCGCACAGCTCGATCAGCGACAAGGCGTCAGTGGAGCGAGCATCCGCATCCAGAGCGGCTCGGGCAATCTGGAGGCCCGCCTTCATGTCGCCGGATTGGTGAGCCACCGCGGCCGCAGCCACCAGAGTCTCAGCGACCCCCTTGGGTTCCCGGCGTCGGGCGGCCAGATTCAACAACTGTTCGCGGGCTCGCTCAGCACCAGCGAAGGCGACCAGATCTCGCGAGAAAACTTCCAGACCGGCTTCCGTGTCGGCTGCCGCCGCGCGTTGCCAAATCGTGATAGCGCCATCGGGATCCTGGGCGAGGTCCCAGAGGGCCGCACCCAGCTCGCGACAGACAGTGATCAGCTCACCAGGATCCTTCGAGCCCGCTTGGCTCAACACCTCCACCCGAGCGCGTAACAACGCAATGTAACCATCGCTACCGGGGGGCTGCGGAAGCTGGGCGAGCTGCTCAGCGATGGGGCCGGCGTCGCCGCCTTCGGACAACACCCGGTAGTAGCTCTGGGCTGCACCATCGTAGTCTTCAATCAGCCGACGCAACCGTGCGCCTGCGAGCAACAGAGCCGACCGATCGATACCCGGCGCACCCGAGGCCAGCTGACGCTCGATCAAGGCCAGCGCCAGAGTGGGTTCGTCGAGGGTCACAGCGACTTCGCGGACAGCGCTGGCAATCCATTCCACGCGAGGCCCGAAGATATCTAAGGCTCGGCGCACCAAGCCGCCGCCACGAACGGGATCGACCTCCGACAAGCGAAACAGCGCGGCGGCCAGCGCCTCGGCGTGCATGGTCAGCGGCATGGCTTGGGACAGCAGCCAACCGAGAACATCTCCGAGGGACTGCGGCTCCTCGAAGGACCCGACTCGATCCAGTAGCGCGGCGGCCGCCTCCGGATCGCCCGGTCGCATCGCCAGCGCACGCTGGGTCCACGCCAATGACAAAGCAATATCACCCAGCGACTCGTGCGCATTCGCCAGCGCGCGACACAGTGCCGCCCGCGGTATCGTCAGCGCCATAGCCCGTTCCAGGGCCAATGCTTCAGCCGGGTCGTGCTGCCCTTGTACGACCGCGGCCAACGCGCAAACGGGGCGGGCCTGTGTAGGGTCCGCTTGGCAAGCCCGCTCGGCGCAAGATCGCGCCAGCTCCGGCTCATTGCAGCTCTGCCAACAGCCGCTCGCTACCGCCAGCAACAAAGCAGCCAACTCTGTCTTGGCCGATGTTGCCAGTGCCTCGACGGCGCGGCTTCGGCGACGATCGTCATGGCTGAGGTTCGCCAGACAGCATAGGTAAGCCGCCGCCATGGCCCCATGAGCGCCACGGCCGAGCAACGGTTCCAGCTCGGCTATCGCCTCGTCGGTTTTCTTTTCGCTCAGGAGGATTTCGGCCCACGCGAGACTCGCAGCTCCTCCATCGCCCTCAATGTCTTTCCGATTCGGGTGCGTTTCGTAGAAGCCCTTCAGCTCGGCGAGACGTCCCGCCCGCTCGAGTACGAGCGCCAATGTGCTCGTCCAGACACGTTCGGCCGGGGCCAAAACACTCAGCTCTTTCAGAACTTCTAAATAATCGTCCAACTTGGCAGGCCGACCGCGCAAGGCAACAGCCAGCTGCCTCAGCAGATCCAAGCGCGCGGCGCCTGTGGCAGTGGGCAACGCCGCCTTCGCCGCCTGTAATGTCGAGTCCTGAAGGCGCACCAGACCGTTGAGTTGAGCGGGCAATGCTTCGAGAGTTGTCGGGAGAGGCCCAGCGGCGCGTAGCTCTTCTAGGGCCCAGGCCGCCAACGCTGGATCGGATACACACTCTTGGGCGATGCTCACCAAGCCCAGCAAGCAGTTGTTGCGAGCCGGATGATTGGCGCGCAAGCAGACCCGCAACAGCGCTTCAATCAGCGGCACCCAGTTTCCGGTTTCGTGGCCGTGGGTCACCAGGGCTGTCCGAGCTCGTTCTGAACCGGGACGGGTCGCGAGGACGCGAGACCAGTAGACACCCGAATCTTCTCGGCGAGCCCCGCTTCGAGCATACAGCGCGGCGAGCAGCTCGTTCCGGCGCTTGCTTGGAACGTCTACGCCAAATAGTTCGAGACGGGCAGCGGACAGATTCGACAAGCCCGCGTGAATCGCGACTCCGTCGAAGGACAGGGCGTCGTCGTTTTCAACGGCAGCAATCAGCTCTTCAAGACCAAAAACTCCATCGCGGCGCGCATCGAAGCCAGCCGCCAGTGCCCGGGGGTACTCGGCCTCCAACGCCGCATCCATCATGCGGCGGGAGTGAATGCTCGGGGCTTTTTTGCCCGATGCCGTAGCGTGCTCGCGAAACACCTCGTCGGCTGCGGCAGCTCGGCCTCGACTCGCCAGAGCTGACCGCATACGTTCGGCGGCAACGCCCGATTCTGGAGCCATTTCAAAGGCCCTCAACAAGTCTTCGAACGCTCCCGCCTTGTCGCCCTTGGCCTCTCGACGCTGCACGCCGTCGAGATAGGCCGTCGAGGATTCCCGATCGCTGAGCGCATCCGGTGCCCACGCGGCCACCGCTGCCAAGAGCTCAGGAGCGGAAGGATCGCTCGGATCCGCCGCCGCTGCATCGCGAAAGGCCACCACTGCGGCGGGACCATCCCCGTTACGGCCAGCCAACACCGCAACGCGAGTGTGAACTTTGGCTAGGGCCGCTCCGTTATACATTTCGAAAAGTGGGCGCAGGGTGGCTGCCGCCAAAGCGCGTTCCCCCAGAGCCGCGAACCAGCCGGACAGCTCCTCGCGGAAGCCGGAATCTTCACCCAACATCAACGCTCGGCGTCCGAGGCAGGTCGCGAGATCCAGCTCGGCCCCCTGCCCCGCCAACAATCGAGACAGGCTCATCGCCGCGGCACGTTCCGCGGTGTTGTCGGCATCCAGCTTCGCGCGGTTGAGCGCCGCCTCTAACGAGCCTCGCTCCGCTCGTGTGCCGCTCAGCCGAGAGACGGGCGCGTGTTTGTGATACCGATCCATCCCGAACTCGGAAAGATCTCGTGGGGCATGCCAATCCTGGGCCGGCAAACTGACCGTAGCGGACGAGGACTCAACGCCCTCGCCTTCATCAGAGTTCTCGGAATTGGCCATCAGACACGCCGGCCCAAGGAATACCTCCCCAGGGTATCTAGCTGATACAGCCTCGCACGATTGAACGGCGGAGGGGTACCCGGAATCCAGGGGATTTACAGCAATAACAGCGGCATATCGCCATATCTAAGCGCCAATGGGGGCCGCTGCCCAGGCCGCCGCGCCGATCTGCCGGAGCCAACCGACAACCCGGCCGAAATCGAGCTAGGAAGCAAGCGGGCGTCCCCGCCGACGGCGCCAATGGTCAGAACCAATCGAGGGCTTGTCGTCTTGGGTGCGAGCGGCGTAGCCTGTCGCCGTGGTGCGCTAATTTGTCCCCACCGGAGGATCCCATGCGAGTTTCAAGAGTTTCAGTGTGGACACGACGTGCCGCGGTTTCGTGCCTAGTGTTCGGTGTTCAAGCTGGTTTCGCCGCCAACAGCCTTGCCGGAGACGACTCCGCCGCACCGGCGAGCACAGCCCCCGCGAGCACAGCCCCGACGAAAAGCGCCGAGGCTGCCCCTGCCGCCGCGGATGCCAAACCCCTCACCGCCGAAGAAAGCCAAGCCGCCGCCCGGGCCGCTTACGGAGAGGGGGAAGCCGCTTTCGCCGCTAAGGACTTTGCCACCGCGGTGGCGAAATTCACGGAAGCCAACACTCTTAGCCCCTCGCCCCACGCCGATTATTGGATCGCCATGAGCTTGGACGCCGCTGGCAAGGTTATAGAAGCCCTAGCGAAGTTCGAAGCGTTGCTCGCGGATCCCGACGCCAAAGCGATTGGCGAAGAGAAACTACAGGTGGCCAACGAACGAGCTCAGGCACTGGCGAAAACCCCCGCCGTCGTGACTATCACACTGACCAAAGGCGCCGCCCTCACGGTGGATGGTCTCCCCAGTGCAGATACTTCCCCGGTTGTTCTCTCGCTCTCACCCGGAAAACACGTGCTCGAGGTCTTCCAAGACGGATTCGAGACCCAAAATATCGATCTAGCTCTCAAGCCTGGCGAAAGTCTTGAGAGAACTGTCGAACTGTCCTCCACGGATCCCGCCATCCCGCCGATCGTCGTTCCCGAGGATAACCCCGCTCCCGAACCAGCGGAAACCGTCGAACCCAATCACGTTCCGGCCTACGTCACTCTCGGCATCGCCGGAGCAAGCGCCATTGTCGGTGGCATTTTTGGATTCCAGGCGATGAACGCCAAGGGCGACTTCGATGACAATCCGACCAGCGATCACGCCGACGGCGTCGAGCGCAATGCGCTCATCGCGGACATGGCCTTCGGTGTTGCGCTCACGCTCGGCATCACCGGCATTGTGCTGCTCACCGCCGAAGACGAAAAAGAGATGGCTCAACGTAAGACGAGCCACACAGCCCGCCTCCGCGTCGCCCCCTTCGCCTCCCCCACCAGCGCCGGCGCCGCCGCCCGCCTGAGTTTCTAGATCCGCCGTCCTGTGACGATCGCTACATGTCCCCCCCCAACGGGCTCATGATTGATCACAAGTTTCGAGCTTGAGCATGTCCAAGTAGAAGGCTTCGCCAGTCGCGAGTTTCTCGTACCCTCGGCCTAGGGTCA
>SPKZ01023001.1_pt1 | contig 12645 bp, 12 predicted proteins | sample 2456571 | NCBI WGS metagenome assembly SPKZ01 (sample SAMN11192286, study PRJNA482655) | marine metagenome | biome: ENVO:00000447; feature: ENVO:00000244|ENVO:00000211|ENVO:00000569|ENVO:00002023; material: ENVO:00002151; isolation source: ocean water from marine abyssalpelagic zone ...
AAAAAGATTTTAATAAATGATTTTTTATTATTAAAAGCAGATGTGACAAAAAACAATGCAGATGATAAAGCTTTGCAAAAACGCTTTAATATAGTAGGACCTCCTGGTTTAATTTTTTGGGACAGGAATAAAAAAGAAATAAAAAGTGCTAAAATCGTAGGGTATAAAAATGCCGATGATTTTTTAGAGACCTTAAATAAAGTAAAATAATCTATTCTCTTTAAGACTAAAAGACAAAATAATCTATTTTTGTTATACTTCCATAATTAGAAAATAAGGAAGTATCGTGACATATAAAACTCTTTTAGGCAAAAGCGATTTTTTAGAAAGTTTGAGAGGCAAAACGGCCTCGTTTTATTTAAGTGCAAGTTATACACAAAGCTCTGATATAGAAGGTATCTCGCAAGCGGGCTTAAAAGGTTTACTGCATTTAACCCCTGTATTGGATTTTGAATTTTTATGTGTGCAAGAAGTGCGTTCTTTAGAAAATATCGCAGTAACTCCTAGTGGTATTCCTACGCCTGCCATTATTACAAGAGCAGTACATACACTCAAAGCTTTTGCATCTTTAGAGTTTTTAGACTTAGGGGTAAAAAAACTTCCAAAACTAGAACATTTCCCTATTCATAATTTTGATATTTCATTTTCTCATGCGATTAATACAAAAACTACTATTAATGCTTTTGATATTTTCCAAAAAGGCTTAGAATTTGGAAAAACACATAAAAGTCCTGGGGAGTACACTATTTTAGCTGAAAGCGTTCCTGCAGGAACTACTACTGCTAATGCTTTGTGTTTGGCTTTAGGATATGAAGTTGAGAACAAATTTTCTTCATCTTTTAAAAATGCACCCAATAAAATTAAAGATACTCTTATAAAAGAAGCCTTAGTTTTATGTGAAAAGAAAGTGGATATTTTTGAGAAAGCGGCACAAAGTGCAGATAATATGTTGATTTTTAATGCAGGATTTGTTTTAGGACAGAGTTCAACAAATAAAAAACTAATTTTAGCTGGGGGCACTCAAATGGCCGCTGTTTTATTACTGGTTAATTCAATAGTAAAAGAAATGAATGTAGCATTTGATGCAAGTAATTTAGCAATTTGCACAACTAAGTGGTTAGAGAAAGATGAAAATTCTGATTTTATTGGAATTTTAAAACTCTTGGATTTCAATATTAATGCTTATGCTTCCACCTTTGATTTTCAAAACTCTTCTTCAAAGGTTTTAAAAAAATACGATGAAGGTGAAGCAAAAGAGGGTGTTGGTGCAGGAGCAGCTTTATGTTATGCTGCTATTAATAATATAAAAGAAGAAGAATTGTTAGAAAAAATACAACATTTTGTAGGAGAGTAAGATGGATTTATTTATATCGTCTTTTTTAAAAATATATTTTATGATGGCACCCTTTTTTGTATTAACCGTATTTATAACCGTAACAAAAGATGCAAGTACTGCTGAAAAGCGTTTATTGGCGATAAAAGTTACTTTATCTGTTATTGTAATGTCTTTGGTTTTTATGTTTTTTGGAAAGAATATTTTTGCTGTTTTTGGAGTTACTTTGGATGCTTTTAGAATAGGTGCAGGGGCTTTATTGTTTTTAACGGCGGTTGAGTTAATACATGGTTCAAAAGATGGTATAAAAGTTGAGAATACAAAAGTATCTGATTTGGCAGTAGTGCCTTTAGCAATACCAGTTACTATTGGACCAGGTACTATTGGTATTTTACTTGTTATGGGTGCTGAGTATGAAAATGCGACAGAATTATTTACAGGGGCAAGCGCATTAATTTGTGCCGTTGTATCTATTGGATTGATGTTATATATGTCAAATATTTTTGAAAAACTTGTAGGAAAACAAGGTTTACTTATTATTTCTAAAATTACAGGCTTATTTTTAGCTGCAATTTCTGCCCAATTTGTATTTTCTGGAATTAAAAGTTTTATGGCTTAAGATGAAAAGTTTTTATTACGGAGGCCAAAAATCAGGAAAGAGTAATTTAGCTTCTATAAAAGCACTTAGTTTAAGTAGAACTAAACCTTATTATCTTGCAACCTATGATAACTCTTACAATGATGAAGCTATGCATGAGCGTATTTATAAACACATCAAAGAAAGAGAAAATGATTTCCTTACACTGGAAGAGGCATATGATTTAAATGCCGTTATAAAAGAAGGCAATACGTATTTAATTGATTGTATGACGATGTGGATTTTTAATAATATGGACAAAAAAGAAGACTATTTAATAAAAGAGCTAAAAAAACTCTTTTTACTTCCTTGTAATATCGTATTTATTTTAAACGATGTAGGTTCTGGAGTAATTCCCCTTGATAAACAATCAAGGGATTTTGTTGATTTATCAGGAATAATAGGACAATTTTTGGCAAAAAACTGTGATGAAGTTATAGAAGTAAAATACGGCATTGAGAAAAAGATAAAATGAAAATAATTTTAGATGGCTTTTTTTTAGCCCTGTCTTTTTTTACTGTTTTACATTCTAAAAAAGAAATAAATATTGTTTCTTCTACTTATAAATACATGCTTTTGTTTTTTCCCTTAATTGGGGCTATTTTGGCTTCTTTAACAATACTTATTTATCTTGCTTTGCAAGAATATTTCCATTCTTTGTATGCAGCTCTTGTTGCAGCTATTATATATCTGTTTTTATATGGATTTTTACATTTAGAAGCTATATGTGATGTAGTAGATGCTTGGTTTGCGAAATACTCGAATAAAGATGTTTATGAAATCATGAAAGAACCTCATATTGGCGCTATTGGTGGGATTTTTTGTTTTGTTTTTATTTTGTTAAAACTAGCTATCATTGCTTATATCTTATATGAAGAACATTTTGCCTTATTGTTTTTTGCTTTGATTTTTTCACGCTTGAATGTAATTTTTGCCTTGGGTAATTTTACTTTTCATAAAAATAGCTTTATGGCACTTAGTCTTAAAGAGCATGCAAGTTTTAAACTTCTTTTGTTTTCTTTATTGTATGTTTTGTTGATGTTTTTTATAGATAGCAGTTCTTTGTTTTTATTTGTTCTTTCCCTTATTGTCTTTTTTTTAGTCTTAAATGTTTTAAAAAAACGCTTTTCTTTTTTAAATGGCGATTGTATTGGTTTTACGCTTGAAGTAAATGAGCTAATTATATTAAACCTAGGATTTATTTTATTATGAAAATGTATGAACATGGGGGAGATGTAAAATCTTTTGCCCTTAAAAACAAATGCGAAATAAGTGAAGTAATTGATCTCTCATCTAATATTAATTTTCTTAAACCAGAGATTAGTCTTGATTTTAATGCTTTAGATATAAGTGCATATCCCTCTTATGATGATTTATACAAAGCGTTGGCTAAAAAGTATGAAATAAGTGAAAATCAAATAGAAGTATATAATGGCGGAAGCAGCGCTATTTTTTCTTTATTTAGAGCCTTGGGTTTAAAACATTGTACGATTTATGCCCCTGCTTATTTAGAATATAAAAAAGCGGCTAAAAATTTTTCTTATACTTTGGACTATGTGAACAGACTTAATAATATTAAAGAAAACATAGAAGAAAATACCTTTGTAATATTTGTAAACCCTTCTACTCCTGATGGAAAGTATTATGATATTGATGTTTTAATGAAGTATTGGATTTCAAAAAATGCTACAATTTTAATTGATGAGAGTTTTTTAGATTTTACATCTGCCACATCGTGTAAAAGTTATTTAAATTCTTATGATAAATTATATATTTTAAAATCCATGACAAAATTTTATTCGTCTGCTTCTATTCGTATAGGAAGTATACTAAGTACAAAAGAGAATATAAAAACCCTAAAAGCAAAAGAACCTTTATGGAAAATATCTCATTTTGATAGTATGTATTTACAAGAAGCTCTAAAAGACACACACTTTCCAAAATTAAGCAGAAGTATCACCGCTAAAAACAAAGCTTATTTAGAACAAATATTAAATGAAAGCACGTATATAGAAGAAGTATTTATAAGTGCAGCAAATTTTGTATTAGTAAAATTAAAAGATATTAACGCTTCTGTATTACAAGAGCACTTATCTAAATACAAGATAATGATAAGAGATTGTTCTAATTTTGAATTCTTAGATAATAGTTTTGTTCGTATTGCTGTTAAATCAAGTGATAACTTACAGGTATTAAAACTGGCATTAGAAAGCATAAACAATGATTCATAATATCTCTATCTTTGGAACATCTAGTGATGCTGGTAAATCTACTCTTACTTTTGTAATAGCAAAACTCATACAAGATATGGGATATTCTGTTGTGCCTTTTAAAGCCCAGAATGTTTCTAATAATTCTAAGGTCTGTGATGATGGTTCTGAAATAGCTATTGCTCAGTATTTTCAAGCTGAGGTATTAGGTGTAAAAACCTCTTATCATTTAAATCCTGTTTTATTAAAATCGGGACGGGGCTCCAGTGCTTCTTTAATAGTTGAAGGCAAAGTAGTACAAAATAAAGATGTAAGAGAATATTATAGAGATATTGATGGTTTAAAACCCTCTGTGAGCTCTTGTTATGAATATTTAGACCAAGAGTATGATTGTGTAGTAGCAGAAGGTGCAGGCTCTCCTGTGGAGCTTAATTTAATGGATAAAGACTTATCCAATATTTTTATCGCTACAAAATACAATACCAAAATCATTTTAGTAGCAGATATAGAAAAAGGAGGAGTGTTTGCTTCTATATATGGGGTATATAATCTTCTTCCTTTAAAGTTAAGAAATAACATTATAGGTGTTATTGTTAATAAGTTTAGAGGGGATAGAACATTATTTGATGAAGGCATAAGAATAATAGAAGAAGATTTTAAAATACCAGTTTTAGGTGTACTTCCTTATCTGCCTTTTAATTTGGGTTTTGAAGATTCTGCTTCTTTACAAAACTTTGTTCAGCACAAAAATAAGAAAAAATTAGATGTAGCAGTGATATCTTATCCTCATATGAGTAATTACAATGATATAGAGCCTTTAATAGCGGATGAAGAGGTTTTTGTAGAATTTGTAAGCTCTAATATCTCTTTGGAAAAGTTTGATCTTATAATCCTTCCTGGTTCTAAGTTAGTGATGAAAGATTTACTTTGGTTAAAACAAGTAGGTTTATACGAACAAATACAAGACTATAAAAAAAATATTCTATGTATTTGTGGGGGTTATGAAATGATGTTTAAAAAACTGCATGACCCTTATTGTTTAGAGAACGAAACAAGTATAAGCATGGATGGTTTTAATGAAATTGATGATGAAGTTATTTTTGAAAAAGAAAAAATTCTAAAAAAAGGCGAATATACCTTGTTTGGAATAAAAATGAAGGGTTTTGAGATTCACCATGGAAGATCATCTTCTTATCCCTTGTATTATGAGAACAAATTATTACAAGGTACTTTTGTTCATGGTATTTTAGACAGTGATGAATTTAGAACACAATACTTACAAAAAATCAATAGGGCGTATAAGGGTTTTTCTTTTAGTGCTTATAAAACAAAAACAATTAATACTTTTGTTAATGAGATGAAAAATAATTTAGATGTGGAGTTTATAAAAAAGTGTATTACGAAGTAGTTATTATTGCTTATATTTTTGATATGTTATTTTCAGAGTATGAGCATGTCAAGTTTATAAAACATCCTATTGTAATGATAGGATCTTATATCTCATGGTTTGAAAAGAAATTTTACCAAGATTCAGTACTAAGAGGTACATTATTGTTATTCTCTTTAATGCTCACAGTATATGCAATATCAAAAAGCATAATGTTTTTGGACTCTTTTATTCTAGAAGCCTTTTTATGTTCTTTTGCAATATCGCATAAGATGTTATATGACAAAGTAAAAGAAATTACGCAAAAAGAAAATAAAACAGACTTAATCGCTATGTTGGTTTCACGAGATACTTCTTCTATGAATGAGAGCGATGTTAATAAAGCAGCTATTGAGACTTATGCTGAAAACTTAAGTGATGGAGTAATTGCTCCTCTTTTTTATATGTTCTTTTTTGGCCTTGCTGGGGCTTTTGTGTATAAAGCAGTAAATACCTTAGATTCAATGGTTGGCTATAAAAGTGAACGGTATTTAAATTATGGAAGAAGCTCCGCACGAATGGATGATTTGTTAAATTATATCCCTGCTAGACTTACGGCTTTCCTTATTTGTATTTTGTTTAAATCCTACAAAGCTTTTAACAGCTTTTCTTTTTATGGGGCTCAACATGAGAGTGTTAATGCAGGACATCCAATAGCAGCAATGGCTTTAAGTATAAATGTAAGTTTAGGTGGACCTACCTCTTATTTTGGAAAAATAAAAGAAAAAGCTTATTTCGGGGATGGCAAAAAAGATATCACTACGCAAGATGTGTTAAAAGCGCTTTCAATTAAATACAAACTGGATTTTTGTATAATACTATTTCTAGGAGTAATTTATGTCTTACAAAAAGTGGTTTGATGCCCACGGAAAAAAACATGCAAAAATAATGGAGCGTTTGACTCATTTAAGCCCTGATGAGGTTATTAAATATTTTGTCTTTGAGAATATGGTTAAAAATGAAGTGGATTTTTGTCCTTTATACAAAGACAATAAAAAGTGTCATGATTTAGAAGATTTGAATTGTTATTTTTGCGCCTGTCCCAACTTTAGGTTTAATGATGAAGGTTTTAGATTACAAGATGATAAAACATTATTTTCATACTGTAATATTGATTCAAAAGACGGAGCACAGTTTTTTGGAGATACCTATATTCATCAAAACTGTGCAGGGTGTGGAGTACCACATAAAGAAAAATACATAAAAAGTAAATTCAAAAGAAATTGGTTTGAAGTGATGAAAAAAGTTACACCTTAAGTAAAAGCGTTTTCTTTTTTCTTTTTTTTATGGATTTTTTTAAAACAATACAAAAAATATTGTTTCCTTTTTCATACTTATAAACAAAGCTAAAACCATGTAAATCACAAATGGTTTTTACAATATACAAACCCAAACCAAAACCGTCACTTCTTTTTTCTTCTTGAGAAAAAGCTTCGGTGTAATAATCAAGCTCATGTTTTAGTTTACTTCCTTTTGAACAAACTTCAATAATGTCTTTATTTGCAAGTAAAACAGCCCTTTTTTCACTGGAAAATTTAATGGCATTGTCTAAAAGATTTTTTAATGCGATGGAGAGTAAATTAATATCTACATCAAATTTAAAATCTTTTATTTTAGAATCAATACTATTGTTTTCAAGCATTAAAATTTTTAAAGAAGTATCGTATATTTTTAAAAAACATGTATTTTGAATATCTAGCGTTTGTACTTTGGAAGTGAGTTTTTCAACCGTTGCCAATTCTTTAATAATCTCATTCATTCGTAAAAATGCACGGTTTAAAATTTGTTTGCTTTTTGATTCTTCTAAAACTTCAATAGCAAACATAGCTTTTGTTATGGGGGTTTTTAATTCATGCATCATATTTCTCATAAATAAGTTTTTTGAGCTTAAAAGTTTTGAGATATAGATTCTTGAATTGTTAAAGTTATTCGCAATTTCTCCAATTTCATCACCATTTTTAGAAGAGGTATCAATGCTAAGATTCCCTTTTGAAAACTCATTAATTTGATCATTGAGTTTTTTTAAAGGCATGAGTTTTTTCTTTAAAATAAAAAATAAAAAGAAGATAATAAAAACAGCTGCTAAAAAAGCAATAAAAACCTTGAGATAATTATAGGTTTTTGCTTTTAAGTCTTGCAGCATAATATTATAACCGTATTGTTGTACATAAATAAATATTTTTTCTTCATACTCTAAGACTCTATATATTCCTAAATAGGTTCTATGCAGTTCTAATTCTTCGGCATTGTTAATAATGTGAAGTTTTATTTCTCTGTTGATTACGGGTTTGGTATTAAACTTTGAATATAAAGAGTTAAGTTGTTCATAAGTAGGGAATTTTTGGAAAATAGATAAAAAGTTATTGGCAATTATTTCATGCCGTTTTTGTCTATCAATTTCAAAGGATTCTTTGTCTAATGAAACAAAAAGCAAAGATCCTGCACTAATAGCTATAAAAGCAATAAAGAAAATAAAGTTAATAAATGTAGATATAGATATATTTCTCATATTATTAACTGATAACCAATTCCTCTAACTGATTTTATAAAGGTTTCAGATTCATCAACTGCTGCGATTTTATTTCGTATTCGTGAAATCATCACATCAATGTTTTTTAATGAACTTTCATCTTCAATATGAATAGAATCATAAATGAAATCTTCTCTTGATACTACGCCATTGTTTCTTTGAATTAAAAGTCTTAAAATATCAAATTCAGCCAAAGTAAGATTTAGAAGTTTTTCTTTAAAATATATTTGTAAATCATCAATACGTAAATCAAAAATCTTTTTTTCTTTTTTCTCTTGATTTGAATGACCTTGGCTACGTTTTAAAATTGACTTGATTCTTGCACTTAACTCTCTTGGATTATACGGTTTTGGTAAATAATCATCCGCGCCTCGCTCTAATCCCATTACTTTGTCTAAAATATCATCTCTTGCAGAAGAGATAATAATAGGGATATTCGAAATTTCTCTAATTTTTGGAATAAGTTCAAGGCCATCAATTTCAGGCAAGGTCAAATCCAAAATTAAAAGCTCATAATCTTTATGAACTTTAAGGGTCGATAAACCCTGATAAGGAGAATCTATATTGGTGACTTCCATATCAAAAGAAGCCAAATAATCTGTAATAATTTGCGCAAGTTCTAAATCATCTTCTATCATTAATATTTTAGTAATAATAAATCCTTTATTTTATAACCAGTAAAAGTGTTTGACCATATCTGTTAATATAAACTCTTTTATGTCTTTTTTTGTATTTATTTAGGGCTGTTTTTATATTTTTAATTGAAGTAACTTCAATATCTTCTATTTGGATTATAACATCTCCTGCTAAAAATCCAACTTTTTCTGCACGTGATTTTGGTTCAACACTTTTAATTAAAGCGCCTTTTACTGTTTTACTAAGTCTGTATTGTTTAATAGTATTATCATTTATTGAAGAGAGTTTTAATCCCCCTAATACAGTCTTATTTGAACTTATGCTTTCAATAACATTTTGATTTCCTAAAATAATGGATAATTCAATGTTTTTATTGTTTCTCTCAATTTGAAGTTTTATTTTTGAATTTGGCTTAAATTGTGCAATAGTATGTTGTAATGCTTTCATGTCTTTAATGCTTTTATTGTTAATAGCATAAATTAAATCGCCACGTTTTATTCCATATTTAGAAGCAGGTGTATCAGGCGCTACATCTAAAACTAAAGCACCTTTTTTATGGCTATAAACTTTTGCTAAACTAAGACTTAAATCATCAATTACTACCCCTAAATATCCTCTGGTTACTTTTCCATCGCTAATTAGTTTTTGAACCACATCTTTTAGCATATTAACAGGAATAGCAAAACCAATACCATTATTTCCACCCGATTTTGAAATAATCGCAGAATTTAATCCAATTAGAGCACCTCTTGAATCTACAAGAGCGCCCCCTGAGTTTCCTGGGTTAATGGAAGCATCGGTTTGAATAAAGTTTTCATATTTATTTATACCTACTTTATTTTTATTTAAAGCAGAAATAATACCTTGGGTTACAGTCTCCCCAATTCCAAATGGATTTCCAATGGCGAAAATAATATCACCAATTCTTAAATCATCTGAATACCCGAATTTAATAGGAGTAAGGTTTTTTTCTTCAATTTTAATAACAGCTAAATCAGAACCTTCATCTTTTCCAATGAGTTTTGCATTGTATTCTTTTTGGCTGTTTGATAAAGATACTGTAATTTCATCTGCATTTTGAATAACATGATAATTGGTAACAATATATCCATCTTTTGAGATTATAACTCCAGAACCAAGTGATCTCTGAACTCTGTTTTTGGGAAATTGATTTCCAAATTGTTCTCCAAAGAATTTTTTAAATAAAGGATCTTTGAACATTTGTAGTGGTAATTGACCTGCTTGAGTAGAGACAGTTCTTTTAGCAGAGATATTGACTACTGAGTCTAAAGAATCTTTTATGCTGTTATTGAATGATAAAATTTGATTAGAAGTATTGGGTGCAATTCTTTGCGGATTTTTAGTTGCTAAATCGAAACTAAAACTTTGTGCAAAAATATTAGTGGCAAAAAGTGAGCCAATGAGTAATAATTTTGTAGTAGTTAGATTTTTCATTGTGTACCTTTGTAAATTGTATAGTGAAAGTTTATACTGTCTGTGTAAACTAATAACTAATAAAAGGTTAACAAAGAGTTAATGTTGTGATTAGATACCTAAGAATAGGCTTTGTGAGTGTCTTAGAGTTTGTAAGTTTTATCTTACAAACTCTAATATTTTAATATAAATCTGTTTTTAACATAGCACCTGTGCTAGCATTGGTTACTAATGATCGATATTGACCCAACCATCTTGATTTAAGTTTTTTCTTAATAGGTACGAATTTCGCTTTTCTTTTAGCTATTTCTTCATCACTGATACGAACTTCTAAGATATATTTATCAACATCAATATGAATTTCATCTCCATCTTCTAATAAACCAATCATTCCACCCTCAGCTGCTTCAGGACTAACATGTCCAATTGAAGCACCTCTAGTTGCCCCTGAGAATCTACCATCAGTAATAAGTGCTACGCTGTCACCTAAACCCATTCCCATAATCAAAGAAGTAGGAGATAACATTTCTTGCATCCCAGGTCCTCCTTTTGGACCCTCATAACGAATAACAACTACATCTCCAGCTTTTACTTTTCCGCTTACAATTCCAGAAATTGCTTTAGCCTGACCATCAAAACAAACCGCTTTTCCTGTAATTACCCTTGAACCTGTAATTCCAGCTGTTTTAATAACAGCTCCTTCAAGCGCTAAGTTACCATATAAAATAGCTAATCCACCAACGGGTGAGTAAGCATTATCAATAGTATGAATAATACTTGTATCTTTGATATACGCATCTTTGATTTTTTCTAGAATAGTCTCACCTGTGATAGTTAAGTTATCTAATAAGATATCATCTCCACGTTTTGACATTTCTTTCATAACAGCACTTACTCCACCAGCATCATCTATATCTTCCATATGAACAGTAGATAAAGAAGGAGAAATTTTAGCAATATGAGAAACTCTTTTTGAAATAGTATTAATATCTTTTAATTTGAAATCAACTTCTGCTTCTCTTGCAATTGCTAACATGTGAAGTACAGTATTTGAAGATCCACCCATAGCCATATCAACAGCAAAAGCATTTCTTACTGCATTTTCATTTAAGATATTTCTTAATACGAATTTTTTTCTATCGCTTTCATTTAAAGCAATTTCACAAATTCTTCTTGCCGCTTTTCTATATAATACTTCTCTCTCAGGCGTTAAAGCTAAAATTGTTCCATTTCCAGGAAGTGCTATTCCCATAGCTTCCATTAATGTATTCATAGAATTAGCAGTAAACATACCAGAACAAGAACCTCCACTTGGACATGCATTACACTCAATGTCAAGTAGTTCTTCATCCGTCATTTCACCTGCTTCATGTTTTCCAACCGCTTCAAATGCAGTCGCTAAATCAATAGGAGTACCATCTTTTGTATGACCTTTTGACATAGGGCCACCTGATACAAAAATAGTAGGAACATTTACTCTTAATGCCCCCATAATCATACCTGGTACAATTTTATCGCAATTTGGAATACAAATCATTGCATCTAATTTATGTGCATGCATTACTGTTTCAATTGAATTGGCTATTATTTCTCTTGAAGGAAGAGAAAATAACATTCCATCATGTCCCATAGCAATACCATCATCTACTCCAATAGTATTAAACTCAAAAGGTACACAACCGTTCTTTCTTATTTCATCTTTGATAATAATAGATACTTTGTCTAAAAAATAATGACCTGGAATTAATTCAATAAATGAGTTTGCAACTCCAATAAAGGGTTTATCAAAGTCATCATCTTTTAAACCTGTTGCTCTTAATAGGGACCTATGTGGTGCTCTGTTGACACCTTTTTTTATTTCATCACTTCTCACTAAATTTCCTTTTATATACTTTTATTGTAGTGATTATACTTATATCTGCGTTCATTTTTTATTAAACACTTTTATGCCCTTGTAAAAATAAAAAAGAGTGTAAAAATAGGGCTTTATTATATGATAATAAGACCCATTATTTATAATAAAAAGAATTTAATAATATCAATAAAAAAACCTTGACAAAATAGCATTTATCCATTATAATTCCCATCCAATTTAAGCACCTATTTATATGCGAGCGTGGCGGAATTGGTAGACGCGTTGGACTTAAAATCCAATTCTGGTTTCAGAGTGTCGGTTCAATTCCGACCGTTCGCACCATAAATTAAAAAATATCATATTATGATGTTTTTAAATTTAGTCCAATAATGTAGGAACATTATTGAGAAATGAAATGTATATTTCATTTTAGAAAACAAAAATCATAGACGATATGATTTAAAATACTTTTAACTACTTCCTACAGTTATACGGTTGGAGAATTGACAGAGTTGGTCGAATGTACCGGTTTTGAAAACCGGCGAGGGTCACACCTCCGAGGGTTCGAATCCCTTGTTCTCCTC